>Ga0102956_1000862_pt1 | contig 10514 bp, 7 predicted proteins | sample SalPonF2_A_D2_MG_FD_84515 | JGI IMG/M metagenome (GOLD analysis project Ga0102956, IMG submission 84515) | Salt pond soil microbial communities from South San Francisco under conditions of wetland restoration - Salt Pond MetaG SF2_A_D2_MG ...
GAGTGTGGTTTGAACCTGTGGGTGGTCGCTGATAACGTGCGCAAGGGCGCGGCGCTGAATAGCGTGCAAATTGCTGAATTGTTGGTAAAAAGCTATTTGTAAGCTATAGTTAGCCGATTATTTGAAAGAGGCTTATTAGCTTCTATGCGAGCCTCAAAACGTTGGCTCGATCGGCCCGAATTGGGGTATGGGACCAAAGGGAGCATTCATGGCGCGGCATATTTCCATCTTGAGTCTGCTGCTTAGCGTTTATCTGATGTCGGCGCCTGCCTGGGGGCTGGCGCTGGGTGACATCGATCTCAAATCGAACCTCAACCAGCCATTTCGCGCCGAAATCACGGTCGACGGGGCAAATCGCGACGACGTTACGGGACTGACGGTGCAGCTGGCGTCGCGTGCCGCATTCGATCGTCTCGGACTTGACTATCCCGAATATTTGCAGGGATTCAACCTGAGGACTGAATTGCGCCCGGACGGTAACGCGGTCGTCATCGTGACTTCCTCGGCTTCCGTGACGGAACCATTTGTCACGATTCTGGTTGAGGCGATCTGGGCCCGCGGCCGCCTGCTGCGCGAGTACACGGTTTTTCTGGATCCGCCGACATTTGTCGCTCCGGCACCTGCTCCGGCCCCGGTTCAGGCGCCGAGTACCGCAACGGAAAGCCGGACAACGGGCACGGTGGTACGGCAACCGCCACCACCTGCACCGCGTGCCGCGCCGGCAGATCAGCCTGCCGGTCAGCCTTTCGATGCGCCGGGCGACAGTTACCGGGTGCAGCGAAACGACACGTTGTGGAAGATTGCAGATCGCTACCGGCCCGACACTAGCGTTTCCGTCAACCAGATGATGATGGCGATTTACGAAGCCAATCCCAACGCGTTCATGGGGCAGAACATCAATCTTGTGCGGGCGGGTTCGATCCTCCGAATACCCGACCGTTCCGCGGTGACTGCAATTTCCGCTTCCCAGGCCAATGCCGAAGTCGCACGCCAGTATGACGAGTGGCGCAGCGGCAGTGCCTATTCCGCGCCGTCGGAGCCGGTCGCCCGGCTCGAACTGCGCCCGCCGAGCGAGGAGAGCTCGCCCGGTGTAGGTGGCCAGCCGGTTACCGGCGATGCCGAGCTGACAAAAGAGAACGTCGAGCTTCGCGACGAACTCGCTGGCGTTCGCGATGAGCTCGAGGAAACGCAAAGGCTGCTGCAGTTACGCGACGAAGAGATGGCGCAGTTGCAGCAGCGCCTGCAGGCAATCGAGGAGGCCGAATCGGAGGTAGTGGCACCGGTTTCGCCGGCTCAGCCTGAGGAACTGGCGCCGCAGCCGGAACCGGCCGCGGAAACGGAAACGCCGCCGGCACCGGTCCAACCCGCTGCACGGCTCGCGCAACCCGCTGCGGATGAGTCGTTGTTCGGCAAGGTGATCAGTTTTGTCACTGCACCATTGTTCCTGATTCTGCTTGGTCTTGGCGTCATTGTTGCAGCCCTGCTGGCGGTGCTCCGCCGCCGCCGCGCGGCGACCGAAGAATTCGTCGAACCCTGGGACAGTGCCGGTCAGGCCGCCGACGATTCGTCACTCACGGGTCAGACGCAGACGCTGACGGAGCTTCCGGTTCGTGCTCGCGGCGAAGAGTCGATCGTGGTCGAAGAAGGGGTTTCCGCCGAGGATACGGGCAGTCTGGAAATCCCGGTTTTCGAGCCTCGGACAGATGCGACCGGCAAGTTCGAACTCCCTGATTTCGAAACGACTGCGGAGACGACCGGCAGTCTCGAACTACCGACCTTCGACGATTTGGGTGCAGCCGAGACTCCGGCCGAGCCGCTCCCGGAAGTGAAGCCCGGGAAAGCGGAAATTTCGGCCATCGACGAGTTGTCCAATACCATCATGGAGCGCCTTGGCCAGGATCAGGGCGACCCGATCGGCGAAGCCGATTTCCACATGGCCTACGGTCTCTACGACCAGGCGGCCGATGTCGTCAGATCCGCGCTGAACAAGGCGCCGGAACGGCGTGACCTCAGGGCAAAGCTGGCGGAAATTTACTTTGTCTGGGGCAATAAGGACCAATTCCTCCAAAGTGCCCAGAAGTTGTTCGACACCCGTGACGAGGGGGCCGATTCGGATTGGGACAAGATCCTGATCATGGGCAAGCAAATCGCCCCGGAGGAGCCGATTTTCTCGGGCGAGCTGCGGTCCTCGGGCGAAGAGCCTGTCGATCTCGCGCTGGAGGCGACGGCGGTTGCTCCGCCCGTTGACCTGTCGCTGGCGGAGGAGGATCAAGGCAGTGTCGATCTCGATTTCGGTGATGCGTTGGAGACGGGCGGAGATACCCGCGAAACGCCGGTATTGACGGACACCGGCGCTGTGGCCGAGGAAAAGATCTGGGCCGCCGCCGGTGAAGACGACGAAGAACTCGATTTCGATTTCAGCGGCGATACCCAGGAGAGCCCGACGCTCGAGACCGTGGCAGCCGAGAATGCCACTTTAGAAACGCCCACGATCGAAAGCGTGTCGCTGGATACACCGACGATGGAGACGCCGACGCTGGAGACTCCGGCCGTTGACGTACCGACCATTGAGACGCCGACGCTGGAGACTCCGGCCGCTGACATGCCGACGATGGAGACGCCGACGCTGGAGACGCCGGGATTCGATAACGCTGAGGAACTGGCCGACACCATCGAGCAGAAATTCGATCTCGACGCGGGTTCGGAGTTTGACGGCGACAGGACGTCCGAAACCGCAGAAATCGATCTCGACGATCTGGGGCTCGATGTCAATCTCGACGACAGTTTCCTCGGACCGCTGGATCGTACCGGTCAGGCCGAGGCCCTCGCGGCAGAAGAAGACGAAGACCTGACCGCGGCGGAGGGCGCCGAGTCAACCGGCATTCGCAAGGTCGACTTCGACTTTTCCGAAGAGACCGCGGACGAGGATGCCGGGCACGCCGAAACCGAGACCCTGGCCGCGACAGATCTTGCCGGGCCAGAAGAGGTGATCGGGGACGAAGACGCGACGATACTTGCCAGCGCCTTGCCGGATGCCGCCGAGATTTTCGCCAATGAGCCGGAGTCTGTCAGGGCGATCGATGATCCGACCGGTATCGATCTCGACCTCGGCGACATGATCGATGCCGCCGAGAGTGCAGAGTTTGGCGATACGGTCGAGCAGCCCGGTGTCGCGGACGCAGAGGCTACCGCTTCTGCGGATGGCGATCTGCTGGAGAGCGTCGAGGCAACTGGGATTTTCGACAGCCCCGGTGCAACGGGTATTTTCGAGAGCCCGGAGTCGACCGGCGTGCTGGAGCGGCCCGACGATACGGCCGTGCTGGACCTCGATATCGGCGAAGAGCTGCGCGGGGTGGACGACGACCCCACCGCAACCGAGGTTCTGCCGTCTGACGAATTCATGCAGCCCGCGGGCGATGCGGTCACGATGAGCGAGATTGGTACCAAGCTCGATCTTGCCCGCGCTTACATGGACATGGGCGATCCGGACGGCGCACGCAGCATACTCGAAGAAGTGCTGGACGAAGGCGACGAGGGCCAGAGAGCTGACGCCGAACGTTTGATAAAAAGCCTGTCCTGATGGCGAGCGCCGGTTACGGCGCCCAGATCGGAGGAGCGTCTCCGCCGGTGCCATGTCCAGAATAGCCATGGCCGTCGAGTATGACGGCACCGCGTTCTACGGCTGGCAGATTCAGAAGGACGGCCGCGACGTTCAGTCCTGCGTGGAGCGCGCACTGAGCGTTGTAGCCAACGAGCCGGTCAAGGCGGTTTGCGCTGGCCGCACCGACTCCGGCGTGCATGCCATCGGCCAGGTGATCCACTTTGACACATCCGCCCGGCGCGGCGAGCGCTCGTGGGTTCTGGGTGTAAATAGCAATTTGCCGGACGATGTGAATGCGACCTGGGCCAGGGTCGTGGCGCCGGATTTTCACGCCCGTTTCAGTGCGCGTCGCCGCACCTACAGATACCTGATTGTCAATCGCCGGGTCCGATCCAGCCTGTTGCGCGATCGTGCCTGCTGGATCCACCGCCCGCTCGACGCGGACCTGATGCAGCGGGCTGCCACGTATTTGCTCGGCGAACACGATTTCAGTTCGTTTCGCGCGGCCAATTGTCAGGCGAATACCGCGACCAGGACGATCCACCAGCTCGATGTCGTACGCCAACACGATTTCATCTGGCTGACGATTTGTGCCAACGCGTTTTTGCAGCATATGGTGAGAAACATCGCCGGGGCCCTGATCAAGGTAGGTCTGGCGGAGCGCGATCCCGACTGGGTGGCAGAAGTTCTGCGACAGCGCGATCGCAAGCGCGCGGGCGTAACCGCACCGCCGGAGGGTCTGTACTTCACGGCAGTCGCTTATCCGCCGGAATTCGGATTGCCCGAGAACGAGGTTGTCGCCGCGGTGCCGGATTCGTTTATCATGCCTTTACCTGGCTGGACCTGAAGCGGGCACCAAGAGCATGAGCTGGTTCGAAAAACTGATGCCGTCGCGGATCAAGACCGAACGCCGCACGCGCTCGATCCCGGAAGGGCTGTGGTCAAAGTGCCCGGCATGCGATGCCGTTTTGTATCGCGCCGAGCTCGAGCGCAATCTATTCGTGTGCCCGAAGTGTGAGCACCACATGCGGATCAGTGCGCGCGTGCGCCTCGATAAATTCCTCGACGCTGGCAGCGGAGAGGAAGTCTTTGCCAATCTCGAACCGCTTGATCCTTTGAAGTTCAAAGATACCAAGCGCTATCGTGATCGCTTGTTGCAAAGTCAGAAGGCGGTGGACGAAAAGGATGCGCTGATTGCGATGACGGGCGAGGTCGGCAAGGTCCCGGTCGTCGTCTGCGCCTTCGAATTCAAGTTCATGGGTGGATCGATGGGATCGGTCGTCGGCGAGAAATTCGTGCGGGCGGCGGAGCTTGCGCTGGCAGAACGGCGGCCGCTGATCTGTTTTTCGGCAAGCGGCGGTGCGAGGATGCAGGAGGCGCTGTTTTCGCTGATGCAGATGGCGAAGACCAGCGCCGCATTGGCGCGGCTCGGTCGGGAGGGCATTCCGTTCATTTCGGTGATGACCGACCCGACCACCGGTGGGGTGTCCGCGAGTCTCGCAATGCTTGGCGACATCAACGTTGCCGAACCGAGGGCGCTCATCGGGTTTGCCGGTCCCCGGGTCATCGAACAGACCGTGCGTCAGACGTTGCCCGAGGGATTTCAGCGTAGCGAGTTTCTGCTCGAGCACGGCGCTCTGGACATGATCGTCGATCGTCGCGAGATGCGGCAACAGATTGCAGCGTTGGTTGCGAAACTGGCCGGCATGCCCGAGACCGAGGTGGAATAACGCAAGCTGTTACTTCGGGTAGCCACGCCCCGGGCGCAATTGGACTATCCAGGGAATACGTCGGTCAGTGAGTACTGATGACACGGATATTGACAGCTGGTTGCAGCGGCTCGAGATGCTGCACCCGAAGGCCGTCGATCTCGGGCTGGAGCGAATTGGGCTGGTGCTCGAACGCCTGGGTCTCACCGAACCGGGGTTCAAAGTCATTACCGTGGCGGGAACCAACGGCAAGGGTTCGACGGTCGCAATGCTCGAGAGTGTTCTTAGGGGTGCAGGGCGATTCGTTGCAGCGCTAACCTCTCCCCACCTGTGGCGTTTCAACGAACGCGTCCGGATCGACGGCAGGATGGCCAGCGATGCCGAGCTGATCTCCTGGTTCGAAGCGGTGGAGCTGGCTCGTGATAGCAAAGCGCTGACTTTTTTCGAATTTACGACGGCTGCCGCTTTGCTCGGTTTCCATCGGAGCGATATCGAGGTCGGCGTGTTGGAGGTCGGCCTCGGGGGGCGCCTGGATGCAGTCAACGCGATCGATCCGGATGTCGCGATCGTCACGTCCGTGGATCTCGATCACCAGAACTGGCTGGGCGCCACTCGCGACCGGATCGGCTATGAGAAAGCGGGGATATTCCGTCCGGGCAAGCCGGCGATCGTCGGCGATCCGGATCCGCCCGCCACGGTAGCGGCCCACGCCGAGGCGATAGGCGCGACGTTATACCGCTACGGGCCGGATTTTCGTATCGAACGCCGTGCCGAGGGGCTTGATTTTTTCGGCATTGCGACGCGCCGAGCGGCGCTTCCTGACACGCCAATTACCGGCAATGTGGAGGGGCGAAATCTGGCTTGCGTGCTCGCCGCGCTCGAATGCATGGGTGAAGATATGTTGCCGGATTCGTCCGCTTTGAGCGCCGCGCTTGGCGGTCTGCAAGTCCCCGGGAGATTTCAACGTTTGCTTGTCGACGGTGTCGAGTGGATCCTGGACGTTGCCCACAATCCGGCCGCCGCCGCCAATCTCGCACGTCAGCTCGCTTCCGAGCCGCGCCGGCGCACTCATGCCCTGATCGGGATGATGGAGGACAAGGACTCTGTCGGCGTCGCGCGGGCGCTGGCGGAACGCGTGGATTGCTGGACAGCCATTCCGATTGATCGCCCGCGCGGCCAGGATGCCGAGACCCTTGCCGCTCGGTTGCGCGAAGGCGGGGCGCGAGATGTGCGCACGGCTGAGTCGGCGCAGACCGCATGTGCCCGACTGCGCGCCGCGGCGGCAAAAGACGAGCGGGTTGTGGTGCTGGGGTCCTTCTACGTAGTTGCTCCCGCCGCGGAGGCGCTTGGGCTATACTGCGCCGCGCCCGCGCAGCGTTGACTGCGCTGGCTGGTGGCGGCAAACACACACTGGTATGGCGATGGAGCAACGTCTGAAAGAACGCATGATAGGCGCCATTGTTCTGGTAGCGATTGCGATCCTGTTGATACCGGCGCTGCTCGACGGTCCGGGGCAGGAGACGGTTCGTAAGGAACTCGAACTCGATACCGGCGCGCGTTCACGGACAGTGGAACTCGCGCTCGACGGTCAGGTGCCGAAGCCTGCCGCAAGGGAAACATCGGCTCAGCAAGTCAAGGAACCGCCGAGGAAGGAAAAACCGGTGGAACCACCGCCGGCCAGTACCGCGGTGGCGAAGACGCCGCCGCCGAAAACGGCGGCCACACCGGAACCCGAGCCACCGAAGTCGGAGAAGGAGGTTGCGAGGGCCGCCCCGGCGACACCGGCAGCGGCGGGCAACTGGGCCGCACAGGTCGGCAGTTTTGCGAAAGAGAGCTCCGCGTCACGTATCACCCGCGAGCTGAAAGCAGGCGGGTTCGACGCCTATGTCTCGGAGATCAGGCAGGGCGGGCGCACCCTCTACCGGGTCCGCGTGGGACCGGTCGTCAGCCGCGCCGAAGCCGATGCGCTGGTTGCCAGGCTCAGCGCCGGTGGCCATGCGGCCAAGGTCATGCCGCATCCGTGAGCGGGGAGGGAGTCACCGCCCCGTGGCTCTGTTACAATGACGCCGCCTTGAAGCCGACTCAGGGGGAGTCGAGTTCGGGCCGGTCGGCAGCGGTTTTTGTGACCGCCTGACATCGTGACAACCAACGGTCCGTTGATGGTTTCCCACATCCCTTTCGCTGCGCGATTATTTCTATGCCAGTAATCGATTACATTTTTCTTGGTCTCGTCGCGTTATCGGTATTGCTCGGCTTCATGCGCGGCTTTTTCCGCGAGGCCCTGTCTCTTGCGAGCTGGGTGCTGGCGCTGTGGCTGGCGCTGGAATTCGGCCAGATTTTCGTGCCGGTTTTCTCCGAAATATTGCCGTCGCCGGCGCTGCAAATCTGGGCGGCAAGACTGATGACCTTCGTCCTGGTCGTGGTTGCCGGTGCGGTGGTCAATCGCCTTATTGGCATGGCCGTGCGCAAGACCGGGCTATCGGGCACCGATCGCGTTCTCGGCATGGGATTTGGATTCGTCCGTGGTGTTTTACTGGTCGGTCTCGTTGTGCTCGGCGCGCAGGTCCTGGAGCTCGATCGCGAGCCCTGGTGGGACGAATCCAGACTGGTTCCTTATGGATTACAGGTCGCTGATCAGATTCGCGATTACGTAGGCGAGGGCATCGACTATATAGGCGAGGAAATCCAACTCGGAACCTCGGGGGAAGACTAGACCGTGCCGGTGGCGCGGATCTGGTAACGGCAATCGTTGACGGGCTGAAACATTATGTGCGGAATTGTCGGAATTGTTGGCCAGAACCCGGTTAATCAGGCGCTGTACGATGCTTTGACGGTGTTGCAGCATCGTGGTCAGGATGCCGCCGGTATCGCGACCATGAACGGCAACCTGTTAAATCTTCGTAAGAAGAACGGTCTCGTTCGCGATGTTTTTCAGCAGCGCCATATGCTGAAGCTGAAAGGTAACGCCGGTATCGGGCATGTTCGCTATCCCACCGCCGGTTGCGCGAAGTCCGCCGATTCGCAACCTTTCTATGTCAATTCGCCTTACGGAATCTGCCTGGCGCATAACGGTAATCTGACTAACTGCGACCAATTGACCCGTTTGCTGTTGCAGGAAGACCGCAGGCATCTGAATACCACCTCTGATTCAGAAGTGCTTCTCAACGTTTTTGCCCACGAACTGGCAGCGGTTGCCGACGATCATCTGCAGCCGAATCATGTCTTCGAAGCTGTGACAGCGGTTCATAAGCGCGTACGCGGGGGCTATGCAGTCATTGCGATGGTAATCGGGCATGGCCTGGTCGCGTTCCGCGATCCCCACGGCATCCGTCCCATGGTTCTGGGGCGGCGTGAGACGGCGAGGGGACCCGAACATATCATCGCCTCTGAAAGCGTCGCGCTCGACGTCCTCGGGTTCGAGTTGATTCGTGACGTAGAGCCCGGCGAGGCGATTTATATCGACCTTTCCGGTCAGGTCCACAGCAAGAGTTGCGCGACCTCACTGGGTAATACGCCGTGCATTTTCGAGTACGTCTATTTTGCCCGACCCGATTCGATCATCGACAACATCTCGGTATACAAGGCCCGTCTGCGAATGGGAGAAAAACTCGCCGAACGCATCGTTCGGGAGTGGCCGGACCACGATATTGACGTCGTGATTCCGGTTCCGGACACCAGCCGCACCAGTGCGCTGCAGTTGTCCAATGTGATGAAGCTCAAGTTCCGCGAGGGGTTCATTAAAAATCGCTATATCGGTCGGACCTTCATCATGCCGGGTCAGGAGATGCGCAAGAAGTCGGTGCGACGCAAGCTCAACGCAATCGAACTGGAATTTCGCAACAAGAACGTTTTGCTGATAGACGATTCAATCGTTCGCGGTACGACCTCCAAGCAAATTATCGAAATGGCCAGGGAAGCGGGTGCGCGAAATGTTTATTTCGCTTCCGCCGCGCCGCCGGTCCGATACCCGAATGTCTACGGTATAGATATGCCCGCTGCAAACGAACTCGTCGCACATGGCCGTACCGAACAGGAAGTATGTGACATCATTGGAGCTGACCGGCTTTTCTACCAAACCCTCGAGGACCTGGTGCAGGCCGTCAAGCACGATCATGCGGCGATACGCGAATTCGATAACTCGTGTTTCTCCGGCGAGTATGTCACCCGCGACATTACCCCGGAATATCTGACCCAGCTCGAGCGTGCGCGCTCTGACAAGGCCAAAACTGCACGCGAGGCGGCGCGGCCGGACAAGCCCCGGGCACTCGGCGTCATCTGATCAAAGCAGTGGCCGCTCCGAAGCCATCGGAACGCAGGCAAATTCTCGAAGACATTTTTCGCTCCGCGCTCGCGGCGGCGCATGGGCGTCGCTGTGTGAGTCAGGCGCTTGCCGCCTACGGCAATGCTGGTTCATGGTCCGCGGTTGCCGTGGGCAAGGCCGCCGAGGCCATGATGGACGGCGCCTGTGACGTGCTCGGCGCACGACTGCGCGGTGCGCTGGTCGTGCGAAAGGCAGGGCTCGCATGCGGCTTGACCTTGCCAGGGGCGCGCATCGAAGTCATTGATGCGGCGCACCCGGTGCCCGACGCCAGCAGCCTGGAGGCCGGTCGGCGAGTCTGCGAGTTCATGGACAAAACGGCCGTCGACGACAACGTGCTGATCCTGATTTCCGGTGGTGCTTCGAGCCTCATCGAGCGCTTGCCGTCCACTGTGTCGCTCGAGCAGTGGCAACGCCTTAACCGCTGGCTGTTGCGGTCGGGGTTGGAAATCCATGCGATTAACGCGATCCGGCGCCATGTATCCCGTCTGAAAGGCGGCGGGCTGCTGCGTTTCCTGGGCGGAAAACATGTTTACGGGTTGATGTTGTCCGACGTTCCCGGCGATGCGCCGGAGGCGATCGGGTCCGGGTTGCTTTCGCCGGTCGGTGAGTCCGCGGCGGTCGCAACGCTGCCTGGATGGGCGCGTACGCTCATCGAAAATGCCGGATCTGAGACTATTGGAGCCGCCGGTCCTGCAGAGCTCACGATAGGCGTGGTCGCTAATAACACCACGGCAATGAGGGCAGCGCTGACGCATGCGCGCGAGCTGGGCATTGCGGCCCGGCGCGGCCGCGGCCGCCTCGGCGGCGAGGCAGTGGAGATTGCCCGGAATCTGGTAGCCGAGTTGCGCGCGGGTGCGCCAGGAGCGGCAGTCTGGGGCGGCGA
>Ga0102956_1000863_pt1 | contig 10487 bp, 10 predicted proteins | sample SalPonF2_A_D2_MG_FD_84515 | JGI IMG/M metagenome (GOLD analysis project Ga0102956, IMG submission 84515) | Salt pond soil microbial communities from South San Francisco under conditions of wetland restoration - Salt Pond MetaG SF2_A_D2_MG ...
AAAAAAACAGGATATATAAAAAAGTTGGCATATATATCTGCATTTATTACTTTGTGAGGTATAAAAAAACCGGTACTACCAGAAATCGAAGTGAGGTTCTACTGAATTAAGGTAGGCATGCTATCTAGCTCATAGCATATAAAAGGTTGTGTCGAAAATACTGGTATGTACCGGATTTTTTTATTTAAGATCTTATTACTCGTCTCTCATTTGTTCTATAAAAACTCTTTATAGCCTTATACTTAATTAAAATAATAATGTTTCAAACTTTCTTAGGTTATTATCTTCAAATATAGAACGCACTATTACTCGTCTTATTACATACTGTTATGACTGATGGGAAATTTCCCTCTCTTGATTAATCTCTTAGAAAATATTACCGTAATTTCGGTTCTCTTATTTTATAAAGACGATCGGCAGTTAAAAGAAAAATGCGATCTTGATGAATACTTAAACCTTTAGGTTTTATTTTTTCTAATATAGTAAATTTTTTAATCAAAGAACCACGTTTTTCAAAAACTTTTATTTTTCCAGGTAAACAAGCCCATAATAAGTGACCATCTATTGCAATCGCGCCTACTTTTTTGACTCCCCCTATAAAACCTAAATATTGACCCGTATTGCTAATAATATCAATAACCCCTTCCTCAGGCTCTGAAATATAAATACGATCTTCATCGGCAATCATATTCGAGGGAGAAGTATCAATATCATTACCCAGTGAAGTAAAAACCTGGTCATATTGTCCCCTGCTATTGTATTTTACGATATAGCGGCTGTTATCATCAAAGAAAAACATCTCTCCCCTATTATTGACACACAACTTTGCCGGCGCGTACAAATCACCGGATCCAAATTGGCCGCTGTTTCTTATTGTCGATAAATACTGATTCCTCCTGTCAAATATTTGTATACGATGATTATGATAATCAGCCACATAAATTTTCAAACCGTTGGTTGCATCGACATCGGTGGGTGTATCAAACTGAAAATCGCCATTTCCAAGGTTACCGAGTGAATCTATCCTCTGACCCTCTGTATTTGTTATCAGAAGTCTGTTTTTACCTTTTTCTGTTATATACACCCTGCCCATTGGTGTTATATATAGAGATGATGCTTGATCCAGACCTTTAATGATAGTCCGCAGGTGTAATGTATCGCTCGATTGAGCGAACGAGCTCTGAACCAGGAAGATCATCCAAACAGATAGTAAAAATAAACGCTTCACATCATTTTATTATGGTTTAAGATGCTTCAATCCCTTGGATCCGATATCATGACGGTAATACATTTTATCAAATGAAATCTTATCAATTTCATCATACGTTTTTTCTATAGCGACGGCGAGCGTATCACCGGAACCTACGATACCCAAAACCCGGCCACCGGCAGTGACAAGATCTTCACCATTCATACCGGTCCCACTATGAAAAATAAGTGTATCATCCGATACCAATTCAACACCTTTAATTACTTTTCCTTTATCATACGATCCAGGGTAACCCCCGGAAACCAATACCACACAGCATTGGTAATCAACTGATTGTTCAATTTCTATCTGTTCTAATTCTCCTGAAACGGTAAGAAGCATCAGTTGAACGAGATCCGTCTTTAACCGGGGCATCAAAACCTGGCACTCAGGATCTCCGAACCGGCAGTTATACTCAACCACTTTCGGACCTTCATCGGTCATCATCAAACCGCAATATAGCACACCTTTGTAAGGCATGCCTTCTTTTGCCATGCCCTCGATAGTTGGTCGGACTATAGTGTCGTATACAACCTTTAGCCCATCTTCATCGAGTACGGGAGCGGGACTGTAAGCTCCCATACCACCGGTGTTTAATCCCGTATCTCCTTCCCCTATCCTTTTATGATCCTGTGCATGCGAAAGAATACGTACATGTGCACCATCAGATACGGCGAAGACCGATACCTCCTCACCTTCCATAAATTCTTCAACAACGATCGTGTTAGATGCAGAACGTAAGGTAGAGTCCTCTTTCATTGTTTTAAGGCGGCTGACCACTTCTTCTTCATTCTGACAGATAAAAACACCTTTACCGCCTGCCAGGCCATCAGCCTTGAGAACTATGGGATATTTATTTTGTTCTTTTATATACTGTTCAATTTTATCCCATTCATCATTACCGAATGTTTCAAATAATGCAGTTGGAATGTCATACTTCTGCATAACATTCTTAGCGAAACTCTTACTTCCCTCTAATTGGGCCGCCACTTTTGAAGGGCCAAAAACGGCATGATTCTTCGCTTCCAGAAAATCGACAATTCCATCGACCAGGGGTTGTTCGGGACCAACGACAGTGAGATCTATATTATATTTATTGATGAATGATTCGATCGCCGCAAAATCATCCATCACAAGGTCTACGTTCATCCCGCACAGTGCCGTTCCCGGGTTACCAGGGGCAATATAAAGATTCCTGACTAATGGCGATTTATGAATTTTCCAGGCCAGGGCATGTTCTCTTCCCCCCTTTCCAATCAGCAAGATGTTCTTTTTATCAGCCATTTTTAAAGTGATTCCGCAGTTTCAATGATAGAGGCAAAACTTTTAGCTTTCAGGCTGGCTCCACCGATTAATCCACCATCGACGTCATTTTGTTGCAGTAACTCTTCAGCATTATGTGGTTTCATACTTCCGCCATATAAAATTTGCAAACCGTTGGCTATTCCTTCATCAAATACGTCACTAACAACTGAACGTATGAATTGATGCATTTCCTGAGCCTGTTGAGGTGTTGCTGTTTCACCCGTTCCAATAGCCCATATAGGTTCATAAGCGATCACTACTTTTTGGGCGATGTCCTTATTAATACCGGCTAATGCTTTTGTCACCTGGTTACGGACTACGTCTTTATGTTGATCCGCTTTTCGTTGTTCCAGCGTTTCGCCAACACAAATAATAGGCTTTAATCCATCATTAAGGCATTTCAATGCTTTTTTATTGACGATCTCGTCCGTTTCACTAAAATAACTGCGACGTTCCGAATGTCCCACGATGGAATAACGACATCCCGTATCTTTTAACATTTCGGTGCTGACTTCCCCGGTATAGGCTCCGTTATTTTCATAATGAACATTCTGGGATCCCAATTCAATACCAATGAACTGATCCAGCTCTTCCTTAACAGCTACAAGTGAAATGATCGGTGGACAAACCAATACCTCTACTTTGGGTTTATGGTTTGATAATTCAAGCTTAAGACTATTAATTAGATGTCTTGCTTCGGATGGGCCGGCATTCATTTTCCAGTTACCGGCAATTAAAAATCTTCTCATGAGTTAGTATTTTTTTTAAATGCTAATTTTAAATCTGAAATCAACCTGTCAACTTCCATACCTACATATTTTCTGATTATCTTTCCATTACTGTCCACCAGAAAACGCGTTGGTATCAATTGGACATTGAATCGTTTCAGCATATCTGAATTTTTATAGGAACCGGCTTTAGCTACAGGCCAGTTTTTACCTCTTTCATCAAAAAAGGCATTTACAGTCACCTGACTTTTATCGATCGGTACTGTTACATATTGTAAACCAAAATTCTTATAAACCAAATAAATTGCCTTCATTTGTGGAAATTGGTTTTGATATAACTTATTGGCCAAACCGGTTATTTCCAACAAATAAGGTTTTCCTTTTAATGTTTCGTTTGATACAGTATCACCCGAAAGAGTTACAACTTTAAAAGACGGCATCTCCATACCGGGAGCAAGATGATCGAGATCATACTGAAAATTCTCAGCCCATTCTTTTGCGTCGGAAAACTTTTTATCATACTGCTTCCTAAAATTCAATAAATCCGAACGAGCACGATTGATTTCAGTGCTATCATATAACAGCTTAATCTGATTCATACTCAGCGTCATCCTGTATTTTGGATTTTGGGACGATTTCCGCAATGAATCAATATATTGTATAGCACCATTCAATCCGTACGTCCTTGCGGCAGCATCCGTTGCCGTCTTGGCCAATATATCCCGCAAGCTGTCACTTACTTTCAGGCTGTCATATTTATGTAACAACTCCTGATCGAAGGCACCGGATAACAGCTGTATGGCATTTACCGTTGAACGATCAGCAGCTATGGTATTCGGATAATCTTTGCGAACAGACCAAAACAAATTGCTCCAGGTCTGTATCAAATGCGGTATAGTATCCTGAGGTAAAGCGCCACTGTTAACGTATTTTACCAGGCGATTATAGTTTTGCTCCACTCTTTGATACACACTATACGCCGTATTTTCACGAGATTTGATCGTAACAGTCTCATTAAATTGTGGAATCTGACCGTCAATATAGACCGTATCATTATCGGCCAGAATCACTGATGAGCTGGATATCAAATTACCGTTACGACTTATTAGCATTGGATACATAGCCCGTTTTTTGAACACCGCTTTACCCGTAAAATTGCCGGTCGTATCCGTAACAGCATGAAAAAGGGTATCCGCGGTGTCCGATGTATCTCTATGGATAATAGTTACATTTATGCCGCTATAATCTCTCGTAGAATCAACTTTGGGATTAACGGTGATCTGACCTTTAACAATGGCCGTTGGCTTCTCAGGCTTGCGCGAACAAGCGTAAAAAGCCAATAACCCTATCAAAAAAGGTATATATTTTGTTTTCATATCCGGGATTTGCCGTCTAATAATTAATAGCTCAATTCTGATATTCTTTAATTTTTTCCAGGAATGTATCTCTCACCATTTGTGGATTAGCTTTCCCTTTAGATTTTCTCATTACCTGTCCGATAAAAAATCCCATCAAGCCTTCTTTACCGCCAACGTATTGCTCTACTTTATCAGGGAATTGAGCCAGTATTTCTTCAACAAGAGTATCAATGAAACCGGAATCGGAAACCTGCAAAAGATTCAGTTCTTTAGCATATTCTTCGGCCGATTTATCACCTTCTGTCATTGCGTTAAAAATAGTCGTCATCGCGGAAGAACTGATCTTATCATCATCACGCAATTTAACCAGGCCTGCCAGGCGCTCAGGAGATACCGAAAATTGTTGAATAGTAATACTTTGCTCATTAAGGATACGCCTGACTTCCGTGATAACCAGGTTAGAGACAGCTTTTGGCTTATTGACAAATTCGAGAATCTCCTCAAAAAAGTCTGCCATATAACGTGTCTCCGTTAATTCATCGGCATCAAATTCCGGAAGGTTAAAATCATTCATGAAGCGTTCACGACGCACATCAGGCATTTCAGGTAATTCATCACGAATGTCGTCCAGCATTTTTTCGGTAACCACAACAGGCGGAATATCCGGTTCGGGGAAGTAGCGATAGTCGTGAGCTTCCTCCTTGGAACGCATTTTACGCGTTTCCATCTTATTGGAATCCCACAATAATGTCTGCTGATTGATTACTCCACCGGAACGGATGACATCACTCTGACGCTCAATCTCATATGTTATAGCCCGTTCCACATTCCGGAACGAATTCATATTTTTAAGCTCGGTACGCGTACCAAATTCTTTTTGTCCCTTTGGCCGTATCGAGACGTTGGCATCACAGCGCAAACTTCCCTCTTCCATGTTTCCATCACAGATTTCGAGATATTGTACGATCTGTTTAATCTTGGTCAGGTACGCATAAGCCTCCTGCGGGGAGCGTAAGTCCGGTTCCGATACAATCTCGATAAGGGGAACACCGGCACGGTTTAAGTCGACGAGTGTATTATAAGGATCCTGATCATGAATCGATTTACCCGCATCTTCTTCCATATGAATTCGTGTGATACCAATTCTTTTTTCCGTACCGTCCGGGAGCGTTATGTCGATATATCCCTCATGACAAATGGGAGTTTCATACTGAGATATCTGGTACCCTTTGGGTAAATCCGGATAGAAATAATTCTTACGGGCAAAAATGGATTTCCGGGCTACACCGCAATTGGTAGCCAGGCCCATTTTAATGATATACCGAACCAGGTTCTCATTAAGCACAGGAAGCGTCCCGGGATGCCCTAAACATAACGGACTTACCTGCGTGTTCGGTTCGCCACCATATTCCGTAGATATCGGAGTGAAAGCTTTACTTTTAGTTAATAATTGTGCGTGAACTTCAAGACCTATTACCGGTTCAAACTCGGTATCCGCTGTTACACTCATAAAGTTTTCTGATTATGCATTTAATGATTATTCCAAGAACATGTTAAAATATTAAACAAAATGCATTAATTCGTAGAAAACTTTATAATTCCATCTTTTTTAAAATAGCTCAGTGTCTGATTTTTAATTTCCGAAACGCCAAAACGTGCAAGATTCCGCCAATAATCGGGATTATAGGTTGTTTTCTTCAATTCATCTATGAAATCAGAATCATTGGAGGCATTTTTTCTGTTTAACTCAAAATTTTTGAACCGGTATTTAAATGAGACGCTATGACAATGAGTAATCAGGGTTGATTTGATATGATAATCCGATTTATCCAGATTCTGTGCAACCATCTGACTTCTCGTATAGTGTAATCTGGCTTCAAAATTTGTAATGATACTGATATCTGATGTATAGGTCAGCCACGCATATTTCTTCTCTTTTCCTTTAATCGGTATAGGTGAAGCTCTGAAACGATACCAGACACTCGTGTCGTCAAATTTAAAATCACCTTTATGTATTATTGATTTATCATATTTCAGGACATACGGATCACGGAATTTGGGTATGTAGATATCCGCCCCTACCACATTAAAATGGTTAGTCTCGATGTAAACTGACCCACGAAACAGATCCATGCGGTTTTTTTTAGGTTTAAAGGCAACCTGATAAACCTCGAGTGTATCGAGATAACTTCTTCTCACAATACGGTAGTCGTAAACATACCGCCAATTATCCGCCAGCGGACCTGATATCCCCAACAGTTCATCAAAGAGGTTGAACTTTCTAAGGATGTCAATCAAATTCATGTAAAATATCCTCGGCAGATATTGATTTTTAACACTGTTTACCATCCTTCCCTCATTGAGTTTCCAAAGAACTTCTTTCTCTTTTTCATTTACCGTATAAACAGCTTCAGCCAAATGAACGGGGTTTTCGTTATGACTCGTTATCCACCGGTAAAATTGTTCGGATTCTGTATGATACTCCGAGTTAACCTTATAATAATGTTTACGGGCAAGTTTAATTAATTTATCGGGCGACCTGTATTCTTCGACAACAAGGCTTTTTAATTCATAGATGACCGGATTCAATGTAACATCCTCTAAATTTGATCCTTTTCCCTCTACTACATATATCAATTTCGTATCGATCCTATATCCTATATAAGAAAAAACGAGAGTGTGATTTCCAGGTGATAGTACAAGCATAAAATGCCCGTGCATATCCGTAGCCGTTCCATTGTATGAATCGGAATCATAAACATGAGCCCCTACAAGTGGTTCACCGGTATTAGCATCTATGACATTCCCCTTCACAAATACCTGAGCCTTTAAACTGAAAGGGATGGCGATCAGGAACATAATGAATATTATCCGCCACAATCTGCGCATACAAACCTCCTTAACGAATAGTTATGGCCGTAATTTCACTTATTTAAAGTGTTCTATAAAAAACTATTTAAATACAACTTAAATAGCTATACACCATATAACTGCTGAGTAATACAATGGATGGATCCCTGTCCCCATACAAGGTCCTGGCACGGTATTCCAATCACTTTTCTACCCGGAAAATAATGTTGAAGTTGTTCGCGAACCTGATCATCATAACGTTCGTCGTAATAGGGTAATAGCACAACCTCATTGGCAATATAAAAATTCGCATAACTGGCAGGCACATATTCAGATCCGTCTACGGTGACCCCTTCTATTCTGGTCTCCGGCATGGGAAGTGTTTCAACCGTAAATGAACGCCCATAAACATCTGTGGCAGAATGAAGTATCTCAAGGTTTTCCTGCAGTATCCGGTAGTTTACATCATTCGGATTATCCGTTGCCATCGTCACGATTGTGCGCTCATTAACAAACCTGCATAAATCATCGATGTGGCCATCCGTATCGTCGCCGGCGAGTCCCTCTTTCAGCCAGATTATTTTTTTCTGTCCTAGAAAATTCTTAAGTCTGTCCTCAATTTCTGATTTACCAAGAGAAGGATTACGATTGGGATTCAATAATACCGATTCGGTAGTCATTAAGATCCCATTACCATTTATCTCAATGGAACCCCCTTCAAGCACCATCCCGGTATCATAACGGGGTAAGTTATTTTTCTCAGTAAAATAAGCTGGTATTTCATTATCATCCGAAAACGGCGGATATTTACCACCCCACGCATTGTACTCCCAGTTGGTGATAGCATATTCCCAGTCCTGATCACTCTTTTGTCTTCCGATAAAAATCGGTCCACAGTCCCGAGCCCAAACATCATTAATTTTTTTAATATGAAACCTAATATTGTCTCTCGAAAGGCCGGCTTTCTCCAATTGTTTCAATACATGCTCTCTGGATGATTCATTTGACACGAACAGATGAATACGTTCATAGGGCTGTAATGCTTCAATGATACGAAGATACACCTTCTCCACCCTTGCCAGCCGCTCTCCGGGCCATGTCTCCCGGTTCTCCGGCCAATGCAATTCCGTGCCCGAATGAGGGTGCCATTCAGGTGGCATGTGATATCCTTGGTTTATGGGCAGATCTCCGTTCATTTTGAAATAAACCTTATTTTATACATGTGAACAACAAAGATAAGAGGTTTTCACGAAAATTTATGGGTTTATGATTGGTTATTTTTATACCGCGGCCATATAAAGATAATAAATCATACCGATGAAAAGGCTTAAAGCCGGCAGGGACAGGCCATGGCATATCCCTACGAGCTTTGTGCCTTAATTATGATAAGATCCGCAAAGTTTCTAAAACTTTGCGGATCTGCCAACTATAAATCGTATAAAATCAATATAATAGCCTTGGGAACGATCTTACCCACCTTAATTCCCGAAAGAATCCGGGACAAGCTATCCCTAACAATAGGGAGGACATTCATTTTCAAGTTATAATTGTGTTTCTAAATTATTTAGGTTTTCAGATTCAAAAATATACTTTTGGAAAACCTCAATTCGTGTCCTAACACCATGCGCCCTGCTCTTTGCACCATGCGCTGAATCCTTTCAACCTGCATTACGTTACCCCGCATAACTTATATCATTTTACAAATACTTAACCAGGCAGGTTGTAATTTCATCACATGTCAATGAATCTATCACGTGAAGAAAACAAGTTTGATAAAGGTGCGTTTGCCGGTTTGTTTGTGGCCACAGCTGTTTCCATGCTTGGATTCAGTATTATCGAACCCATTATGCCGCTCTATGCTAAAAGCATGGGTGCATCCGGTATTATCCTGGGCCTGATCTTCTCCGGTTTTGCTATATCAAGAGGTATTTTTGCTCCCATCATGGGTCAGTATTCCGATAATCACGGCAGGAAAAACATGCTTTTGGCCGGGCTCCTGCTCTATGTCATTTTATCCATTGGTTATGTGTATGCCACTACCCCATTCGTCCTCGGACTCGTTCGCACGGTCCAGGGTTTTGCTTCCGTGATGGTCACCCCCATAGCGCAATCCTATATCGGCGATATCACCCCGAAAGGCAAAGAGGGGCAGTACATGAATCTCTTCTTTATTTCCATGTTTGCCGGTACAGCCCTGGGACCGACCCTGGGCGGTTATTTATCAGATGCCTATAACCTTGAGGCCCCGTTTTATGCTATGGCGGCTCTGGGTTTCCTGTCGCTGTTACTCGTATTCTGGCTGGTTCCGAAAGTAACCGAGACGCATCATGAAATCACCTCACGACCACAGATATCGTTTTTTAAATCATTAAAAAAAGTTTTCTCGGATTCCAGTATGATGGGCCTGATGTCGTATATGGGATCAAGAGGATTTTACAGGTGGGGTTTTAATACTTTTTTTCCTATCCTCGCCACATCTTATATTGAGATGAGCAAGACCGGTGTCGGACTCATGCTCTCGAGTTATATGCTTGCCGGGGCCGTTTTGCAATACCCTTCCGGTATCCTGGCGGATAAACGTATCCAATACCGGAATGAGATAATCCTTGTATTTGGACTGCTCAGTACTCTTCCTATGTTCATAATTCCGGTTTTATCCAATGAATATCTCATAGGAGTATTGGTCATGTTGATGGGCGCATTCAGTGCCGTTTCCCGGGCGTCGGCCGTGGCCATACGGACCGACAGGGGGCGCATTCACGGGCAAGGTGCAGTAACCGGCGCCTTTACAACATCGATGAGTGCCGGGCAGGTTGTAGGTCCTATCGCATTCGGTGCCGTGGTTGATGTGCTCAATATACCTTCTTCTTTTTACCTTGGGGGTATTATCGGCTTATTGGGATCGGTCGTTGGATATTTCTTTTTGAAAAAAGATAGCCACAGGGGACACAAAGAAGGCACGGAAATCACGGAGAGTAATTATAAAATGTAAGTGAA
>Ga0102956_1000870_pt1 | contig 10411 bp, 10 predicted proteins | sample SalPonF2_A_D2_MG_FD_84515 | JGI IMG/M metagenome (GOLD analysis project Ga0102956, IMG submission 84515) | Salt pond soil microbial communities from South San Francisco under conditions of wetland restoration - Salt Pond MetaG SF2_A_D2_MG ...
CCCGACAACCCCGGCTCCCTGGGACTTGCCATTTCCGAAGCGGTGGAGGAGGCAGCTTCACGCAAGGACACCAACTATGCCCTGGGCTCGGTGCTCAATCACGTGCTGCTGCATCAGACCGTCATCGGGCTGGAGGCGAAAAAGCAGTTCGAGAAAGCCGGGGACTATCCGGACATGGTATTCGCGCCCTGCGGAGGAGGCTCCAACTTCGGCGGTGCGGCCTTTCCGTTCTTCGCCGACAAGGCGGCCGGTAAGGACGTGCGTCTGGTGGCGGTGGAGCCCACCTCCTGTCCCACCCTCACCCGCGGCCACTACGCCTATGACTTCGGCGACACCGCGGGGCTGACCCCGTTGATGCTGATGTATACCCTCGGCCACGACTTCATGCCGCCCAGCATCCACGCCGGCGGCCTGCGCTACCACGGCGATTCGCCACTGGTTTCCCAGCTTTTCAAGGAAGGACTGATCGACGCGGTGGCGGTACCCCAGGTGCCCACCTTCGAAGCCGGTGTCACCTTCGCCCGGGCCGAAGGCATTATCCCGGCCCCGGAGTCCAATCATGCGGTGCGCGCCGTGATCGACGAGGCCCTGGCCTGCAAGGCGTCGGGCCAGCCCAAGACGCTGTTTTTCAATCTTTCCGGCCACGGCCACTTCGACATGGCCGCCTACGACAAGTACTTCAACGGCGAGTTGGAGGACTATGCCTATCCCGAGGCGGCCATCCGCGCGGCCCTGGACCGTCTGCCCAAGGTCGCCGGGGGCGGCTGAGGAGGCCGACGAAGATAAAGAAAATGTGCGCTGTGCACGATATAGGGTAAAGACCGCGACTTATACTTTTTACATTCCGGTTCGCGCCGGAGCCACCAGGGTGTATCGATGCCCAGATTGACGCTGTCGTTCAAAGACAAGAGGCTGAAAGTCTATCCTCTGCTGGAGGATGAACTGCTGGTGGGACGGGAGCCGACCTGCGGCGTGCATATCGACAGCCTGGCCGTGGAGCCGGTGCACGTACGGATCCATCGGCTGGGCGCCGACTTTCATCTGGTGCCGGCCGAAGGCGTTACCGGGGTCATGGTCAACCACCAACCCGTCAGCGGGGACTGCCAGCTGCACGACGGCGATCTCATTCAGATCGGCAAGCACACACTGACCTTCGCCCAGGAGGCGGTCAGCGACGATGGCTCCGCGGCCGTGCCCAACAGCCGGCCGATGGTCACCGGCTGGATGCAGATCATGAGCGGCTCACACCTGGGTCGCACCATCCGCCTGGACCGGGCCATGACCCGGCTCGGCAAATCGGAATCGCAGACGGCGATGGTCGTTCGCCGCAACGACGGCTACTACCTGTCGCACCTGCAGGGCGACAACTCGCCCCTGGTGGACGGTCAACCCATCGGCGAGAACACGCATCGGCTGCGCAACGGCGAAGCGGTGCGCATCGGAGACCTGGAGCTGCACTTCTTCCTCGAAGAGACGGGACACGAACCGACGGCCAAGGCGCCCCAGCGCCGCTTCAGCCGGGTGCCGTTCGACGGGTCCGCCACCTTGACCGACGCCGAGCACCAGTGGGACACCGAGGTCATGGACCTGTCCCTGAAAGGAGCCCTCGTGCGGCGCCCCACCGACTGGTCCGGTTTTGCGGGCAACGACTATCAGTTGCGCCTGCAGTTGGACGATGACGTGGAAATCGACATGGCCGTGACGGTGGCCCATGTGGAAGAGGACCGGGTGGGGCTTACCTGCCGGGACATCGACGTGGACAGCGTCACCCATCTGCGCCGTCTGGTGGAGCTCAACCTGGGCAGCGCGGACCTGCTGGAACGGGAACTGGCGGCGCTGGGATAGAGGCGCTCCGTCGCCCTTCGAAGCTATATTTCGTCGATCACATCCGCCAGCCGGCGGGCACCGACAATCTCCATGTCGTTGATCCGGCCCCCGCGGGGTGCATTGGCAACCGGCACGATGGCGCGGGCAAAGCCGTGGGTGGCCGCTTCCCTGAGCCGCTCCTGACCGTTGGGTACCGGACGGATCTCGCCCGCCAGTCCCACCTCGCCGAACACCACCAGATCGGTCGCCAGCGGGCGGTCCCGGAAGCTGGACAGGATGGCCAGCAGCACCGCCAGATCCGCGGCGGTCTCGCCCACCCGCACACCGCCCACCACGTTCACGAACACGTCCTGATCCAGTACCGCCACGCCCCCGTGCCGGTGGAGCACGGCCAGCAGCATGGACAGGCGGTTCTGCTCCAGCCCCAGGGTCACGCGACGGGGATTACTGAGGGGGCTCTGGTCCACCAGCGCCTGGACTTCCACCAGCAGCGGCCGGGTGCCTTCACGGGTCACCATGATGACGCTGCCCGGCACCGGTTCATCATGGCGTGACAGGAAGATGGCCGACGGATTGCTCACCTCCCGCAGCCCTTTGTCGGTCATCGCGAACACGCCCAGTTCGTTGACCGCGCCGAAGCGGTTCTTGATGGCCCGGATGACGCGGAAACGGCTGCCGGATTCGCCTTCGAAGTAGAGCACCGTGTCCACCATGTGCTCCAGCACCCGCGGGCCGGCCAGCGTGCCTTCCTTGGTGACATGGCCCACCAGGAACAGGGCGGTGCCGGTCTGCTTGGCGAAACGCACCAGCTGGGCGGCGCTTTCCCGCACCTGGGCCACCGAGCCGGGCGCCGACTGCAGGACCGTGGTGAACAGCGTCTGCACCGAGTCCACCACCATCACCTGGGGGCGCTCCCGGCGCGCGGTATCCAGAATCGCCTCCACGGCGGTTTCCGCCACCAGCCGCACCCGGTCGCCCGGCAGCCCCAGCCGCCGGGCCCGCATGGAAACCTGCTCGGGGGACTCCTCGCCGGTCACATAAAGCGCCGGCAGCTGCGCACCGACCGTCGCCAGGGTCTGCAGCAGCAGGGTGGACTTGCCGATGCCCGGGTCTCCGCCCAGCAACACCACGGATCCACTCACCAGACCACCGCCCAGCACCCGGTCCAGTTCGTCCAGCCCCACCGGCGTGCGGGCCCGGGCCTCCGGCTCCACCTCATCCAGGGTCTGCACGGGCCGTTGGCCGCCTTCGCCCGCGTAACCGGCGAGGCGGGGATTGGAAGCCGCGGGCGCGGACACGGCGATTTCCACCAGGGCGTTCCAGGCCCCGCAGTCGGCACATTGTCCGGCCCACTTGGGGCTCTGGGCACCGCATTCGGAGCAGCTGTAAAGGGTCTTGGGCTTGGCCACGGCCTGAACTACAGCTCGGGCGCTGCGGTATCGGCCGTCACGGGAGCCTGGACGGCTGCCTGCACCGGGTACCGGGGCACTCTCCCGCTGACGGCGCACAGCAACTCGTAGGCGATGGTGCCGGCATGTTCGGCCACTTCCTCGACCGCCAACTCATCGCCCCACAACACCACCGGATCACCGACCCGGGCTTGGGGATGCCCGCGCAGATCGATGGTGATCATGTCCATGGATACCCGGCCCGCCAGCGTCGCCCGCCGCCCATTCACCAGCACCGGCGTACCGGAACCGGCGTGGCGGGGATAGCCGTCCCCGTAGCCGACGGTGGCCACACCGACCGGCATGTCTTCCGGGCAGGTCCAGGTGCCGCCGTAGCCCACCGCGTCTCCCCGCCGATGGCGATTGACGGCTACCAATCGGGTGCAAAACGTCATGGCCGGTCGCAACCTCTCCTGGGAGCCGGTGCCACCGAGAAAGGGGGATACACCGTAGAGCATGATGCCGGGCCGCACCCAATCCAGGTGGGTGGCCTGCCAACCCAGTACCCCTGCGGAGTTGGCCAGCGAGCGCGGGCCGTGCAGGCCGTGCAAGGCGGCGTCGAACGTCTCACACTGGTCGTGGGTACGCAGGGAACGTCGGTCGTCCGCACAGGCCAGATGGGAAAGGAACCCCACCGAATCCACAGCGGCGCAGGCGCGCAGACGGGCCGCCGCGGCCGCGGTCTCCTCGGGGGCGAAGCCGAGCCTGTGCATGCCGCTGTCCACCTTGAGCCAAACGGCCACCGGCCGCGGCAACCGCGCCTTCTCCAGAACGGCGATCTGCTCGGATTGATGAACGACGATGTCCAGCCCCTGGCGGCTGATGACCTGCAGCTCGTCGGGATCGAAGAAGCCTTCCAGCAGGACGATGCGATGTCCGATGCCGTTTTCGCGCAGCACCAGCGCCTCCTCCAGACTGGTAAGCGCGAAAGCGTCCGCCTCCTCCAGGGCGCGGGCCACCGCCAGCAGTCCGTGGCCGTAACCGTTTGCCTTGATGACCGCCATGATGCGGCTGCCCCCGGCAGCTTCCCGTGCCCGGCCAAGGTTGCTCTGCAGCGCGGCGGGGTCGATGAGCGCACGCACGGGGCGCGTCATGAATAGTCCTCATCGCCGTAGAAATTGTCCGCGTAGTTTTCGAAGCGGGTGTACTGCCCGAGGAACGTCAGTCTGCGCATGCCGATGGGACCGTTGCGCTGCTTGCCGACGATGATTTCGGCCGAGCCCTTGTGTTCGCTGTCCTCGTGGTAGACCTCGTCGCGATAGATGAACACGATGACGTCCGCGTCCTGCTCGATGGCGCCGGATTCGCGCAGGTCGGACATGATCGGCCGCTTGTCGGTGCGCTGCTCCAGGCCGCGGTTGAGCTGCGAGAGGGCGATCACCGGCACGTTCATTTCCTTGGCCAGCGCCTTCAGACCCCGCGAGATCTCCGAGATCTCGGTGGCCCGGTTCTCCTTGCCGCCCGGAACCTGCATGAGCTGCAGATAGTCGATGACGATCATCCCCAGGTCGTGTTCGCGCTTCAGGCGCCGCGCCCGGGCACGCAGCTCGGTGGGACTCAACGCCGGCGTGTCATCGATGTACAGCGGCGCCTCGGCCAGGATGCTCACCGCCGAGGTGAGCCGGGGCCAGTCGTCGTCGTCCAGTTTGCCGGTGCGCACCTTGTGCTGATCGATGCGCCCCAGGGAGGACATCATGCGCATGGCGAGCTGCTCGCCGGGCATCTCCATGCTGAACACGGCCACCGGTGTCTTGTACTTGATGGCCGCGTTCTCGGCGAGGTTCATGGCGAAGGTGGTCTTTCCCATGGACGGGCGTCCGGCAATGATGATCAGGTCCGAGGGTTGCAGGCCCGCGGTCATGTCATCGATGTCGGTGAAACCGGTAGGGACGCCGGTGATGTGGGTGTCCTGCTGAAAAAGGGTATCGATCCGGTCCACCGCTTTGGTGAGCAGGTCCTTGATGCCCACGAAACCCCGTCGACCGCGGCTGCCCTGCTCGGCGATGCGGAACACCTGCTGCTCGGCGAAATCCAGCAGCTCGGCGGAACCGCGCCCTTCGGGGAAAAAGGCACCATCGGCGATGTCGGTGCCCACCCGAATGAGCTGGCGCAGCACGGAGTGCTCGCGCACGATATCCGCATAGGCGCGGATGTTGGCTGCGCTGGGGGTGTTTTTCGCCAAAGTGCCCAGAAAAGCCAGCCCGCCGACGTCATCGAGCTGTTGATGCTGGTCCAGCCACTCGGAGAGAGTGACCACGTCGAAGGGGCTGTTGCGCTCGGCCAGCTCACCGATGGCGTGGAAGACGAGCCGATGGTCACGGCGGTAGAAATCGTCCTCGGAGACGCGATCCGCCACCTGGTCCCAGGCGCTGTTTTCCAGCATGAGGCCGCCCAACACGGACTGCTCGGCCTGCACCGAATGCGGGGGGACCTTGAGGGCCTCCGTCGCCGTCACGACATCCTGAGCCGCTGGTAGGGATTCGGGCATTGGACCTCCGGCTGACTAGCGGTCATCGTCCGGTGCGAACCGGCCGGCGCCGCAGGCGCTGGACCCGGACGGCATGCCCGGACACATCAATGGTAGTCGCTGGCCGGCTCTTCACGGTGAACCCGCCAACTTTCGTAGGCTTCCGGGCGAACCAGGCGCAAGTGACTGTATTATCGATATAATAATAACATCGAGGCTAACGCCCGCGGGACCGACACCCTGAGCTTGGAGACAAGGGAAGAATACACAACCGGGCGGGGAACCCACAAGGGAACGCCCGCTCCGCAGTGAAACCGGAACGGGCGCAGACAACGGCTTTCCAGGGCCGTCCGGACGCTGCCGGAGCGACAGCGTCGGAGCTATTCAGCGGCAACCGTCAGCTTGACGACGGCGTTCACGTCGCTGTGCAGATGCACTTCCACCTCATACTCGCCCACCGCCCGGAACGGGCCTTCGGGCAACCTCACTTCATGACGCTCCACCGCAACGCCGGCGTCGCTGATGGCTTGAGCAATGTCGGTGGTGCCCACCGAACCGAACAGCTTGCCCTCGTCACCCGCTTTGGCCGTGACGGTCACGCCGCTGAGCGCCTCCAGGGCCGCGCGACGGGCCTCGGCGGCGGCCACGGCGTCGGCTGCGGCCTTTTCCAGCGCCGCCCGCCGTTCCTCGAAGCGCGCCACGTTCTCGGGCGTGGCCGAGGTGGCCTTACCCTGGGGGATCAGAAAATTGCGCCCGTAACCCGGCTTGATCTTGACCCGGTCGCCCAGATTGCCCAGATTTTCGACCTTCTCCAGCAGAATCACTTCCATCGCTAATACCCCATCGAGCCCGTTCGGCTCACAGACGGCCCAAGGCCGCCGATTCAAGTGAAATCAACAACGCGTCCAACTACTGCGCCGGCAATCGGCGACGAAAATCGAACCAGGCATCCAGCAACCCCGCCAACGCCAGCAGCACCACCGTCGGCCGCAGGATGATCACGGCGACATACAAGCCCACCAGCCATGCCACATGGGCGTGATAGGTCGCCACCGCATTGTGCGCCAGCGCCAGCCCGGCGAGGGCATACATGATCAGCAGCACCATGGCCATCTGCACGGCGACCGTACCGAGCACACCGCCCTGACCGGCGGCGGCCGCGAACACCACCGCCAGAGTCACCCATCCGCTGGCTGGATCCATCCGCAACGCATGGAATTCTCTTTGGAATCCGCCCGGATTATAAAGCACCGCCTGCCACCAGCGGGCAAGCAGCAAACACACAAGCAGGCCCAGCACCAGAGCGGCGGCCGCCACCCCGGTCATCAGGCGGGCCACCTCCGCCAACACCTGGTCCGGGCTGGTCCCTGAACCGTTCTGCTTCAGCGCCGGCCCGAGTACCGGCTTGAGCAGGTGATGCCACCAGGCCGCGGGATCTCCGTGGATGGCGTAGACCCCGACCACGACCAGCAGGCCGACCACGGCGGCGGTCTGTACGGCGCGGGTCAACGACACCGTATAGCGCAGCACGGCGGCCACTAGTGCCACGGGCACCCAGAGAAACAGGGCCGCCAATACCACCGGCACCGCGTGATGAATAACCAGCCACGACAGAACACCGGTCCCGGCCGCGGCACCGGCCATCACCAGCACCGCTTCCAAGGGGCCCGCCCGCAGGCATACCAATCCTATCGCGGCGCCGCCGATATAGCTGAGCGGCGCCGTGAACGGCGGCGCCAGCAGCGCCAGCACGGCGCTGGTGGCCGCCACCAGCATGGCGCGCACACGGCTTCCCATGATGAATCCCGCCAGCGCGCGCATGGGATCACTCGCAGCCACTAGGAGCCTGTCCAAGTCGTCATGTCACTACGGAGGCGGCGTTCCTTCGAAGCCGATTACCCGGATTGACTCCCCCGTCGCCGCCCGCGATCCGTCCTGATCTGCCACCGAAAGGGCGGCTCCCGCCATAACCCGTCAGTGCGAGTCGCAGTAGGGCAACAGAGCCAGGTAGCGGGCCCGCTTGATGGCCGTGGCCAACTGGCGCTGATAGCGCGCCTTGGTGCCCGTGATGCGACTGGGCACGATCTTGCCCGTCTCGGTCACGTAGTTCTTCAGCGTCGCTATATCCTTGTAGTCGATCTCCTTGACGCCCTCCGCGGTAAAGCGGCAATACTTCCGGCGGCGAAAGAAACGAGCCATGTTATCCACCTCTTCTCGCTAATCAAGATATTCAATACGCTGCGCATGTAACACAATGCGCACTTCACTGTCGCGGTAACCGCTGCGAGCCAGAAAACCCGTAACCCGCAGGGCGCGTCCCGGGGTCAGCCCGGTCGCCGCATCCTGCAAGTCACTGCCGCTGGCCACGACTGCAATACGGCAGCGCACTTCCCTGGGCAATCCCGCCTCCGTCTGCCGTGAATCATGATCCAGCAGGAAACGGGTGATCGGTATGCCGCCCGGCGACACCCGCGAGCGGGGAGCCTTCACGACATGACCGGCAATCACCAGGACATTGTCGTTCGCGTCCGCCACCGCTTCGTTCATGGGCGAACACGCCGGGCAGCCTGCCCGTCAGGCCGCCTCGTCGCTGTCGCCTCCACCGCTCGCCTCGCTGTCGGAGCCTCCCCGCTCGGAGGACTCCTCCCGCTCGCCACGCTCCTTGTCGTCCCGCTTGGCCAGCAGGGACGGCTCGGTAACGGCCTCGTTGCGGGCGATGACCAGATTGCGCAGCACGGCGTCGTTGAACCGGAAGGCGCTGCTCAGCTCATCGAGGGCCGGCCGGTCGCACTCGATATTCATGAGTACGTAATGAGCCTTGTGCAGCTTCTGGATCGGGTAGGCCAGCTGGCGCCGGCCCCAATCCTCAAAACGGTGGATTTTGCCGCCGGCCGATTCGATGGTCGATCGGTAGCGCTCCACCATGGCGGGAACCTGCTCGCTCTGGTCCGGATGGACCAGGAAAACGATTTCGTAGTGACGCATGACACAGTGCTCCTTGTGGATTCAACAGCCTCCCGCTCGGCGCGGTGAGGCAAGGAGTGAGCGACTCAGGGAGCCGCAAAGCCGGGAATTGTACCCGAGGACCCACCGTGATTCAATGGCTTGGCCACGGCACTGCTTGCCGGGGCCTCAGCCCCCGACAAGCAGGCGCTGGCGACGCGCCTCAAACAGCAGCACCCCTGCCGCCACCGAGACGTTGAGGCTCTCCACGCCCCCGGCCAGCGGGATCCGCACCAGGTAGTCGCAGCTCTCCCGGGTCAGGCGGCGCAGACCGCGGCCCTCGGCCCCCAGCACCAGCGCCACCGATCCGTCCAGCTCCACCCGGAACAGGCTCCGGCCGGCCCCGGCCTCCGCCCCGACCAGCCACACGCCCCGCCGGCGCAGCTTCCGCAGCACCCGGGCGAGGTTGGGCACGCGCACGAGCGGCAGGCGCTCCGCCGCGCCGGCCGCCACCTTGCGGGCGGCGGCACTGAGTGGTGCGGCGCGATCGCGGGGGATGATCACGGCGTCGGCGCCAGCCCCGGCCGCGGTGCGCAGGCAGGCACCGAGATTGTGCGGGTCCTGCACGCCGTCGAGCACCAGCAGCAGCGGCGCATGATCCACGGCGTCGAGCAGGTCGTCGAGATCCTGCTCACCGAGCTCGGGGGAGCCGGCGACGTCCAGCACCACTCCCTGGTGGCGGCCGCCGCCGCTGAGGTCATCCAGCTCCCGGCGGGCGTGACGGCTGACCGGGATGCCGTGATCCCGGGCCCGTTGCGCCAGCGCGGCGAGCCGCTGGCCGCGGTGCTCGTCCTGCAGATACAGGTGACGGGCGCTGTCCGGATGCTGCTCCAGCAGCGCATTCACGGCGTGCACGCCGAATATGCGGTTGCCGCGGCCCATCTCCGCTCACCGACGCTTGCCGCGCCCCGGACGTCCCTTGCGCGGCCCGCGGCGGCTGCCTTCCTTCGGTGCCGCCGGCTCGACCGGCTCGAAGTCGATCTTGCGTTCGTCGAGGTCCACCCGCGCCACCTGCACGGTCAGCGAGTTGCCCAGCCGGTAGGTGTGTCCGCTGCGCTCGCCGCGCAGCCGCTGTCCCACCGGGTCGAAGTGGTAGTAGTCATTGCGCAGTGCGGTCACGTGCACCAGCCCGGTGACGTAGATGCCGCTGAGCTCCACGAACACCCCGAACGAGGTCACCCCCACGATGATGCCGGGGAACGTTTCCCCGACCTTGTCCATCATGTACTCGCACTTGAGCCAGTCCTCGGCGTCCCGCGTCGCCTCGTCCGCCCGCTGCTCGCTCAGGGAGCAAGCCACGCCGAGGTTTTCCAGGTCGCCGCGCCGGTAGGGCAGATCGCGGGCCCCGCCGCCGCGCAGCACGGTCCGGATCGCCCGGTGCACCAGCAGGTCGGGGTAGCGCCGGATGGGCGAGGTGAAATGCGTGTAGGCGTCCAGCGCCAGGCCGAAATGGCCGACGTTGTCGGGGCTGTAGACGGCCCGCGACATGGTCCGCATCAGCACCGTCTGGATCAGGTGGGTCTCCTCGCGGCCCCGGGCCTCCTCCAGTACGCGCGCGAAGTGGCGCGGCTCGGGCTCGTCGCCGTCGCCGAGCTTCAGCCCGAACTCGCCCAGGAACTGGCGCAGCTCCTCCACCCGGTCTGCCGCCGGCCTGTCGTGGATCCGG
>Ga0102956_1000877_pt1 | contig 10353 bp, 6 predicted proteins | sample SalPonF2_A_D2_MG_FD_84515 | JGI IMG/M metagenome (GOLD analysis project Ga0102956, IMG submission 84515) | Salt pond soil microbial communities from South San Francisco under conditions of wetland restoration - Salt Pond MetaG SF2_A_D2_MG ...
AGGCTTCCTGCGAAAGGTTTCAAAGAACATAATCGTTAATCCCCCTTTCATGGGCTTAACTTGGCGCAATAACCCGGATTATTCACCAAGAAATTTTGTTGTGTCCCGAAAAGCTTTCGGGATTAAAAATGCGCATGAAACGTACAAGAGTACATTGATTAAGCATTTTTTAATTCAACGCAGAGCACGGCATCATTTCGCAGCTCTTTTTAGACTCCTTAAATTTGAGGAAAGCTTTATTTTTTACAAGATATTGTTCTTTCAATATGATAGGTATTCATTCTTGTAGCTTACGTGAATAATTCGGGTTAAAAAACATCACTCAAAGGCGTCATCCCGAACCCGCTTTTTGGGTAAGAGATCTTTCAAACGTGGATATGAAACAGAATAAGTCTGTAATTAACGTGAGGTTCGTTTAAGCTTATAATCTTTCTACTTAATAAAAGTAGCTGTTAAATTAGATTATTCTATGACCACAGACTACAGACCACAGATAAATGCTCTGATATTAATTAAACATTATTTATTCTGAATAACCGTATCATCAACTTGAGTTCGAAATCGGAATCATGTTTTATGCATCAAAACCGCTCAGTGTCGTCGATGGTCAGTCGTCCGTCGTCAAGATAGGTTATATTTTCACAGATCGTATTCTCAATGTAATTATTACAACTCTGCGATTCTTATCCAAACCTCACGTTAACTAATAAAATCTCATCCTTATTCCCATTCTTAAAATAATTTTAGTATTATCGTATCAGGATTACTGCGATAACGTTTAAGTATGTTATTTGTCAAAAAACAATGTCCGAAAGCTGGCAAATTAATATCTTGTTTGTTATAAAAAAAGTTACCGGTAACATGCGAGTGCATTTACTTTCATAAATGAGTTTTTTAATAATAAATTTTGATTCCATGAGATACACGAAAAAACTGCTTTTGTCTTTCATTTTATTGATCTCTCCCGTTTTTTGCTTTGCTTCGGTTCAGCACTTAACAGTTACAGCTGTAAATGAACTTCCTTTCGGAAGGTTGAATCAAACTGTCGTAATATCAGCTAATCAATTGCAGGAATTGGGTAAAGTTGATTTAATTAGAATTCATGTTAAAGATGCCGCAGGTAGAGAACTGATATGTCAGGCTGTGGATACTAATGGAGATTACCATCCTGACGAAGTTATATTCCAGGCCGATTTTGCTCCCCATCAGACAAGGCATTTTATCGCTTATGAAGGTAAAAGACATCTCTATAAAGCAAAACAATATAAAGCCTATGGACGCTTTGTCCATGAACGCTTTGGTGATTTTGCCTGGGAAAATGATCGAATTGCGGATCGTGCTTATGGAAAGGCCTTAGAAACCTGGAAGGAAGAACCACTTACAAGTAGCGCTATTGATGTATGGTGTAAAAGAGTAAAAAAGTTGGTGATCAACAATTGGTATATGATGGGCCATGTGACTACAGATACCGGCGAAGGAGCTGATCTTTATACGGCAGGTAACAGTCGGGGTGTTGGTGGTAATGGCCTTTGGGCAAATGATAAATTGTATGTCGCAAAAAATTACGTAAAATCTCATGTTTTAACTGATGGCCCCATTCGTGTCATGTTTCAGCTTAAATATGATCCTTTTAACGTATCCGGTAACCCCGTACGTGAGACTAAACGTATAGCATTGGATGCCGGCCAGAATTTGAATCATTTTACCAGTTATTATAAATCGGCCAATTCAGGAAATTTGATTACCGGTATCGGAATTGAGAAAACGACTAAGTCAATCAGCGAAGTCAGAAAAGGAATACCGGTACATCACAGTACCCTGTCGATTGAACGCTCACCCACCCGGATTCTGCGAAAAGATGTTGATGCGAAACATGGATGGATCACCACTGAACAAGCGTTAAGTGAAGGGAAGCTGGACTGTGCCATTATTGTAAACCCAAAAGATTTCATCAAGGTTACTCATGACCACAAAAACGAACTATTGCTGGCCAGGGTTCCTAAAAATGGTGTCGCATCTTACTGGGCCGGATTCACATGGAGTAAAAGCGGTCAGTTTAAAAACTATGATGCGTGGAAAACCTACATTGATCATTTCGCCCAGGAGCTCCAATCACTGATACAGGTTCGGGTATCAAATTAATAATTAAACCGTCATCTCGAACCTGCTTTTTAAGTGAGAGATCTTAGAAGCGTTTATAAAGGGAAAAGCTCATTTATAGTATATAGAATTGTATCGAATTCGCGCTTAAAAAAATAATGTAGTGAATTGTGATCAATCCTTCGTTCAAGTTGTTAAAGATTCGACAATAAGGGGATTCCTAAGAATTTATCGAAACTTTTTGTTTTTTGAGATCAAGTATAGATCCCGTGACATGAGTTATTTCACCTGTTACCGGATCCTTATCCGGTTTTGCATAGTCGAGTACTTTGATTGACTTATTTTCAGTGGTGAGCAATCGATACTCTTCGGTTGATGATTTACCGGATAACACTCTATTCAGATGTTTTCTGACTTTCCTTAAGTCATCGGGATGAATCAACGATTTCCAGCCTTCTTCGGTGATATAATCGTTAGGATCTAAGCCGGTTAGTTGGGTAAAACCCTCAGAAATCCACGAAAACTTAGGATTATCCCGGTCTGAAAGATCCAATCCATAAGTATAATCACTTTTTGTTTCGACAAGACGTGTAAAATCAAAATTACGTTTTTCCAGCGTTTTCAGAACTTTTTTCTGAAGACTGATATTATCGACGATGGCTCTTATTATTTTGCCATCTTTCAAATCGTAAAGTTTGATGTGAATCTTAGATTCGACGGGAACATTATTCTTTCTGACAAACGTAAGATTTAGGGTTTTACCATTTAATTCCTGAAGGCCATTTTTAAATTTGGATGCATGATCTTCACCAATAATATCCCAAATCTTTTTTTGAGTAAGTTCGTCTTTTGCATAACCAACTAATTCACGAAACGATTTATTGGCACCGACAATGTTTCCTTTTGGATCAAAATCGATGAGGGTGCGTTTGGAAAATTCAGCTAAGGAGTCGAATTCCGCTTGTGTTTCATTGAATGTTAATTCGGCTCGTTTGCGATTAGAAATATCATGTTGATAGGAAACCCAATGCGTTATTTCACCTTTATCGTTATATAAGGGATGAATATCCCATTGGTTAACAAATTCGGTTCCGTCTTTACGGTAATTTATAGTTTGACCAAAAAAGGATTTCCCTTCTGAGAGAGACTTTTTCAATTTATCCAGCGTGGCACGATCCGTTTTCGGACCTTGTAAGATTCGTGGGGTTTTGCCAATTACTTCTTCTTTCGAATATCCGGTGAGCTTAGTAAAACCATCATTAACATAAACGATTTTAGGTCCGGGTTCTTCCAAATTCAATTCTGTGATGAGTATAGAGTCGTAATCATCTCGTATAGCCGATTCAAGTAATGAAAGATTTTTTTGAGTTTTCTTCCATTTGTTCAATGATTCTATGAACATCTTTTTAGCGGTGCTAAAAGACTTCTCATCTTTGCAACATTTTCGTAGCAATTCTAACTGTTCTGACTCCATACCTGTTAAATCTTACTTAATTTTGAAATGTAAATTCTACTTTAACTAAAGGTTTGAATTTAAATGTTTTAGTATTGAAAAATAACTCCTTTATTATCTGCTTCGCATATGCCATAACTGCACAATTTGAATTATAATTCCCCAAATAATAAAAAATATTGCAGATATATTTTTTCGATCATGAAAAAATCAGATAAAATTTATCAATTGATTTACTATATAATAGGTATAAAAAAGAAAAGCGCAGCTGGCTAAACTACGCTTTCCCAGAAAGTACAACGTTATATAATTTCTGTCCATTATTTACCGGAGAGAATCATTTTGGCAATAGTTTGCAGTTGCATATTCGACGTTCCCTCATAAATTTTACCTATTTTGGAATCCCTCCAAAATTTTTCAACCGGATATTCTTTGGTGTATCCATATCCTCCATACAAATCTATCGCCATGGACGAGACTTCTTCGGCAACCTCTGAGGCATGATATTTAGCCATAGCGGCTTCTTTTAAAAATGGTTTTCCGCTTGTTTTTAAGCGGGCGGCGTTATAGACAAGCAAGCGGGCTGTTTCAATTTTAATGGCCATTTTGGCTAATTGAAATTGAACGCCCTGGAAATCGGAAATGGATTTACCAAATTGTTTACGCTCCTGTGTGTAAGCAATGGTTGCTTCATAAGCTCCCTGAGCGATTCCGATCATTTGAGCGCCGATTCCAATACGCCCTTCATTGAGCGTTTCCATGGCAACTTTATAGCCTTTACCGATTTCACCTAAAATATTTGTGGCCGGCACCCTGCAATCTTCAAGAATCAGTTCGGTAGTGGAACTGGCCCGGATACCAAGTTTATCTTCTTTTTTCCCAACTGAAAATCCTTCAAAACCTCTTTCCACAATAAATGCGGTAATACCTTTGTGTCCGGCTTCCGGGTTAACATTAGCAAAAACAATGAATATTTCAGCTTCGTTACCATTGGTGATCCATAATTTGGTCCCATTTAAAATATAGTCATCGCCATCTTTTTGAGCCCGGCATTTCAATGCAAAGGCGTCGCTACCCGATGCCGGTTCCGAAAGGGCATAGGCCCCAACCTTTTTATTCGCCAATAACGGCAGATACTTCTTTTTGATCTCTTCGCTGCCCCAGCGTATAAAAGCGTTATCCACTAATGTGTTTTGGACATCCATAAAAACACCAACGGATGCATCCACTTTAGAAATCTGTTCGATGGCTAAGATGGACATGAAGAAAGTACCACCACCTCCTTCATATTCCGTGGGGATTTCAATTCCCATAAGTCCCATATCAAAAAATGCTTTTATCAGTTCCGGATCTAATTTGGCTTTCTGATCCATCTCGTGTATCCGATCGGCAATCATTGATTGAGCGAAATCAGCAGCAGCCTCTTTTAACATTTGCTCGTCTTCGGTGAGATGATACAACGAAGGAATAATTTTTTCAGATAATGATTGTGCGTTTGGCATGATGTAATAATTTTTACTCTGAATGAATTTTAAACTAGGTGTTTAACATAATATAGGCTTAGCAATAGGTATTATAAAAGCGCTTTTTTAATTATTTGGTAGGAATATACAAATAATTTCGGTATCAGATGTCTTTTTTATGATGAAGAAAAACGGATACAAGTTTTTGGCTGGCTAATACCGGGGTCGTTTTCCCCTCAGTCAACATATCTTTTAAAGTAATTAGCTGATTTTTTACTTTCTCATCCGACCAGAATTTATGAAGTATTTGTTCTTCCGCTAACCGGACGGTCCAGTCCCATTGCTGTTGTTTACGCTTTCCCCAAAAAATCTCACGTGATTTCATTTTATCAATGTATTTGAGAACATACTCCCATATTTCGGGAATACCTTTACCTGTTATGGCACTACTTAACAGGACAGGAATAGTGATATCCTCATATTTAGGGCGTAAAAGGTGTAAGGCATTTTTATAATCCCGTCGGGTTTCCAAAGCACGGTTTCTGTTATTCCCATCGGCTTTATTGATGATCACCATATCAGCAAGTTCCAAAATGCCGCGCTTAATTCCCTGTAACTCATCTCCGGCACCCGGTATCATCAACAACATGAAGAGATCGACCATAGAGGCCACTTCGTATTCCGACTGACCAACGCCAACCGTTTCAATTAGGATGATATCGTATCCAGCGGCCTCGCAAAGTAGCATCGATTCCCGTGTTTTTCGTGCCACTCCACCTAATTTTCCACATGTTGGAGAGGGACGTATAAAAGCCTTTTCGTTAACGGATAACTCTTCCATTCTTGTTTTATCGCCCAATATACTTCCACCCGATTGGGCACTGCTTGGATCTACAGCCAGAACGGCGACTCGATGACCTTTTTCAATGAGCATCATTCCCAGTTTTTCGATGAAAGTACTTTTACCAACTCCCGGAACTCCGCTGATTCCGATACGGATGGATTTACCCGTATTAGGATCAATATTTTCCAATAGATGCTGGGCGGTTATGATTGTATCTGTCCGGGAACTCTCGACTAACGTTATAGCTTTAGCCAGCGACCGGCGATTTCCATTCAGGATTCCGTTAACGAGTTTTTTTACTATTTTTTCCTGATTATTTGCCAAAAAATTTACGCGAATTCTATTGAGTTTGTAATAATATTTATCTCTTGAAAAGATAATCAAGTTTAGCTTTTAAGCTATTCTTTAAAATATAATGAGATCGTAATGTTTATTCTGAGATCAAAAATCTTCTTAAAACAACATTACGATACGATTATTCTATTATGAAGATTTCTCGCACCGCTCGCAAAGACCCAATGTTCGTTTTTCCCAATATAAACGTAAAGAGTGTCATCGCGAGGCGCTTCTTGCCGAAGCGATCTCCTACCGTAGTCAGAGCTATAAGTATAAGCAACGGCAAGGGATTGCCGTACTCCACTCCCGAAAGTTTCGGGAGATTTCGCTTGCAATGACACGAAAACATGTATTTCTCTTGTTTTCGCGTGCTATATTTCGTTTATACTACTTTCGATCCGGATCTTTTGTTCTCAAGAATCTCAATCACTTTCTCAGCCGCTTTAGGGATATTACTGCCCGGACCGAATATAGCGGCAACGCCTTTTGACTGAAGAAATTCATAATCCTGTTGGGGAATCACACCGCCGGCGATAACCACAATGTCATCCGCGTCATTTTTTTTCAATTCATCAATAAGTTGCGGAACCAGTGTTTTGTGTCCCGCAGCAAGAGAAGAAACCCCAATGACATGAACGTCATTTTCGATGGCTTGCTTAGCCGCTTCTTCCGGAGTTGAAAAAAGGGGACCAATATCCACGTCAAAACCAAGATCGGCAAATGCGGTTGCCACAACTTTCGCACCCCGATTGTGTCCGTCCTGACCCAATTTTACGACCAATATTCGGGGCCGCCTGCCTTCTTGTTCTGAATATTCATCAATTCGTTTTTTAATACTATCGTATGTCATATCTCCCTCGTAAACACTTCCGTATACTCCTTGAATGGTTTTAGTCTTAGACCGATGGCGACCATAAACTTTTTCAAGAGCATCCGAGATTTCACCAACCGTTGCCCGTGACCGAGCGGCTTCCACGGCTCGTTCAAGTAAATTAGCGTTTTCATTTTCAGCTGCTTCCGTTAAAGCCTGTAAAGCATTGGTGACTTTTGTATTATCACGTTCATTTTTAACCCTTTCCAATCGTTCAATTTGCTGCTGACGAACAGCTGTATTATCAATATCTAAGATATCAATTGGAGCTTCTTTTCCAATTTGATACTTATTTACGCCAACGATCGTAATATCACCTTTATCAATTCCGGCTTGTTTGCGTGCAGAGGCTTCTTCAATACGACGCTGCGGCATTCCTTCTTCAATAGCTTTGGCCATTCCACCCAACTCAAAAACTTCGTCTATGATTTTCCTGGCTTCAGAAACCATATTATTAGTTAGGGTTTCGATAGCATAAGATCCGCCAAAAGGATCGGCCGTATTGCAAATATCGGTTTCTTCCTGAATAATGATCTGTGTATTTCGTGCGATTCTTGCCGCGATATCGGTTGGCAGAGATACCGCTTCATCGTAAGAATTCGTGTGAAGAGATTGTGTTCCGCCCAGAACAGCAGCCATCGCTTCGACAGTCGTACGGATTACATTATTAAGCGGATCCTGTGCCGTCAGACTCCAACCTGAAGTCTGACAATGTGTGCGTAACATCATCGATTTGGGATTTTTGGGATGAAAATGTTCTTTCATCAATTCTGCCCAAAGCTTTCGGGCTGCCCGCAGTTTGGCGACTTCACTCAAATAATTCATACCGATTGCAAAAAAGAACGAGAGACGGGGCGCAAAATCATCAACATGCAATCCTTTAGCAACCGCTGTTTTGACATATTCGAGTCCATCGGCTATGGTAAAAGCCAGCTCCAGTAAATTGGTAGCTCCCGCTTCCTGCATATGATATCCAGAGATTGAGATAGAATTGAAGCGAGGCATGTGTTTACTTGTATATTCAATGATATCCGCGACAATCTGCATGGAAGGTTTTGGGGGATAAATAAATGTATTACGGACCATAAATTCTTTCAGGATATCATTCTGAATAGTTCCGCTAAGCTGTATTTGTTTTACCCCCTGCTCCTCGGCAGCGACAATATAATTTGCCATGATGGGCAATACGGCACCATTCATGGTCATGGAAACCGACATTTTATCGAGTGGTATGCCATCAAATAAAATTTTCATATCCTCAACCGAATCAATAGCAACTCCGGCTTTCCCGACGTCACCGACAACGCGGGGATGATCGGAATCGTAACCACGATGAGTCGCTAAGTCAAAAGCCACGCTTAAACCTCGTTGTCCGGCCGCTAACGCTTTACGATAAAAAGCATTCGATTCTTCCGCGGTTGAAAATCCGGCATATTGACGAATAGTCCACGGACGCTGGGCATACATGGTAGGATAAGGTCCCCTTGTAAAGGGAAAGAGTCCGGGAAAAGATTCTTCGTAATTCGCTTTTTTCAAGTCCGAAGATGAATATAAAGGATCGAAATCGATACCATCTTCAGCAATTGTTTTGAGTTCTTCAAGTGACCGGCTTTTCAAAGCCTTTTGTGCTGCTTCAAGCCACTTTTGGTAGTCCTCTCTGTGTTGATCCGATTGAGTCACAATAATCTCCTTGACGTTATCTGAAAAATATGACTAATAAATTTGATGATTTCACTTCGTACTCGAAACCCTAAATGCAAGAGGCGTAACCCCTCGGTTCATTCAATTTAGTAAGCTTATCGGTAAATTGTTAGTGGCGGAATAGAATGAGGTTTGTTTGCATGTTTAATTTGACCGGAAATGGCTAAAGATTCATTTAGGTTGGTAAACTATTCCTAAAATTCACATCGAATTCAGGTCAAATAAAGACTAAGAATCCGCGTAAATCTGTGGCTAATTTAAAATATTGTGGAAAGCCCGAAACGTTACTTCATTTCCAATTCGGGCTGGGTAAACGCCTGATCGGATATCTCCTCCTGACCCAGTTTTTCCTGCATTTCCGTGCGTAATTTTTGAATCGTCAAACCACTCGTTAAAGCTCCGTTTTGAGCTACGGAGATGCGTCCGGTTTCTTCAGAAACAATGACAACGAAAACATTATTGCTTTCGGTAATACCAACCGCCGCACGATGCCGTGTTCCAAACACTGAAGAAATATTACGATTTTGACTGATAGGCAGATAACAAGACGAAGCCACTATACGATTATTACGGATAATGACGGCTCCGTCGTGTAAAGGCACTTCTTTATTGAAGATAGTGATGAGTAATTGGCTGCTGATCTTCGCGTCGAGTTTTATACCGGCATCCACCAGATCCTGTAAGCTTGAAGTACGAGCAAAAACGATCAGGGCACCCGTTTTGGTCCGTGAGAGCGTTTTTACGGCTTCAATGACCTCGTCAATGACAGACTCCGATTGCGTTTGCCCAAAAAAACGCTCAAAATTGGTGTTTTGGCCGATGTTATAAAGTAGTTTACGAATTTCAGGTTGGAAAATGATGAACACGGCCAAAACCCCGACATCCATAATACTTTTCAGAATATAATTGATAGTTGTCAGTCCGAGTGCACTGACCAATGCATTTACGGCAAGGACGATGATCAAACCGATGAAGGCTGGAACGGCAAAAGATCCCCGAATCCATCTATACAAATAATAGATGGCCACTGCGATAATAAAGGTTTCAAAAAAATCCTTTAGTCCGAATTGTAGGAATCCAAGTGGTATCAGTTTCACGTTTTATCGTCGATTTTTTTAATCAATAACGCTGCTTTTTTAAAATCTTATTAAATAAGATCTGTCCACATGATATAAATGTGGTTAAAATTATTTTAGAAGGTAATGGATGAAACGTTCAGGGTCTCAATTAAATAACTTCTTTGAACTTGAAAAAAGTATATTAGATAATTTAATATATGCCAAAAAGTGACATTTTACTAAATATTGAGTTTAAAATGTTAAATAACGTCAATTCGATATAACATTAGACTTATTTTTTTGATATCCACGTTTGGAAGATCTCTCACCAAAAAAGCGGGTTCGAGATGACGCCTTTGAGTGATCTTTATTAACCCGGATTATTCGCAGCTTTTTTTAGCGTCCTCAAAATCGAGGATCGGTTTATTTTTTTTTAAGTTACTTTATTTACAATATGATATGTATTACTTCATATTGGTTACGTGAATAATTCGGGTTATTGCGCCAAGTTAAGCCCATGAAAGGGG
>Ga0102956_1000882_pt1 | contig 10340 bp, 9 predicted proteins | sample SalPonF2_A_D2_MG_FD_84515 | JGI IMG/M metagenome (GOLD analysis project Ga0102956, IMG submission 84515) | Salt pond soil microbial communities from South San Francisco under conditions of wetland restoration - Salt Pond MetaG SF2_A_D2_MG ...
CAGTTAACCATATTGCCGTTAGACGTCACAAATGAAGAAGCGATTAAAGCCGCCACTCAAACTGTTAAAAGTCATACCGACGGAATTGATCTTTTGATTAATAATGCAGGAATAGGAACTCGTGAACTTTCCATTGATGAAAACGACAAATTAAGCACTTTTGGCAAATTAGATCACAAAAAATTACTTAACATGATAGAAGTTAATGCCATAGCTCCTGTCATGGTTACACAACAATTTCACGATTTATTACTAAAGGGTAATAATCCAAAAGTTATTAATATTTCATCCATTCAGGGTTCCATCGATCATAATAGCAGCGGGGGCAGTTATGGTTATAAGGCAAGCAAAGCCGCATTAAACATGTACAGCAAAACACTGGCAAATGATTTGCTGCCTGAAAAAATCTACACCATGATGTTCCATCCTGGTTGGGTTCAGACAGATATGGGTGGTCAAAGTGCCAGCCTGACTCCCGAAGAATCCGTTTCAAATATGATCGATTTGATTGACGGATTTGGGAAAGCCCAAACAGGCCGATTTTTTAATTATAACGGCAAAGAACTCGAGTGGTAATAAAGTGGTAGGAGATCATTGATCAATGTTTATCGTTTTCCTGTATTTCGATATTGACTGTATGCTCCCCAAAATAATAATACGAGAAAACTTACACCCAGCAGCAGGAAGACAATAACTATACCTGATATGGAGAAGAACCCCATAGGTGCCGGTTTAAACTCTGCACGGGCAAACTTCTTATAACCTGTTGTATCAATATTCCAAATACCTGTTTTGTTAATTTGCTGATACCATTCTGTGGTGTCCGATGCCATCGAAGAGAAACTGAAACCATCTTTCGGGGCATACATATCCGGTTTCCCATATCTGAAAATGATATTTGAAAGGGTATTGGCTCTTACATTTTCCATATCATAGACAAATGTATGATCCTTCAACTTAAAACGTCCGGCAGGCAATATGCCATCAATCCATTTCATTCTGACAGACGATTTGTCCACTACAAAAAGAACCCGAATTTTATGGATCTGTGTGTTCCATTGCAGAAGGGGCTTCAATAAGTATGTGAATCCATCAGTATATTCAATATCGTACCCATCCCGGACATGCGAACCATGGGTTTTTACCAGGTAATGTGTAATAATGCGGGAGGTATCTTTTGGAAAGGTGAATTTCCACGTGTTCCATTTATCACCTGTCACCTCCATTCCGGGGATGGTTATCATCTGATTAGTATCTACCTGCATATGAGTTATTTTGTTACCGTTAATGGATATCTCCGGATGACTCCAGTTACCAAATTTTACGGTATCAATAACATCATTATGATAATAACCGGAAACCGGCACACCCATTTGCAACGATAGGTTTTGACCGGTGGTATTGATTACAGAATACTCTTCTTTTACAGCGGCGAACCCATTGTAGAGATGTACGATGATCCCGGCTTTTTCAAGTTTCAATGCATGTTTTCCGATATCGGATATATTTAAAATGACGAAACTTTTCCCCGCTCCGGTATTTTTAAATGCACCAACCGTCTTCGTTTGGTAATCCATATTCGTACAGGATTCGACTGAAAACAGTAAATATAACAGGATAAATAAACTACGTACACTAACCTTAAGCATCCCTTTTCGAGCTTGTGATCTGTTAATTGATCAAAGGTATTCTTTTTTCAGTTAGCTTGAAAGTGTAAATACTCACGGATTGATTTCCCAGCCTATCAGACTTTGAATATCCTCTGATGATAGTGGCTCTTTCATGCCGTACTTTGTAGCATGCATTGTTTTTACCATATACTTTAACGCTGGTTCAATCCAATGCCTGTTATCCTCATCCATCTCATCAATCATTAGTGCTATTTGGAAAAGATGAATCAGACGTTTAAAAACAGGCTTGGCCGAACTTTCCATCACATCCCTGCCCTGTTCAGGCAGAGCTTCCATAACTTTTTGCAGAGTAGACACTTCTTTCTTAATATCATTTCCGAAATCCCTTGATTTATGGGACATTTTGCTGATCTCTTCGAGTAAATAATTCATTCCATGTGTCTTCTGTGAGGCGCGCAAAACGTCCAGGACTATTATATTGCCCGAGCCCTCCCAGATAGGTAAAACCAGCAGGTCACGATATATTCGCGGCATAACGGTATCCTCTACATATCCCATGCCTCCCATAAGTTCCATTGATTCACGACCTATATAGACAGATGTCTCTGCTGAAAACCACTTGGACATCGGAATCAGCACCCGGCATAAATGAGCAGCTCGTTCATCACCATGATCAGCGGCATCCATTGTACGGATGGTCTTCCATACAAAAAGAAAATTAGCTATATGTAATGTCCCCAACTCCCATAATTTATCGCGGATCAATGCGTGTTGCAGAGCTGTTTTCCCAAATGTTTTTCGATAGGCAAGATACTCATATGCCTCGATCAACGCCCGTCTCGCTCCCGCTACTGCCGTCACCGAGTTGTACAGCCGGCTCAGGTTTATCATCTCTGTCATCATTTTAAAACCTTTACCTTCTTCACCGATCATTTTTCCGATCGTATCTTTTAAGGCAATCTCGGCAGTTGCCATTGAGCGAACGCCCAGTTTATCCTTCAACCGTATATATTCCATTGGATTACGTGTACCGTCGGTCAACACTTTCTCAACAAGGAATAATGATAATCCTTTCGTTCCCGGCAGATCATTTGTTCGGGCAAGCACCATCATCACATCCGCATTGGCATTGCTGCAAAACCATTTTTCGCCATTTAAGCGATACAAATTTCCTTCAACATGCGTTGCCGTAGTACGGTTGGCACCGACATCCGATCCGCCTGCTTTTTCGGTAAGAAACATAGCTCCCGTTAACAGGTTCTTTCCATTTCTACTCGATAAGCCAGGAATAAGGCGTTCTTTATCTTCTTCTTCACCAAACAGAGATAACAAGCGGGCCGCGCCATCTGTCATGCACAGCGGACAATAAACTCCCAGCTCTGTCATAGCATAGAGGTGTCCGACAGAAAACCCAAGCATATGCCCTTGCTTCTCAAACCCATGCATTAATTCAGGATTCCATTTTACATAGAACATCTCTGTTTCGGCAGCCATATCCATCAATTTCCAGTAGGAAGGATGAAATTCGATTTCATCAAGTTCCTCACCATATGGAGTTCTTTTCCTGATTTCTGGTCCGAATTGATCTGCCTGCTCCGATAACACATTCATTTGTGTTGCCGCCTCTTCTCCAATCCATTCCAGTTTATCTGTCATATATTTCAGGGCCTTCTGACTCATATATTTTTTCAGATAAGCCCTAAAAATTTTATCACTTTGATAAAAATTGTTGCTCTTCGAAGCAGTTGGATCTAAAACTCTGTTTCCAGGATCCGTTTCTGATGATGTGATGTGATGAACAGTCTTCATAACCGGTTATTTTTGATTAATGAACTAATGGCATCTATTTTAATTAACGATACTTAGAGGCGAAAAGCACGTTTTTTTTCATTAATACAGAGTGTCAGTGTGTTAAAGCGTTAGAGTTGATAAGTTGTCAGCTTTCAGCAATCAGCTATATACAATTAGCATTGAACAATGAGTAATGCATAATTAGTAATTAACAGAAGTCTGCAGAATACAGGAGGCAGAATCGAGAATTTAGATTTAAGCATGCAGAAAAGATCGTCCAGTCATGCTATCCTCTCTTGAACGTTCCATTAACTATACAAATGAAGCCAAAGAATTAATTTGTAAATTCCTTCCCTTGGGATGGTGTAGGTTAGGGTTCGTGATCAAAGCCAAATGTATTAATCGCTGTGCCAGATGAAAAGGCAAAGAGATCTCTTACAACTTAACACTACTATTTTACATCTCGCAAAGCGTTTGTCATTTGCTTTATATAATCTATGTTGGAAAATAAAAAACCCGGTCGTCGTTAAACAACCGGGTCCTGACTTACACTAAAAGACAATCACTCAACTACTTCATATCCTAAATCGGCGATTTTATCTTTGACAGCTGTTAATGTGTCTTCATTGCCATTGAAGGTGAATTCAACCAATTCGGCGTTCCGATCGGCTTTGACATTATCCACACTGTCTATTCTGGGCAGCATCTTCCTGATTTTGTTTTCACAACCTTCGCAGTGCATTCCTGTTACTTTTAATTTTACGTCTGCCATAATTTTACCTTCTGTTTATTTTGTGATGATTGTTGGTTGTGAGTAGTTGGTGGATAGTGGCAAATTTACACCCAACGACCAACAACTAACAACAATCTCATTTAACTCATTCATTTATTCAGTGCATATTCGGGTTGAATATTGACTTTTTGAAGCCTTCGGGAATTTGTAACCACATTGATGGAACTGAAAGCCATCGCTATCTCTGCGAGAACCGGGTGCATCATACCTAAAATAGCCAGCGGTACCATGATCACATTATAGAAGAAGGCCCAGAACAGGTTTTGCTTGATCTTGGTAAATGTCGCCCGGCTTAGTTTAACAGCCTTGACAACGGCACTTAATTCACCCTGTACAAGTACGAGATCACCTGACTCAATAGCGACATCCGTACCCGTGCCAATAGCGATACCGACATTGGCTTGTGTCAATGCAGGCGCGTCATTAATACCGTCACCGACCATCGCAACTAACTCACCTTGATTTTGCAGCCGTTTGATTTCGTCGGCTTTTCCATCAGGTAATACATTCGCGATAACACGATCAATTCCAACTTCAGCACCAATGGCTTTGGCCGTCCGCTCATTATCTCCTGTGATCATGACCGGGGAAAGACCATATTTCTTCAATGCAGCAATGGCATTTTTACTGTCCTCCTTGACCTTATCTGCCACAGCAATAATACCGCTCAGTCGATTATCCACAGCCACGAACATTGCTGTTTTAGCCTGGTTTTCGAGCTTTTTCTTGTCGTCCAACGCTACGGTATCTATTTTGACACCATTTTCTTCCATGAGTTTTTGTGTACCGACCAATACCTTCTTTCCGTTGATCAACGCTTTGATACCTTGTCCGGTCACGGCCTCAAAATCTTCGGTTTCGGGCAGATGGCCATTACGCTGTTTCATATAATTGACAATAGCCTCTCCCAGCGGATGTTCTGAATTATTTTCTGCGCCGGCAGCGAGATGTAACATCTCATCTTCCGGCAAGTTATTCAATGAAATTACATCCGTGACGCCCGGCTTCCCTTCCGTGATGGTCCCTGTTTTATCTAAAACAATAGTTGTGACATCCTTCATCATCTGAATGGCGGAGCCTTTACGAATGAGCACACCATTGGAAGCTCCCATACCGGAACCGACCATCAGAGCCGTAGGAGTTGCCAATCCAAGCGCACAGGGACATGCGATAACTAATACGGCTACTGTGGCATAAACCGCTAGTGCGGTAGCTCCCATTCCGGGATTAACCCATGGAATAAACCCGGATGCCCATACGGCTACGCTGTGAAATGTGGCCGGGAAAATCAGCCATGCTGCTAATGTTAATAATGCGATCCCAATAACTACCGGGACAAATACACCGGTTACCCGGTCCGCAAATTCCTGTATCGGCACTTTCGATCCCTGTGCTTCCTCAACCATTCTGATGACCTGGCTGAGAAATGTATCTTTGCCTACTTTTGTCGCTTTTACTTTCAAAACACCGTTTTTATTGATAGTGGCCCCGATCACTTCATCATCTTTCTTCTTCTCCACAGGCATCGATTCACCGGTGGCCAGCGATTCATCCACGCTGCTGCTTCCGCTTACAACAATACCGTCGGTCGGTATTTTTTCACCGGGTTTAACGACCATGATATCCCCTTTCTTGAGCATGCGAACGGGGACTTTGATTTCTTCGCCATCGCGTTCGACGATAGCTTCTTTAGCTTCAAGCGTTAATAATTTTTTGATAGCCTGAGACGCACGTCCTTTGGCTTTGGTTTCGACATATCGGCCCGTCAGGTGAAAGGCCATGATCATACCGGCGACACCTGCGAAATTATGAAACGCGGGAATAGCAAGAGCCACAAAACCCGTTGCCAGTGAAGCCAGCGTGCCCATGGCGATCAACACATCCATATTGGGAGCCAAATGAGTAGCCGATTTCCAGGCACTTCGGATCGTATCCCAGCCGGGATAAAAGATGGCAATGGAAGATAAAACAAGCATTGCAATATCATAGGTGATTTTTCCCAGAAAATAATAACCAAATATCATTTCCGGTAACATCCAAAGTATGATTGGGACGGTAACCCCCCAAGACCACCACATTCGTTTGCTAGCCAGATCAATTTTACGCTGTTCTTTATCCTGTTCAATTTCAGCAGCCGATTGTGTTTCATCTGCCTGTTCTTCGTCGGTTACCACTTCATATCCTACATTATCAACGGCTGTAACGAAATCAGCCAGATTTACTAACTTGGGATTGAATTTAACCTGTGCCGTTTCAGTAGCCAGGTTAACGGTTGCCGTTTCAACACCTTCGACCCCGTTTAAAGCTTTTTCAACCGCAGATACACAACTGGCACAATGCATACCATCGATTCGCAGTGTCTGGGAAACATTATTTTCCCGTACTCCGTAGCCGACGTCTTCCACAGCTTTTTTAAACGCAACATTATCTACTTTGTCGGAATCATATTCTATCGAGGCTGATTCGGTCGTAAGGTTAACATTGGCAATTTTTACCCCCTCGAGTTTTTTTAATGATTTTTCAACGGATGCCACGCAACTTGCGCAGTGCATCCCGTCAATTTCAAGTGTTTCTTTCTTGTTAGCCATAATAATAATCTCTCTTTATCCGTGTTTTCTGAATTTGCTCAATACAGACATCACTTCATTTATTTTTTCATTCTTTAAATTCGTATCATCACTCTTCATCGCATCTGACACGCATGTATTCAAATGCTGCTGCATGATCTGATCTTCCACACCCCGCAGGGCTGACACGATAGAGGCGGTCTGAGACAGGATATCAATACAATAACGGTCCTCTTCGACCATTTTCTGTATACCCCGTATCTGACCTTCTATTCTCTTCAACCTGGAAACGGCTCTCGCTTTCTCTTCTGAATTCATCATAATAAATTTTTCATGCATGTCGGTTATTGATTTCATTACCAATATACTATACCCCCCTATAGTATGTCAAGTAATAATTTGATTTTTTTCTAAGGATCTTCGAGGATGAAAAACGGATAATTGGTAGTAAGTTGTTGGTGGAAGTTTGAGTTTTCAGCAATCAGCTTTATCAATTAGCAATGAGTAATGAGTAATTAGTAATTATCTCTGTAAACACAGTGTCTCATTTTGCGATCTCTGTGGTTAAATTAAATCTGCGAAAATCCGTTTAATCTGCATTCATCCGCGTTCTATTTTTTTAATAAAAGTTATGCACCCTCTATTTAAATACCTGAAAATTTAAGATATTATCTCAATTACAGACTCACGGCATTTCTACCCATGAAAAAATTTAATGTTGACATCTTACCCCAGCCCACCGATTCGACCTGCGGACCCACAAGCCTGCATGCGGTGTATTCGTATTATGGTGATGATATTCCCTTACAGGATGTCATCGACCAGGTTCATTGTTTTGAAAATGGTGGCACATTAGCCGTTTTTCTGGCTATTCATGCCCTAAAAAGAGGTTACCGGGCAGACATTGGCACTTATAATCTCCATCTTTTTGATCCGACCTGGTTCAATAATCACGAAACGGATCTGTCTGAAAAATTAAGAAGCCAGCTGGCGTTCAAACAGGACGAACGAACACAAATGGCCACTGAAGCTTATTTGGAGTTTATGAAACTGGGTGGGCGCATTTTCCATAAGGAGCTGACGCCTAATTTATTAAAAAAATATCTGCGGAAATCCATGCCTATACTTACCGGATTGAGTGCCACCTATTTGTATCAGACAGCCCGTGAATATTGTAATCTGCAATGCCGGTACGATGATATTAAAGGAGACCCGGTAGGTCATTTTGTGGTGCTTTCAGGGTATTCATCCGGACTCAAATATGTGACCGTTACCGATCCTTTTTTTGAAAATCCAATTTCAGGCAAGCATGTTTATGATGTGGATATTCAGCGACTTATTAATGCAATTTTACTTGGAATTGTCACCTATGATGCTAACATTTTAATTATACGACCACCATCAAGATAATATATGTCGCTACTTATTGTTACGCAGAACCCGGCGGATTGGAAAGTTGCGGTTCCCGATATTGAAGTGGTATCTTCAAAAGCATACCTGACTGATCCCAGGTTTATGGATTTGCGAAATGTGAAGGTCTACAACCTCTGTAAATCATATCGCTATCAAACGGCCGGTTACTATGTTTCTTTATTGGCTGAAGCACGTGGACACCAAGCGGTTCCGGATGTCACTACCATACAGGATTTGAAATACCAGACCATTATCCGTGTCCTTTCGGATGATCTCGACGGGTTGATCCAGAAGAGTCTTAAGGATCTACAAACCAACGAGTTTACACTAAGTGTTTATTTCGGGAAGAATGTGGCCCGGAAATACGATAAACTAAGCAAACAGTTGTTCAACCTGTTCACCGTACCTCTGTTAAGGGCCAGCTTCTCACGGGACAAGAAAAATCATAACTGGATCCTCCAAAATGTCTCTGCAATCTCACTGAATGAGGTCCCGGATACCCACCTCCCCTATTTATTCGATTACACCCGGGAATATTTTATTAAACCGTATATCTCAAAATCGAGAATCAGGAAAACCATTTATGACCTGGCGATACTAACCAATCCATCCGAGAAGAATCCCCCATCTGATGAAAAAGCCTTAAACAAATTTATCAAAGCGGCCCATGCCCTGGATTTTTATGTCGATTTGATCAATAAAGATGATTATAACAGGATCACCGAGTTCGATGCCCTGTTCATCCGGGAAACAACAGCCGTGAATCACCACACGTATCGTTTTGCACGAAAAGCATTTGCCGAAGGATTGATCGTCATCGATGATCCGCTTTCCATTGTCCGTTGCACCAATAAAGTGTACCAGGCGGAGCTGATGATCAAAACGGGTATTTCCATACCCAAAACACTGATCGTCAACAAGGATAATATGTCAGGTATTATTCCAGCGCTTGGCCTTCCCTGCATTTTGAAGCAGCCAGACAGTTCCTTTTCCGAAGGGGTGGTCAAAGTAAAGACCGAAACAGAACTCGAGGATTGGTTAAAGAAACTACTGGATAGTTCTGATCTGATCATTGCACAGGAATATTTACCGACAGACTTCGACTGGCGCATTGGAATATTGGATGGAGAGCCTTTATACGCCTGCAAATATTACATGGCACCGGGACACTGGCAGATCATGAACTGGCAGAAGAAGAGAGGGGGCCGGTATGGTAAGGTAGAAACATTTCATTTGACCGATATCCCTAAGCAGGTTGTTGTCACGGCTATAAAAGCGGCCAGGTTAATTGGCGACGGACTCTATGGCGTCGACATAAAACTGGTGGATGAAAAACCATATGTCATCGAAATAAACGATAATCCAAGTATTGATTCAGGATTGGAAGATAGCATCCTCAAAGACGAATTATATCACCAAATCATGAGTGTATTTTTTAACCGGATCCGGGAAAGCAAAAAATTAAAATGGATATAACCTATCCCCTGCACCTGTTCGAAGCATTCGGCATCGAACTGGAGTACATGATCGTCAATCAGGAGACGCTCATGGTTGCTCCAATAGCTGATCAGTTATTAAAGGATCATTCGGATACTTTTATCAATGAAGTGGAACGCGGTGCCCTCGCATGGTCGAACGAATTGGTCTTGCATGTCATTGAACTGAAGACCAATGGTCCGGCCAAAGAATTACAAACTCTGCCGGGATTGTTTCAAAAAAGTATCCGGGAAATCAATGAGAGACTACGTCCGGCAGGCGCCTGTCTGCTTCCAACGGCAGCGCATCCATTTATGGATCCGTTTAAAGATACCTGTTTATGGCCCCACGAACAGACCGCCATCTACCGCGCTTATAACCGCATATTTGATTGTTCGGGTCACGGCTGGTCGAATTTACAAAGCACCCATATCAATTTACCCTTTGCAAGTAATGATGAATTTGTTCGGTTACACACCGCTATCCGCCTTCTCCTGCCCATTATCCCGGCCCTCACCGCCTCATCACCGATCATCGAGGGCAAGATAACCGGGTTTTTGGATACACGTTTGGAGTTTTACCGTAACAACCAGGTCAAAGTGCCTTCCATAACCGGTAAAGTAGTCCCCGAACCTATCGCTTCCATTCAAGACTATCAGGATAAAATTC
>Ga0102956_1000883_pt1 | contig 10337 bp, 12 predicted proteins | sample SalPonF2_A_D2_MG_FD_84515 | JGI IMG/M metagenome (GOLD analysis project Ga0102956, IMG submission 84515) | Salt pond soil microbial communities from South San Francisco under conditions of wetland restoration - Salt Pond MetaG SF2_A_D2_MG ...
ATTTAGCAAGCTAATAGCAATCAGTAACCCATGTCAAGTTTGTAACTTATAACTGATTATTCCTCATGAATCACTTCCAACCCCAATTCAATCGTTCGAAACTGAATTTTCATTGCAGTCGAAAGTGGCAGCGGCTCTATATTAAAGGACTCCAATTCATTTTCAATCGATTCGTTTCGATCCAGCCTGGCTCTCATTAATGGCAGTTTTTCTTTGAAATTCATATAAGCTTCCGGAAGTCCTTTTTGAGAGGAACGGTCATCTGCAAACGAAATCAAAAATAACGGTAATTCGGTGACCAGGCATAAGGGATTTTTGCCAAGTGTCCGAACGTATTCCATGGAACTGAGATGAAATTTTTCAGCTGTATCCGGATCATCCTTCTCCATAAAATATTTTTTCATGGCCCGGCCTTCGGGTGTTGTCGTGAAACCGGGTCCGATGTATTCGAATCCTTTTTCTCCTCCGCGGTCATGGTCATGAAGCGGGAGATGCTGTTCACTGACAAAATCCATAAAATCCTTTTGTAATTGATGGGTCAGGTTGATCCAGTGTCGCTCAATAAGCAGCATGGCACCTTCCGAAAACGCCATTCCGTGCAGGCTCATATGCAGATCGATGGGCGCGAATTCTCGCAAAATTTCAGAAACAGAGCGATTCTCCGATCGCATATCCGGGTAACCGAATTCCAGATCGCGTCCCGGTAACTCGCGGAAAGCATGACGCATATACGATTCCAGATCGGGCCAGTTATCGATCCATTCCCAATTTTGTGCTTCGCCATCCGGATTGATATGCGGAATGATCAAAAACGTGAATTGATCAAACAGTTTCGGATTTGTTTTTTCGATGATATCGATATGGCTGATAAATGTCCGCAGCGTTTCGGGTCCGACAGGTTCATCGGAGTGGGAACCGGCGATCAGACTGATTTTTTGGGGTCCGTTTCCAATAACCGCACCTTTTATCGTCCGCCCTTCTTCGCTTTTCCCAATTTCCAACCATTGGCAGTTAACGGAATGCTCACAGGCATTTTCCATCTGTTCGGATGCTGTTTCGGGGTCGATAAATGATTTTTTGTTAAGTGGGATATTGGACCAAAAAGACATGGGAATAATTTTGAATTCGAATTTATTAGAACACGGATGACGCAGATAACGCGGATTTTCGCGGATCTTTATGAATTTAAAATAAGGTAAACAATGTAATCCATTTCATAATTTAGAGTTAATTTTACGATGATAATTGAAAAATTCAATATCAGATATCCGGCAGCCCGCACCCATTTATCTCCCCAAACGTATTTCAATTGATGAACAATTTATTAAATTACGTTCAAAGTATTTTTTCATTCATTGGTGGAAATGTGAGGACAAACAATTACGATATCATTAAAAAAATTCTGGAGCTGCGTTTTCATCAATTTCAGAGATTTTTCATTGATCTCGAATTGAGCCGTTCTGTTATTATTTTGTTTTTTGTTGTCATACCTATTGTTATGTACCCGTATCTGTTATGTCTGCTGCCTATTGTCATCATCCTGTTTCTCCAAGGTAACCGAAAAGATATCCCGTTTCTGAAACTTACCGGTATTCCAATCCGAACGGTGTTCATGACCGAATACATCGCTATCTGTATTCCCGGTTTGATTGCCGGAATCATATTACATGTTTCGTGGATTTATCTCCTCATTCCCTATGCTATTTTGATCGCTTTTCTTCCCGTAAAAAAAACGTCAATCATGCGGAAAGCTCATCCTTCCGATCGTTTTATCCCCATTTCCAAAACCGTATATGAATGGTATTCCGTGATCCGGAAATTCAAATTTTATATTTATGCATTCTATTGTTTATTAATAGTTTGTGGTATTCTTGTTCCGAATACGATACCAATTCTTATGGTTATCATACTAATAATGGTTGCGTCTTTTTACGCTACAACGGAATCGTTTCACATTCTGGAAGCTTTCCGGATGGGTTCCGACCGTTTTCTCATTTATAAAATAATTCGTGCCATTCAACTCACTACGATATCCTTACTACCTTTCGTGCTGATCTATATTATTTGGCCGGATTTTGAGTGGTATGTCATTTTTGCAATTTATATAGCAGGACTTGTTTTGGCCATAAACGCTATTCTGGTTAAATACATGTTATACGAAGACGGGCGTGATATTAAAAAAGCTCAGGGCTATGTTATTCAGGCGGTTATGATCTCGTTTGTATTCCCGGTCGTACCGGTATTAACGGCCGCCTGGTTTTACTGGAAAGCCCGGAAACGACTAAAAAAATATCTCTATGCTTTCGATTAAAAATCTTACCGTTTTTTATGGAGATACCATCGCTCTGGATGACATCTTCCTACAGCTTGAAGCGAAAAAGCTGCATGGTTTCATTGGCCTGAATGGGGCCGGCAAAACCACGTTGTTGAATACGCTTTATGGTTTTCTGGAACAGGAAAGCGGCGAAATATTATGGAATGAGCGAGAGCTTATCACAACGGATATCGCTTATCTGCCGGCGGAATCATATTTTTATCAATACATCACAGGACAGGAATACCTGGAACTCATTTGCCTTAAAAATCCCGATTTTGATATTACTTTGTGGAATGAGATGTTTAATTTACCGCTGGACGATCTGATCGAATCCTATTCATCGGGAATGAAAAAGAAACTGGCCGTTATGGGCGTCATGGCTGTAAACCGATCAATCATCATGCTGGATGAACCGTTCAATAATCTGGATATCGCCACGAATCATCTGCTGGGAACGATCCTCAAAAAATTGGTTGAACAGGGAAAAACCGTGCTCCTCACCTCACACGTTCTGGAAAGTATGACTTCCCTCTGTGATCACATCCATTTGATAGAAAACGGCAAAATGCTGCAAACTTTCGACAAGGGAGATTTTATGGGAATCGAATCCTATCTGTTCAAAAAGCGCGATACGCTTCTCGATAAAAATTTGAGAAAATTGACAGAGTAATAAATAATGTCTTTGACAATTATCCAAGGGTTCAAAACCCTTGGATGATTACATTATTATAAAATACAAATTAAATGTTAACTAACTGTTTATTCAACAGATATAGTCGTAACCTAATCCTATTGCAGCAACCGGAAATGAATATATGTAGTGACTTTCGGTTGGAAATTATAGAATAGAATGGAGTAAAGTGGAGGTTACCATGAATAAGCAAATCTCACTCATCAGCAGGTTTTTAATGTCTCTCATCTTAGGTTTATCGCTCACAGGATTAACATCAATAATAACGAAAGCCCAAACACTACCCGTCACCACTTCCTCTCAGGAAGCCTTACAGCTTTTTAAAGAAGGGCAAAACAAACTGGCTAATGTCCAGCGAAATGACGCTGAAGCTCTTTTTCAACAGGCCATTCAAAAAGATCCGAATTTCGCACAGGCCTACCTTTTTCTGGCTTTGTCCAGTGGCGATTATAATGTCATCAATAACAGTCTGAAAAAAGCCGAAAAACTTTCCGACAAGGCTTCTCCGGATGAACAGAAGTTTATAAAATGCGTTTTGGCTGATTTTGAAGGAAACAATTCCAAACAGAAAAGGTATTTAGACCAATTGCTCAACAAATATCCCAACGATAATATCATTCAGATGACAGCCGGGAATTACTATTATGGTCAGAATGAGTATCAAACCGCAATCGAGCATTATAATAAAGCATTGGCGGCCAATCCCGATTTTGCTCAGGCTTATAATATGATCGGATACTGTCAATCACAGCTCGGAAATTATGAAGAGTCGGAAAATGCGTTCAAATCATACATTAAAATGGTTCCGAATAATCCCAACCCTCACGATTCGTATGCGGAATTATTGATGAAAATGGGTAAATATGATGAATCCATCGCTCAATACAATCAGGCTTTGAAAATTGATCCTGATTTCATCAGTGCTTATCGGGGAATTGGTGACAACTATATATTTAAAGGTGACTTTGCTACCGCCAGGACGTATTATGACAAACAGTTTGATCATGCTAAAGCAGTAGGAGATAAATTAAATGCTATGCGTATGAAAACTATCTCTTATGTTCATGAAGGAAATATCCCGGAAGCCATTCAAACATTGGACAAAGAACGGACATTTGCTCAAAATGAAAAACAGATTCCGGATATCATCGATACACATCTGACCTCAAGCCTGATTTACTCAATGACAGGTAACCCACAGGAGGGACTCAAACATAACGACGAAGCCGCTTCACTTATTGAAAAAGAGCCTCTTCCCGATCCACTCAAAAAATTAATGACGGTTGATATGATGCTTAATCGAACACACGTACTCACAATGTCGGGTCAGTATGATCAAGCCATGGCCGAAGCTAACGAAGTAAAGAAAATGATCGATCAGCATCAGAACAAAAACGAGATGGAAAACTGGAATCTGGCTATGGGCGTACTCCAGGTTCGGCAGAATAAAAATGAAGAGGCACTTTCTTATCTCAAAAAGGCCAATTCCGATAGTCCGGTTACCTGGTTTTATAAAGCTTCCGCTTACGAGAAAATGGGAAATAAGGAAAAAAGCGCCAAACTTTACAAAAAAGTTGGGACCTGGAATGTGAATAATATAGGACTCGCCCTGGTCCGAAATACAGCCTTAAATAAAATGAAGAGTTCCGGTGTATCGACCAGTGAAACACGGAAATAATCTAATTTGAAGAAATAATATTTTTTCTGATACAAGTAAGGGCAATTCATCACGAATTGCCCTTTTTTAACGATTAACATTAAGTGATTAGAAGCTCTCGGCTCTATTTGATCTTTGTTCCTTAAAAACCTTATGGATATTTTATAGTGAAATATCTATTACATACTGTCAACCAAACAATTAGCCTACTATGACTGAAAACAGATGGAAATCCAGAAAAGTTGTGATAACCGGAGCCGGTGCCGTTGGTTCTACGTTTGCTTACGCCCTGGCACAAAGCGGAACCGCTGATGAAATTTGTCTGGTTGATTTAAATAAAGATTTTCTACAAGGACAGGTTCTGGATCTCGCGCATGGTATGCCCTATTATCCGCCGGTGGATATCTACGGTGGAGATAAAGAAGACTACAAGGATGCCCATGTGATCGTGATCACCGCCGGTGCTAAACAGAAACAGGGAGAAACCCGTCTGGACCTGCTTAAGCGCAACGCTGCCATCATGGAACATATCATCGATGAAATACTCGAATCCGGATCGAATGCGGTGATTGTCGTTGTCAGTAATCCCGTCGATGTTCTCACCTATGTCGCGATGAAAAGAGCCGACTGGCCTCACGGTCGAATTTTGGGATCAGGAACGGTTCTCGACAGTGCCCGCTTCCGCTATCTGATCAGTGAAAAATTATCGGTGAATGTCCGAAATGTTCACGCTTATATCATGGGCGAGCATGGCGATAGTGAGTTTGCCGCATGGACCATGACGAATATTGCCGGCGTTCCAATTAATGATTACTGTAAGCGAAATCAAGCAATCGATAACTGGCCGGAAGTTCGTAAGGAAATCGTAGCGGAAGTTCGCAATTCAGCCTATCACATTATCGATTATAAAGGAGCAACGAATTTTGGCGTCGGTTTGGCGCTGGTACAAATCGTGGGCTCCATCTTGCAAAATCAGCAGCGAATTTTAACGGTCTCCACCTTGCTCAAAGGAGAATACGGATTGAATGATGTTTGCCTGAGTATCCCCTGTGTGCTTTCACAGGAAGGCGTTAAAAGCATTGTATTATCGGATTTATCGCAAGAAGAAACTGATTACCTAAATAATTCCGCCAACATTCTTAAACAGGCTTTAGATAATTTGAAGGATTGATTAAAGATAAACCAATGTTTGCTTACTCTTTTTTAATGAAGAGTCTGAAATCAATCCTCGACACTATTTCCATAATATCTGTAATATTTAAAACCACTCCAAAATTCTTTATTAACTAAAGAAAATATTCCGGCACCAAATATAAATCCTGCTATTGCGGAAAATAATTTACTGTTTTGAGGACCCCATAAAAAGATGCATATTGCCATCAATATTAAAATAAAGCTTACAAACCTTTCCCTAAAATAATCCATAACCCCAATATTTTTTTGTTATTACCTTGAAGAGATAATAGTCATTCCTCTTTACTTTGTCAATTTGAATAACACATAGGTTATCAGCCGATTATATAGTCTATTATGGATAGGGAAATATAATCGATTGTAAATTGATCCTTAAAAGAGAAAAAAATCGTATAGATAAGGAATCGTCTATTAATTTTTAGAGAAACCCAATTTCTGCTTAAACCGACAGATATAATTTTTCCCAATTATCGATATGATCCCAATTGATAGAAAAAAGCCTGTAAAAAAATCTGTTATCGCATTATTATGATGTGGACAAAACAAGCTTATTGCCAACCCAATTCCAATAGCCACTCTTCCTAATCGAATTCCTTTTCCATTCATTTCAATATCCTCATTGTTTCTTTAAAAATTGATCACTCTCCGCTCTTTTTGGAGCCGATGTTTGGGCACCCATCTTTGTTACGCTAAGCGCACTTGCGGAGTTGGCAAAACGAATCGCCTCCTTAAGTTTTCTTCCTTCAACAATTGCAACTGCAAGACTGTCACAAAACACATCACCGGCAGCGGTGGTATCTACGGCATCGACGGTGAAAGCCGGAATACGAAATGATTCATTTTGCGTCAAGACCAAGGCTCCGCGTTTACCGAGTGATATAATAAGTGTTTCGACACCAAAATGCTGCAGTTTTCTTGCTGCTAAGATAACCTCTTCCTCGGAATCCACATTTTGTCCGGTCAAAAATGCGGTTTCGATTTCATTAACAACTAAAATGTCTACTTTTAAGATAAGTTCGATCAAATTCGCGAGCCGGAGCAAAATTCCACATTACGGGTATATTCATTTCATCTGCGGTAACCAAAACGCGTTTAACGGTTTCAGCTGGAATCTCATACTGCATGAGTATTATAGCCGCCTCTTCAAATGCCTGTTTCGAGTGATCATTACCTTCCGCAACAAAATTTTCGAGCATTTCAGAAGTATGTACATCTTCGCCAACCGAATTGACAAAAATGACTTGACCTCCTGCACGAGAAGCCGCAACCGCCTGATTGGCACCTTTTCCTCCGTAAGTCTGCATGAAAACAGCATACATAACGGTTTCTCCCTTTTGGGGAAGATGATCCATCTTCATCGTCATATCGATATTGGAACTGCCGATAACCAGAATTTTATCTTTCATAGAAGGCTTTGCAAAACCAGGGATTTTGTTCAAGATCAAAGCCTGAGCAACTTCGGAACCGCAGCATATTAGCCATATGTGAGGATTTTGAAGTCGCAAAAATGCAGATATTGGGCAAAAGAACGGTTTTGCATAGGCTTCTCATAATGAGAGTATTCATTACCTTTACATTAATTTTAATAAGATGATATTTATATCCAATTAAATCACTCTCTGAAAAGGAACATATTTTTATCCCATTACGTTAGTTTGTTACTTCATTTAACGACGTTTTTAAATATTTAAAATATGGATATTGATCTATCATCTGTAGAACCGACAAATCGTTATAAGCTACTGAGCAGCATAATCATTCCTCGCCCCATTGCCTGGATTACCACTATCAATAAAGAAGGTCACGTTAATGCGGCCCCATACAGTTATTTTAATATTATGGGAACGGACCCACCGGTTGTGGCTGTAGGACCACAATATCGTTATGATTTTAGGGAAGGCTTGAAAGACACACCGCGAAATATCCGGGAAAATGGAACTTTTGTGATCAATATCGTAAATGAAGCGTTGGCTCAGAAAATGGATCAAACCTCGGGACATTATCCATGTTCGGTTAATGAATTGGAAGAAGTTGATCTCGATACAGCAGAATCGGTAGAGATTGAAGCGCCACGTATACTCCAGTCGCCAGTCAGTATTGAGTGCCGGGAACATACTACTCTGTTCATCGGAAATACCAGAGTCATTCTTGGAATTGCCTTACACCTGCATATCAATGATGATTTGATCGATCAAGAACATTTTTATGTGGATATGGAAGCGTTAAAAGCCGTCGGTCGTATGGGAGGGGGACGATATATTACGACTCGTGATATGTTTGATTTTTAGCTATCGGCGATCAGTGATCAGCTTTTAGATTTGGATCAATAGAAGGCTTTGCAAAACCAGGGATTTTGTTCAAGATCAAAGCCTGAGCGACTTCGGAAACGCAGCATATTTACTATATTTGAGGATTTCGAAGTCGCAAAAATGCAGATATTGGGCAAAAGAATGGTTTTGCATAGTCTTAAAAAAATAAAAGGTGCCGAAAAGCCTGTACAGGACCCTATAATTTATCTTCGCCATTTTTACAAAAGACGGCCATTAATGATGGAAGTTCTGACACGAAATCTTCCTGATAGTTTTTAATGATGATTAATCAAAAATGGACTAAGTAAATTTTGAACATCATTATCAATCTATATACGCCCAATGACTAAGACGATCTGAAACAAATTCATTCAATCCAAAATGAATTTCTAATATAATATTTACGTTTACAGAACTGTGTTTTTAAAAAGAAATGATCTGGAAAAATAAATTATTTTATTATCATGGATGAAATTGAGATTACAACAAATGACGGTGTAGCTGATTGCTATGCTTTTTACCCTGAAAATGCAAATAACCTGCCATCTGTAATTTTTTATATGGATGTAATGGGCGTTCGGGATTCCCTTTTTCAGATGGCACAAAGAATAGCAGATCAAGGATATTATGTATTAGTACCCAACCTTTATTACCGCAAAGCGAGAAAATTATCATTCCCCCCTTCCACCGTCAAAGAATCCGGTCCCAGACGTGATGAAATGTTTCAGCTACTTCAATCGCTGGATTTGGAAATGGTAATGTCTGATACATCAGCCTTTCTTGAATTTCTCCTTGCCAAAGATAATACAACTAATAAAGCAGCTACTGTTGGTTATTGCATGGGCGGCCCTTTCTCACTTGGTGCAGCAGGCACGTTTTCAGATCAAATTGTCGGGGCGGCCACTTTTCACGGAGCCCGGCTTGCTACTGAAAAACCGGATAGTCCACATTTACTTGCTCCCAATATAAAAGCGAAACTTTATATTGGAATCGCCGGGATAGATCCCCATTTTTCTAATGAAGAGAAAGATAAATTAGATAACACGTTGAAAAACAATACTATAGATTATACCATGAAAGTTTATCCTAACGTCAAACACGGATTCACGGTACTCGATTCTCCGGCTTACGACAAAGAAGGTTCGGAAGAACATTTTAAAGCTCTTTTTAATCTTTTAGAAAAATCATTTTAAAAATGTAGAATGCAGATTTAGCGGATTGTCACAGATTTACAGAAATAGACGACGGACGACAGACCACTGACGACTGGAAACGATCTTTTGCCGGTACATACATCCAGCATCTGGTCTCCGTTTTCCGTATTTATCTGCGAAAATCTGTGGCTTAAATTAATTACGGTGTTTCACTTTGTGTCTCATCCTTCCCACTCCACAAGTACCAATAGGCCAATCCCGTGGTTAGTAACCCAATGAGGGCTCCGAAATAAAAGGAGTCCGGGATGTTTGAGATTTGAACGATAAGTCCAAACCCAACCGGACCCAAAACCTGTCCGGCTGAGAAACCAGAGGTATAAACACCGGTAACAGCGCCCTGCCCATGATATCGACCTCGTTCCGTTCTGATGGCAACGGTAGACGCCCGGGAAACGGCGCTGAAGATACCCATAATCACAACCAGTATAATCAGCCATATCATATGATGAACCATCGGCACAAATAGCATTGAAACAGCTGCGACACCTCCACCTATCGCTACCAATGCCCCCCGATGATGAGAAAACCGATCTGCAAGACTTCCAAATGGATATTGAAATAACGTTCCAGTTACCATATAACTTGAAATAATTAGTCCTACCTGGCTTTTCGTCAGTGAGATAATAGTAACAGCATAAATAGGAAAGAACGAGTTAAAACCCCATCGATAAAACCCACGTCCAATGACATACGAGAGGATACCTTTCATCTTCCGGTCTTTCATCACCATTCTTAGCGATTCCCTGAAATTCGTGTCTGACTCATTTTTCTTTTCCCGAAGGGCTGCCGGAGCCTTATCAACAACGAAATAAACCAGGCCAACCCCGATCACCGCCGCTATGCTCATCACATAAAAAGGAGCATTCAGTGAAACATGATCTGCCAGATAACCACCTATTACCGGACCAATTGCAATACCCCCAAATTGACCAAGGTAGAACAGATTCATAACCCG
>Ga0102956_1000884_pt1 | contig 10333 bp, 11 predicted proteins | sample SalPonF2_A_D2_MG_FD_84515 | JGI IMG/M metagenome (GOLD analysis project Ga0102956, IMG submission 84515) | Salt pond soil microbial communities from South San Francisco under conditions of wetland restoration - Salt Pond MetaG SF2_A_D2_MG ...
ACACATAGGTCGGTGCGTCGTAGGTGGTGGGGCGCGTGGTCTCTATACAGCCGCCCTGGTCCACCGAGATGTCCACCACCACACTGCCCGCCGCCATGGCGCGCACCAGGTCGGCGCTCACCACATGGGGCGCCCGCTGGCCCACCACCAGCACCGCACCGATCACCATGTCCGCGGCGCGCACCGCTTTGTCGATGGCGTGGGCATAGGGATACAGCGCCGTCACATTCGGTCCCAGCGCCTGCATCGCCGCCAGCTTCTCCCGTTTGCGGTCGAACACGGTCACCCGGGCACCCAGGGCCGCCGCCACCGCCGCCGCGTTGCCGCCGGCCTCGCCCGCACCGATGATCACCACATGGCCCCGTTCGGCCGCCGGCATTCCGCCCAGCAGGATGCCACGTCCACCTTCGGGCTGGTGCAGCAGATGGGTGCCGACCTGCACGGACAGGCGTCCGGCAATGTCGCTCATGGGTGCCAGCAGGGGAAGCCGTCCGTCGCTCTCTTCGACCGTTTCGAAGCCCACCGCCGTGAGCCCGATCTCCTGGAGCTGCCGGGCAAGCGCCGGGCTGGCCGCCAGATGAAGGTAACAGAACAGGGTATGGTCTTCGCGCAACAGCGCCAGATCGCCCTCCACCGGCTCCTTGACCTTCAACAGCAGCTGCGCCTGCCCGTACAGGGCCTCGGCATCGTCCACGACCTTGACTCCCGCCTGGCGGTACTGGTCGTCCGGATACCCGGCGCGCAGGCCGGCATCCCGTTCCAGCAGCACCTCATGGCCCGCCTTGACCAGATCCGCACAGGCGTCGGGAATGAGGGCGACGCGCCCTTCCAAGGTCTTGATCTCGCGGGGTATGCCGATGCGCATTGAGCCTCCTTTACCCGTTGTGGCAAGTCACGTACCATCTACGGTCGGCCGCGGCCGGCGGGGGCGCGCGCCGCCGTTCCACTGCCAACGGCGACCAGCCACCCTCCGCCTGTGGCGCCCGACGCCGCCCCATCCCGAAACGACGCGGCCGGTCGGCAACCTCATCCATAGCGGAGCCATTATACATGAGCGAAACGAAGCACTGCCGCCTTCTCATCCTGGGTTCCGGGCCCGCAGGTTACACCGCCGCCATCTATGCCGCCCGGGCCAACCTCGATCCCGTGGTGATCACCGGGTTGGAGCAGGGAGGGCAGCTCATGACCACCACCGAAGTGGAAAACTGGCCCGGTGGTCGCGCCGAACTGCAGGGACCGGCGCTCATGGAGGAGATGCGCGAACACGCCGAACGCTTCCACGCCGACATCATTTTCGACCACATTCATACGACCGACGTCAGCCGCCGCCCGTTCCGTCTGGAAGGCGACTCCGGCATCTACACCTGCGACGCCCTGATCATCGCCACCGGCGCATCCGCCAAGTACCTGGGACTGCCCTCCGAAGAAGCCTTCAAAGGCCGCGGCGTCTCCGCCTGCGCCACCTGCGACGGATTCTTCTACCGCGACCAGCCGGTCGCCGTGATCGGTGGCGGAAACACCGCCGTGGAAGAGGCCCTTTACCTGGCCAATATCGCGTCCCACGTCACCCTGGTGCATCGCCGCGATCAGCTGCGTTCGGAGAAGATCCTCCAGGACCGGCTGTTCAGGAAGGCCGACGAGGGCAAGGTCACCATCGAATGGAACCACGTGCTGGATGAAGTGCTGGGCGACAACCAGGGTGTCAACGGCATGCGCGTGAAGGACGTCAAGGACGGCACCGCCAAGGACATTCCCCTGCAGGGGGTATTCATCGCCATCGGTCACCAGCCCAACACCGGGATTTTCGAAGGCCAGCTGGACATGGCCGGCGGCTACATCAAGATCAACAGCGGCACGAACGGCAACGCCACGGCCACCAGTATCCCCGGCGTATTCGCCGCCGGTGACGTGGCCGACTATGTCTACCGCCAGGCCATCACCTCTGCCGGTGCCGGCTGCATGGCCGCCCTGGATGCCGAGCGTTACCTGGACGGACTGGCGGTGGAGCAGGGCTGATCGGAAAACCGCCTCAGGGAACGCGCTTGGCGATCTGCCCGTAGACGAAGCCGTGCAGCGCCAGGGTGTCCCGGGGATCGACAATCCGGAATTCGAGTCCGTAGTCGCGACTGTCCTGCGCTTCGTCCCCCTGGACGCTGCGGATGACGGCGGGCAGGCGCAACGCCTGCACCATCGCCCCACCGGGAACTGAAACTTCACCGTCAACAGATCCCCCACCGCGCCCAGCGGGCACCCGCCGCGCCGGTAAACCCGCAGCCAATAGACCTGAATCGGTCATGGTATTGATCCCGCCCGTGCCGGTGTTCACCCGGTTCGTTACAATGGCGGCATGGAAATCCGCCAGCTGGAATGCATCGACGACATACCCGCCGACCAGTGGAATCGGCTCGCCGGCGATGCGAATCCATTCCTTCGCCACGAGTTCCTGGCCGCTCTGGAACACAACGGCTGCGTGGGAGAGAGCTATGGCTGGCTGCCCCGCCATTTGATCGCGGTGGATGACCAATCCCGTCCGGTGGGGGCCATGCCCCTTTACGCCAAGGACAACTCCTACGGCGAGTTCGTGTTCGACTGGGCCTGGGCGGACGCCTACCAGCGGGCCGGTATGCGCTACTACCCCAAGCTGGTGTGTGCGGTGCCCTATACACCGGCGACCGGTGCTCGCCTGCTGGTGGCCCCCGGTGATCCGGACGCGGATGCTGTACGGCGGTTTCTCAGTTCCCAGGCCCGGGACTACGCGCGCCGAACCGGCGTCTCCTCCCTGCACTGGCTGTTTCCCGATGCCGACGATACTGCCAGCCTCGCCGAGCAGGGGCTGCTGCTGCGCCTGGGGTGTCAGTTCCACTGGGAGAACGCCGGCTACCGCGACTTCGACGACTTTCTCGAACGCTTCAACGCCCAGAAACGCAAGAAGGTGCGGCGCGAACGCAAGCGGGTCCACGAAGCCGGTGTGGAGCTCGAGGTGGTCCACGGCCATGAGGCCAGCGATGAGCAGTGGCGCACTGCTCATCACTACTACCATTCCACCTTCGAGAAGAAATGGGGCTACCCCACATTGAACCTGGGCTTCTTCCGTGAAATCGGCCGCACCATGGGCGAACAGGTGGTGTTGGTGTTCGCGTATCACGACGGCCGTCCCGTGGCGGGCGCAATCAATCTGCGCGGCCGCGACACGCTCTACGGCCGGCATTGGGGATGCGACGCACAATTCCACAGCCTGCACTTCGAGGCCTGCTACTATCAGGGCATCGACTACTGCATCCGCACGGGTCTGCGACGCTTCGAACCCGGTGCCCAGGGGGAACACAAGATCAGCCGGGGTTTCCTGCCCACCCGCACCTGGTCGGCCCATTGGATCGCCGATGCCCGCTTCCGGCAGGCTATCGGCGACTTTCTGCAGCGGGAGACCCAGGCCATGGAACAGTACATGGAGGAACTGGCCGAACATGCGCCCTACAAGGCTGCGCCGGCCGGAGAATGATGGAGGCACGCGTTGAACTCTCTCGGCCCTTTCTGGATCGACCCGTTCGACACCGAAAGTCCCTTTCCTGACGTGGAACTTGCGCTACGCGACCCCGATGGCCTGCTGGCGGTCGGCGGCAACCTGTCGCCGGAACGGCTGCTGGAGGCCTATCGCAATGCCATCTTTCCCTGGTACACCGAAGGTCAGCCCATCCTCTGGTGGGCTCCCGACCCCCGCGCGGTGCTGTTTCCCGACCAGTTGAAGGTGTCCCGCAGCCTGCGTAAGACGGTGCGCAAAGGGCTGTTCCAGGTCACACTGGACCGCGCCTTCGATGCCGTGATCGCAGGCTGCGCGGCACCGCGACGGGACGCCGACGGCACCTGGATCACCGCGGACATGGAACGCGCCTACACCCACCTCCATCGACTGGGCCACGCCCATTCGGTGGAAGCGTGGAGCGGCACCGAACTGGTGGGCGGTTTGTACGGCGTCGCCTTGGGACGGGTATTCTTCGGCGAATCCATGTTCAGCCGCGTCGCAGATGCCTCCAAGGTCGCCTTCGTGCACCTCGTGCGCCAACTCCGCGCCTGGGGCTTCGTGGTCATCGACTGCCAGATGCACACACCCCACCTGGCGCGCTTCGGTGCCATCGACATACCCCGGCGACAGTTTCTGCAGATCCTGAAAACCAGCTGCGACGAACCGCAGCGGGCCAGCCCGTGGCAGCTCGATCCCGATCTGCCGGCACAATTGCTGGACGACGGCGGCCTGTGCCGCAGGACCGATACGCCGTGAGTATCAGTCATCGCCCCACCCGTCTGCGGCAGCTCGCCTTTTTCGCCAGCCGGCCCCACCCCTGCCCTTACCTGCCCGAACGTGAAGCCATCACCCTGTTCGCCGATCCCGAGGCACAGCTCGACAACCGCATGTACGGCCGGCTTTCCGAATTCGGCTTCCGCCGCAGCGGGCAATTGGTCTACCGCCCTGCCTGCCCCGACTGCAACGCCTGTATTCCGGTGCGTATCCCCGTGGAGGGGTTCGTCGGCCGACGGGCCGATCGGCGCACATGGCGCCGCAACGGGGATCTGACCGTCACCGCCGCCGCACCCGCCTACCGCGAGGAGCACTTTGCCCTGTATCGCAAATACCTGCAGAGTCGCCATCCGGGCGGCAGCATGGATACGGATGATCCGGGCCAGTACCTCGAGTTCCTGACCTGCTCCTGGTCGGACACCGTGTTCTACGAATTCCGAGCCGGGCAACGCCTGCTTGCGGTTGCGGTCACCGACCAGGTGCCGGGCGCCCTGTCCGCCGTCTACACCTTTTTCGACCCTGAGGAAGCCGCCCGCAGCCTGGGCAGCTACGCTATCCTCTGGCAGGTAGCCGAGGCGCGGCGCCTGGGTCTGGGGTGGGTATACCTGGGCTACTGGATCGAGGAATGCAGAAAAATGAGTTACAAGGGCCGGATCCGGCCGCTTCAGATGTTCCGGCACGGCCAATGGATCGATCTCTGATCCTGGTTGCGCCATGCGCCGTCGGAATACATCGCGGCGGTGGGCCATGCGCCGATCCCATGGCATGACTATTTGAATAACGCGCGGGATCTACATATCCTTTACGGCCCCGGGGTATCCCGGCCGGCGCGGCATCCGTTGGTCGCGGTTGCAGTGACGCGCCGCTGATGGGGGCGTTTTTCGCAAGCATTGAAGCGCCCGGTTCGGGTATAATGCGTGATTCGCTGGCAATCGACGACACAGGGATTCTATGGCACGAGAAGATCATATCGAAATGGAGGGTACGGTCATCGAGACTCTCCCCAACACCATGTTCCGGGTACAACTCGAGAATGGCCATGTCGTGACCGCCCATATTTCGGGGAAAATGCGCAAGCACTACATCCGCATTCTCACCGGCGACAAGGTCACCGTACAGCTCACGCCTTACGATCTCACCAAAGGCCGGATCACCTACCGGGCGCGGTAGTCCCACCTGCGGCGCCTGTCGGCGCGCGCCCACCCGCAGCAGCCCACCAGACTCCATCAACCGGCAGGGAGCCACCCTTCTCAGCCGGTCCATGGCCTGTCCGGGCCCCGGCTTGTCGAGGCGGCCCCCGAGGCCCGATTTCGCCCCGACCGTGCCGACTCCTTCGGGAGGACCGGACTTTTTCCCGACGCCGATCAACCCGGCGCCCGTCCCCCACCCCGCACAAAAAAAAGCGCCCGACCAATGGCGGGCGCTTCTTACGGAGCGGTACTCCGTCATCCGGCTACACCCGTTCGACCTCCTCGATGTCCAGGGTGAGCTCGCCGTCCTCGGCACGGATCAGCACGTGACCGCCTCCGACCAGACGGCCGAACAGAAGATCCTCCGCCAACGGCCTCTTGATATGCTCCTGAATCACCCGGGCCATGGGCCGCGCACCCATCTTGGGGTCGTAGCCATGCTCGGCCAGCCACAGCCGGGCGGAGTCGTCCACGTCCAGGGTGACGTGTTTCTCCTGCAACTGGGCCTCGAGCTCGAACAGGAACTTGTCCACCACCTGAGCGATCACGGTGGCATCGAGTCCCTTGAACTGGACGATGCCGTCCAGACGATTGCGGAACTCCGGCGTGAACAACCGCTTGATGGCCTCCATGGCATCGGTGGAATGATCCTGGTTGGTGAACCCGATGGACGGACGGCTCATCTCCTGGGCGCCGGCGTTGGTGGTCATGACCATCACCACGTTCCGGAAGTCCGCCTTGCGTCCGTTGTTGTCGGTCAGGGTGCCATGATCCATGACCTGCAGCAGCAGGTTGAACACGTCGGGATGGGCCTTTTCGATCTCGTCCAGCAGCAGCACCGCGTGGGGGTGCTTGGTGATCGCTTCGGTCAGCAGACCGCCCTGATCGAACCCCACATAGCCGGGCGGCGCACCGATCAGGCGCGAGACGGTATGGCGCTCCATGTACTCGGACATGTCGAAGCGCACCAACTCGATCCCCAGAACCATGGCCAACTGGCGGGTCACCTCGGTCTTGCCCACGCCGGTGGGTCCGGCGAACAGGAACGAGCCGATGGGCTTGTCCTCGTTGCCCAGTCCCGAGCGGGCCATCTTGATGGCCGACGAAAGCGTCTCGATGGCCTGATCCTGGCCGAACACCGTCATCTTCAGGTCGCGCTCCAGGGTGCGCAGCCGGTCCTTGTCCGAAGACGATACGCTCTTGGGCGGAATACGGGCCATCTTGGCGACCACGTTTTCGATATCAGACACCCCGATGGTCTTCTTGCGCTTTGACGGCGGCTGCAACCTCAGGTTGGCACCCGCTTCATCGATCACGTCGATGGCCTTGTCGGGCAGATGCCGGTCGTTGATATAGCGGTCGGCCAGCTCGGCGGCCGTGCGCAGGGCCCGCGGCGAATACTTCACGTGATGATGTTCCTCGAAGCGCGACTTCAGCCCCTGGAGAATCTTGACGGTCTCGTCGACCGAGGGTTCGGTCACGTCGATCTTCTGGAAGCGCCGGGCCAGCGCCCGATCCTTCTCGAAAATGCCGCGGTATTCCTGGTAGGTGGTGGATCCGATGCACTTGAGCTCACCGGACGCCAGCATGGGCTTGATCAGGTTGGAAGCATCCATCACCCCGCCGGAAGCCGCGCCGGCCCCGATGATGGTATGGATTTCATCAATGAACAGGATGGCGCCCTTCTCCTTGCGCAGTTGCGCCAGCACCGACTTCAAGCGCTTTTCGAAATCGCCCCGGTACTTGGTACCGGCCACCAGCGCACCCAGATCAAGGGAATGAATGGTACTGTGCTGCAGCACCTCGGGCACTTCCTCGTCGACGATCATCTTGGCGAGGCCTTCGGCGATGGCGGTCTTGCCCACGCCGGCCTCCCCGACGAACAGCGGATTGTTCTTGCGACGCCGGCACAGGATCTGGATGGTGCGTTCCACCTCGTGGCGCCGACCGATCAGCGGATCGATCTTCCCCTGCCGGGCCATCTCGTTGAGGTTGGTGGCGAAACTGTCCAGGGGCTTCTTCGCCGACACCTCGGGACTGGCCTCCTCCTCGGCGGAAGTGGACAAACCCTCGTTCTGCTCGCCCGCCACCTTGGAGATGCCGTGGGACATGTAATTCACCACGTCCAGGCGGGTAATGTTCTGCTTGTTGAGAAAGTAGACGGCCTGGGATTCCTGCTCGCTGAAGATGGCCACCAGCACGTTCGCGCCGGTCACCTCCTTCTTGCCGGAGGACTGCACGTGGAACACGGCGCGCTGCAGAACCCGCTGAAATCCCAGCGTGGGCTGGGTTTCCCGGCTGTCGTTGGGGGGAAGCAACGGCGTGGTTTCGTCAAGGAACTTCGCCAACTCCCTCTTCAGCTGCTCGATATCCGCGCCGCAGGCCCGCAGGACCTCGCTGGCGGTGGGATTGTCCAGCAGCGCGAGCAACAGATGCTCCACGGTCATGAACTCATGCCGTTTGTCCCGCGCTTCCTTGAAGGCGAGATTCAGTGTGAACTCCAGTTCCTTGCTCAGCATGCCTGCATTACCTCATAAACTGACCTACGCCTCCTCCATGGTGCATAACAGCGGGTGCTGATGCCGGCGTGAGTATTCATTGACCTGTGCCACTTTTGTCTCGGCAATTTCCCTGGTGAAGACACCGCATACGCCTTTTCCCCGCGTGTGCACGTGCAGCATGATCTGCGTGGCCTTTTCGCGCCCCATGCCGAAGAACGTCTCCAGGACCTGAACCACGAACTCCATAGGAGTGTAATCGTCGTTCAACAGGATGACCTTGTACAGGGGCGGTCGCTTGATTTTCGGTCGCGCCTCCTCGACCACAAGGTCGTCTTCGTTGCCAACTTTCCGCTCACTGCCCATAGCAAATAATCTGTCGCGAAGTCCGTCTGCTTGTCGTTCGCGCGGAACGTTGTCGACCGCATGATCGCCCTATGCATAGGTTACACGTACCATAGAAAATCAGGGCGCGCAACGAGTTCAAAAGGAGACGGCGGATTGGAAGGAAAAGCCTGTCCCGGTGCCTCAAAAGGCCCCCAAGACCAAGTAATAGTTGACTATTTTACTCAACTGTAGATAGAGTGTGCAAGTGGAGTCTGCAGTCAGCATGGCACGGCCCCGGTGCAGGCGGGCCGTCACCGCCATGGACTATGCTCCATGATGATGAGCATAAACAAGACGGGCGCTCGAACGTCCGCCGGTAATACGAGGTGAAGTGAGGATGGCAACCGGTACCGTTAAGTGGTTCAGCAACGCGAAGGGCTATGGCTTCATCGCGCCTGACGAGGGGGGCGAAGATGTTTTTGCCCATTTCTCGGCGATCGAGATGGAAGGATACAAGACCCTGAAGGAGGGCCAGAAAGTATCCTTCGATGTCATGCAGGGCCCCAAAGGCCTGCAGGCGGCCAAGATCCGCAGCGACAGCGTCTGAGGGAAGCGGATGGCGCCGCTTGCGGCGCCATCCGCCTGGACGCCGACCGTCTTTCACTCCTGCGCCCAACCGGCGAGGTTGAGCGTACGGCTACATGCGGGCGATCACCGCCTCCCCGAACCCGGAACAGCTCACCTTGGTGGCACCGTCCATCAAGCGGGCGAGATCGTAGGTAACCGTTTTGCCGGCAATCGCGCCGCTGACACCCTTTACGATCAGATCCGCCGCCTCCTGCCAACCCAGATGCCGCAGCATCATTTCCGCCGACAGCACGAGGGAACTGGGATTCACCTGATCCTTGCCGGCATACTTCGGCGCGGTCCCATGGGTCGCTTCGAACAACGCCACCGTATCGGAGAGATTGGCGCCCGGCGCCATGCCGATGCCGCCCACCTGGGCCGCCAGTGCGTCTGAAATGTAGTCGCCGTTGAGGTTGAGCGTGGCGATCACGCTGTACTCGGCGGGTCGCAACAGGATCTGCTGCAGGAAAGCATCGGCGATCACGTCCTTGACGACAATCTCACGGCCCGTCACGGGATTCTTGAAGGTACACCAGGGTCCCCCGTCCAGATCGACGGCACCGAACTCCTCCTTGGCGAGTTCATAGCCCCAATTCTTGAAGGCCCCTTCGGTGAACTTCATGATGTTGCCCTTGTGCACCAGGGTCACCGAGTCCCGATCCTGGTCAATGGCGTACTGAATGGCCTTGCGGACCAGCCGTCGCGTTCCGTCCCGTGACACCGGCTTGATGCCGATACCCGAGCTGTCCGGAAAGCGGATCTTGGTGACGCCCATTTCGCCCTGCAGAAACTCGACCACCTTGCGCGCCTCGGGGCTGCCGGCCTCCCATTCGATGCCCGCGTAGATGTCTTCGGAGTTCTCCCGGAAGATCACCATGTCGGTCTTCTCGGGTTCCTTCAATGGACTGGGCGTGCCCGTGTAGTAGCGCACGGGCCGCAGGCAGACATAGAGGTCCAGTTCCTGACGCAGCGCCACGTTCAGGGAACGTATCCCGCCGCCCACCGGCGTGGTCAGGGGACCCTTGATGGCGACCGAATAGTCCCGGATGGCCCCCAGCGTTTCCGCCGGCAGCCACGTGTTCTCGCCATAGACGCGATTGGCCTTTTCGCCGGCATAGATTTGCATCCAGGAAATGCGCCGCTTGCCCCCATAGGCCTTCTGGACAGCCGCATCCACCACCGTCTGCATGACCGGCGTAATGTCCACCCCGATACCATCGCCCTCAATGCAGGGGACGATGGGGCGGTCCGGAACCGCAAGGGACTGATCGGAATTGACGGTGATGCGTTCGCCCTGTTCAGGAACGACGATATGCTGATAGGCCATTGATAAGGTTACCCGTGACAATGCAGAAAAGCGGGGAGCGGATTGTACCACCTGGCGCCGCGCGCCGCTA
>Ga0102956_1000885_pt1 | contig 10330 bp, 7 predicted proteins | sample SalPonF2_A_D2_MG_FD_84515 | JGI IMG/M metagenome (GOLD analysis project Ga0102956, IMG submission 84515) | Salt pond soil microbial communities from South San Francisco under conditions of wetland restoration - Salt Pond MetaG SF2_A_D2_MG ...
AAAGGCACAAAGGCACAAAGGCACAAAGGCACAAAGGAAAATAATTAACGTTTTATTAAGTGCCCTTTTTTTTCGAACATTAGGGTGTTAGTTATCCCGCCTCATGGATAAATCTGTTCTGTTATCTCGATATTAAATAGAACGGCAGGAGTTATAAAACCGGAATCTGTATTAAGAAAAAGCCCTGTCATTTTAAACAACAGGGCTTTTTTGAGTCGATTATAATTAAACAATTACTTCAGGTACAACATCTCCCGGTAAGTAGGTAACGGCCAGTAATCATCGGCAACTACCCCTTCAAGTTTATCTGTTGCTTCCCGTACGGCATTCATTTTGGGGATGACATTTTTCAACATATGTTGAGCTTTCTCCAATATGGTGTCACCGCCAAGTTCGGCATTCACTTTATCAAGTTCGTCAGCGGCTGCTACCAATTCATTGATACCGTCGTTAACTTTATTGATGACATTTTGGGTACCTATTGTATCAAACGACATCGCTTTACCCCTGTCACTCGCAGCCAGGAGTTCATTGAGATAACGAATGGATCCCGGAATGATCATTGTTTTAACAATATTGGCAGTGGTCTCCGCCTCTATATTTATTGTTTTGAAATATTGATCCAACATGATTTCAAGCCGTGAACTCAGCTCTTCTTTAGAAAGGACTTTATATTTCTCAAATAATGAGATGTTATCTCTTGAATCAAATAAATCAAGAGCATCAAGAGTATTCGGCAGATTCAGTAAACCGCGTTTTTCTGCCTCTTTTTTCCATTCTTCAGAATAACCATCACCGTTGAAGATAACTTTACCGGATTCATTTAAAGTGCTGTTAAGAACACTCTCCAAAGCCTCTTCCGTTGATTTACCATCCTTAAATTCTTTATCCATTTGATCGCACATTTTTTCAATGGCGTCGGCTACAATGGTATTTAAAACAACAACCGGAAAAGACACAGATTGACTTGATCCCACAGCACGAAACTCAAATTTATTACCCGTAAATGCAAAAGGAGAAGTACGATTACGATCTCCGGCATGTTTGGGTAGTTTCGGTAATGTTGGCGTACCAAGACCCAGAATACCACCTTGTTTTGAGCTCTTGGCCTCACCTTTCATAATTTGATCAAATACATCCTGTAATTGATCACCGACAAAAATAGATATAATAGCAGGTGGTGCTTCATTAGCTCCCAGACGATGATCGTTTCCAGCTCCGGAAATTGATATCCGAAGCAGATCCTGATGCTCATATACAGCTTTAATAACGGCCGAACAGAAAAACAAGAAAATCATATTGGAATGAGGATTATCACCCGGATCCAATAGGTTTTTACCGGTATCGGTAGCTAACGACCAATTCGTGTGTTTTCCACTACCATTAAGTCCGGCAAATGGTTTTTCATGCAGAACACAATCGAGGCCGTATTTACGGGCTATACGCTTAAGCGTCAGCATTGTAAGTTGTTGATGATCGGCAGCTACATTGGCCATTTCATATATTGGGGCAATCTCATACTGGCCGGGAGCAACCTCGTTATGACGTGTTTTAACCGGTACTCCCAAACGGTATAATTCTCTTTCCGCTTCAAGCATGAAAGAAAGCACACGGTCGGGTATGGATCCGAAATAATGGTCATCCAACTCCTGTCCTCTTGGTGGCTGGGCACCGAAAAGAGTACGACCGGTCATCACCAGGTCGGGGCGCCGATAGAAAAATTCCTGATCAATGAGAAAATATTCCTGCTCAAAACCTACAGTTGATTCGACTTTACTTACGCCATCGCCATCAAATAACTTCAAAGCACGCATGGCTTGTTTATTTAAAGCGTCTACAGAACGTAATAACGGTGTTTTATGATCTAATGCCGCACCTGTCCACGAAGCAAATGCTGTTGGTATACATAAAACAGATCCATTTTCATTTTCAACGATAAAAGCCGGTGATGTTGGATCCCATGCGGTGTAACCTCGTGCTTCGAATGTGGCCCGCAATCCACCACTCGGAAAACTTGAAGCATCCGGTTCACCCTGGATCAAATCCTTGCCAGAAAACTCAGCGACGGCTCCACCACCCTGGTTAGGGGTTATAAAACTGTCATGTTTCTCAGCTGTTAATCCTGTTAATGGTTGAAACCAGTGAGTAAAGTGAGTTGCGCCTTTTTCGATGGCCCAATCTTTCATGACTACAGCAACAGCATCAGCTGTTGGGTGGCTTATCTGTTCATTCTCATACAAAGTCTTTTTTAAATCTTTCCAAACAGACTTCGGTAACCGTTCCTTAAGAATATCCAGAGTTAAGGTGTTTTCACCAAAAATCTGTGTAATATTCTGAGGTGTCATGGGTTGGATACCATTCTTACCCATTTTCCAATCTTTAACTGCAGCTAATGTATCGTATCTGGGATATGATTTGCTCATGGATTTTGTAGATGTTTATCGGTTTTTATTTACAAATTACGTTTATTATAACACATTTTAGTCATAATTCCATTTATATCTAACAATAAATATATATTTAATAAATAAAACATATTTATTTAAAATTGGAACCGCTTTTAATTAAATAAATAAAGTTGATAAAAATGAATGGATCTATTTACCTAACTATCTAAGTGTATAGGTGATTTCTCTATTTAGAAATAGTAAATTACCATCCGAAAATATTTAACTGGTAACTCTTATTGGTTATTATAATTATCAGATATCAAAAAATTTATAGTGAATAAAAACAAAATTAACATATGGATCGAAGCGGCACGCCCCAAAACTCTGGCCGCAGCATTCGTCCCTGTACTCTTAGGTTCATCATTGGCTTACAGCGATGGATCCTTTAACCCGGCATCCACCATTGTGGCTATGTTATGTGCTTTTCTTATTCAAATCGGCACCAATTTTGCAAATGATTATTACGATGCTAAGAAAGGTGCCGATAACAATTCTCGTGTGGGCTTTACAAGGGCTACGGCAACGGGACTCATTACACCAAAAGTCATGATGCGTGCTACCGTTATAACAATGAGCCTTGCATTCATTTTGGGCTTGTATCTTGTCTGGCTCGCCGGCTGGGTTATTCTCGTAATCGGTATTTTATCCCTCATCTTTGGAATTGCCTATACCGGAGGGCCTTATCCCCTGGGATATAATGGACTCGGTGATATTTTTGTCTTTATCTTTTTTGGGATAATAGCTGTTATGGGTACATATTATGTTAATGCCCTGCATTGGTCAACACTGGCTTTCTGGGTTTCAATACCGGCGGGCGCTCTATCCACCAATATTTTAGTAATTAATAATCTTCGTGATATTGAAACAGATAAACCTGCCGGTAAACGTACCCTTGGTGTGATATTTGGCGAAAACGCCCTTAGATGGGAATATTTTGTCATGATTCTTCTAAGCTTTGCCATTCCGCCGCATCTGTTTATCAGAGATAACCTCAACTGGATAATATTTCTGCCTTTCATTACAATTCCTTTTGCTGTAAAATTAATTATGAGTATCTGGCAGGAAAGGGATAAAGCTAATTTCAACAGGATTCTTGAACGAACAGCTCAATTTATGGTGCTATTTGGTTTGCTGTTCAGTGTAGGACTTATATTTTCATGAAGTGATAAGTTATTTTACCAACCCTTTGACTAATCGTGGTTGTTGTTACAGATTAAAACTTTTTATAAATAAATGAAATCAAATGATATTTTTTCAAGATCCTCCCAAATTTTTCAACGATTTAGTTCTTAAATGAAATTTTTCCAATACAAATTAACATTTCATCAACCGTTACATACAGCTCAATGTAGCTTTACCGAACGTGAAGGATTATTGATAAACTGTGATTATCTTGCTTTTTCATGTTATGGTGATGTTGCTCCTCTCCCCGGCTATTCGAAAGAATCTCTTACAGATGTCATAGATCAACTCGTCAAATATCAGAATACCATCGATCGCTATTTCATGCAGGATAAGAGTTATGCTGATTGGAAAACCTTTGCTGACTCACTCGATCTTTATCCGAGTTTACGATTCGGCCTTGACACTTTTCTGTTTGACCGGTTATCCAAAAAACGCGGAATTCCTTTCAATACTCATATATCGGCGAAAAAAACAGACACCGTACCTGTCAATACGGTTTTTGGGTTAGGAGATTTGCCAAATATCATTGATGATTGTAAACAATCGTGGTCGGAAGGTTACCGGACATTCAAGTTTAAGATCGGCTGGGATTTTGAAAAGGAATTAAAGATAGTTGAGGAAATACGAAATACACTGCCGTCAGCAAATATTCGCCTGGATGCAAATCAGGCATGGCAGGTTAATGAAGCCATACAAAACTTACATAAACTATCTCATCTTAATATAGAATATTGTGAGCAACCTGTTGAGAGTGAGAACATTAAAGGTCTGGCTGAAATTAAAAGAATAACCAATGTTCCTATTGCGGCAGATGAAGCCGCAACAAATAAAGAAGCGGTTGGAAAACTAATAGACCTGGATGCCGTTGATGTTCTCGTTTTAAAGCCAATGTTAATTGGCAGCCTGGATGACATTTTTCAAATCGTAAATGAAGCTCACGAAAAAGATATTGAAACGGTTTTTACTACCTCCCTTGAATCAGGTGTTGGACGTTTGGCGACAGCTCATCTGGCTTCCATTATGGGAAGTAGCAAGTATGCACATGGACTCGCAACCGGTAAATATTTCAAGAATGATATACTTGATGACTCTTCATGTCTTATACATGGGTCTTACCATATACCCGGCGGGCGGGGGATCGGTTTGGAACCTGATTTGAACTTGCTGGAAGAGATTGAGTTTGGAGTCTCGTAACTTTTAATGTGATCTGATTATGAGTCATTACTTGCCAAATTCACCATTTCTAAAATCAGAATCAGGTTCTTATAGCTATTCAGACTTAGCTATTTATACCCGGCAATTTGAGCATATTTTATATAATCATGATCTGGATAATCGTCAACCTGTGGCATTTTTATCAGGAACGACAGATGAACTCGTTTTATCGATAGCAGCTTGCTGGAATTTGGGTGTGCCTTTTATTCCCATTTCACCCAACGTAACAAATGGAGAGCTCAACTCTTATCTCCGGGTATTAAATCCAAAACTCATTTTAACAGATCAGGCAAACAAAAACCGATTATCTGATTATTCCGGCAGACAGATATTATTTCCAAAATTTAAATCTTCATTTAACAGTGATGATAACACCATATACCGTTCGATTGATTCAGATTCGGTATTTGGATATTTCTTTACTTCCGGCACAACCGGCACCCCTAAGATTGTGCCTCTCAAACGCCGTCAACTTCAACATGCAGCTGAAGGATCAGCTGTTAACTTTAAACCTGATCCCGGGAGCTTCTGGCTTTTATGTATGCCTCTGAATCATATCGGTGGTATATCTGTCATATTGCGATCCCTGATTTACGGCAGCGGGGTGTATCGCCTTCCCTCTTTCGATCGGGAGAAAGTCATGGATCTTTTAAAAAATGAAACGCGTATACAGGCTGTTTCATTAGTTCCTACTATGTTGAAACGTCTCCTGTCATCGCCAGGCTTTGAAATTCATAACGATTTCAAAGCTGTTCTATTGGGAGGAGCACCCGTTCCCCAAAAATTACTTAACGAAATAGCAGAACAACGGGTACCAGCCATACCAAGTTTCGGTATGACAGAGACATGTGCTCAAATAGCTGCTGTAAATATAAAGAATTTACCCGTTCTCGATAGTAGTTTGGCCGGATCTATATTTCCGGGAAATGATATATCTATTCGAGATAATGATCATAGGCCAGTAAAAAATGGGGAAATGGGTAACATTTGGCTGAAAGGACCGCAAGTTTTTGACGGATATTTTAACCAGTACGATAATCGTAACCGGTTTGACAAGGAGGGTTGGTTCAATACCAATGATACAGGATGGCTGGATGAACATAATCAGTTATTTGTCTACAGCCGTAGATCGGATCTCATCATTTCGGGTGGCGAAAATATTAGCCCGTTCGAAGTTGAACAAGCCCTTCATAACCTTGTTGAAATCGAAGAAGCGGCCGTTGCCGGCTTACCCGATGAAGAATGGGGGGAAGTTGTTACGGCTTTCATTGTTCTCAAGAATGATTATTCAATTGATTTACCCGGACTTCGAAAAAAACTTGGTGATCAGTTACCAAATTTTAAAAAACCACGGAAATTAATTCTGGTTGAATCATTACCTAAAAACCAATCGGGTAAAATCAGAAGAAACCAGCTTAAGCGCCTTGCCCTCAAATCTTAATTATAACATAAAAACAGCCGTTCATAAACGATTACGAACAGCTGTTTTTGAAATAATTATTTACAGGCCGACACGTTTGAATATCATATCCACATTTCGTGTGTGATAATCCAAATCAAAGGCATCCGCTATCTCTTTGCTGCTTAAGTGTGATTGTAATTCCTCATTTGATTCCACGATTTCCCGAAATGGCCTCTTTTCTTTCCAGGCTTTCATAGCCAACGGCTGGACCATATCGTAGGCATCCTCACGAGACAAACCTTTATCAATGAGCATAAGCAGAAGTCTTTGTGAAAATACCAGTCCATAGGTACGGTTTATATTGCTCTTCATATTATCTTCGAAGACCACCAGGTTTTCAAGAATATTCGAAAACCGGTTTAACATGTAATCAAGTAATACGGTGCCGTCCGGAATAATGATCCGTTCAGCTGAGGAGTGCGAGATATCGCGCTCATGCCATAATGGAATATTTTCATAGGCTGTTACCATATAACCTCTTAAAACACGGGAGCAACCGCTGATATTCTCGGATCCGACCGGATTCCTTTTATGCGGCATTGCAGAAGAGCCTTTTTGGCCTTCATAAAATTTTTCTTCGACTTCCCGGGTTTCACTTTTCTGTAAATGACGAATCTCAACAGCCATCTTCTCAAGTGTTGAACCAATAACAGCCAATGTAGCCATGTAATAAGCATGCCTGTCTCTTTGCAAAGTCTGGGTTGAAATAGGCGCTGCTGATATTCCCAAACGTTCACAAACGTATTTTTCTACATCAGGAGGAATATGGGCGAAAGTACCTACCGCACCTGAAATTTTGCCATATTCCACATCCCTCGCGGCCCTTCGAAAACGATCCAGATTTCGTTTCATCTCTGCAAACCACAAGGCACATTTTAATCCAAATGTGGTTGGTTCGGCATGGACGCCATGAGTACGGCCCATCATAACCGTAAATTTATGCTCACGTGCTTTGTCTGCGAGCACTTTTAAAATTTTCTCAATGTCCCGTTCTAATATTTCATTTGCCTGCTTGAGACGATAACCTGAAGCGGTATCAACGACATCAGTAGAAGTAAGACCATAATGCACCCATTTTTTTTCCTCCCCCAAAGTTTCGGAAACGGCACGGGTAAAAGCCACAACATCATGGCGCGTTACTTTTTCAATCTCTTTAATACGACTGATATCAAAACCGGCATTTTTATAAAGTAAATCTACATCCTCTTTCGGTATTTGCCCCAGCTTACTCCATGCCCAGCATGCTGCCAATTCAACAGCCAGCCACGATTGGAATTGATTTTCTTCGGACCAAATATCGGCCATTACTTTTCTGGAATAGCGTTCAATCATTAATAACTTTCCTTTTATCCTATTCTGGTTAATTAGATGAAATTATATAATCAGCGCGGTTAATTATAACCAAAATTCTTGTCTTTTGGTGATCTTTTTTACTGAATGGGAAGTCGGGAATTATTTATCAGTTTCCCCTTTGTAATCCATTGAGGTATTCTCGGATTGCTCTTCTTCAGGCAGGAGTCGGACTTTAACTTTCTTAACCCGGTTATTATCCACATCATGAACGGTGAGTTCCAGTCCCTTAAAATGTACTTTTTCCCCGACGTCGGGAATATGTTCGGTGAGATGATAGATCAACCCGCCAAGTGTTTCATAATCGTCTTCTTCACTGGTCAATTCTTTTTCAAGGATGTCAGCCATATCATCCAGGTCAATTTTTGCATCAAAAATATAAACATCACTGCGTAAACGCGTATATAGCTGCTCCGTCTCGGTATGTTCATCAGTTAATTCACCGATAATTTCTGATAAAACGTCATCAAGTGTAATTAGGCCTTCCGTACCGCCATATTCATCAACAACAATGGCCATATGGGTTTTCTCGCGTTGGAAATCCTGAAGCAGGTCATCCAGTTTTTTTGAGGAAGGTATGAACAATGATTTTCGAGCCATTGTACGCCAGTTTATCGTCATATCCTGCAAATGGGATGAGTCAAGGTATGGAAGTAAGTCTTTGGCATAGATAACGCCCACAATATTATCCAGTTCATTCTCATAAAGAGGCAAACGGGATAAACTTTTTTCCTTAATAAGTTTCAACACCTCGCCCAATGAATCTTCTGTAGAAACGGCAATAATATTAACCCGGGAAGTCATTATTTCCCTCACGGTCATATTTCCGAATTCTATGACATTCTCAATTATTTCCCGCTCATCACCTTTCAGTGACCCTTGCTTCTCTCCCACTTCAGCAATGTGCTTGATATCATGAGATGATATGCGATACTGCGGTTTTGGAAGGTACCGTTCTAACCGGAGTGTGCTATTCGCAATACTTTGAGCCAGCGGCTTCATTAATATAAAAAAGCTAAAGATAAACCCGCTCAATTTTCGGGATAGGGCCATAGGGTTCTTAATGGCGATGACTTTTGGAGTAATTTCGCTCAAAATAACGATCGTAAACGTTACAACAATGACTTCAACGATATAGGTTAGAATCTCCGGCGCGCCAAAATAATTCACCAGATTTCCCGTGATTACCGCCGCCATTACAGATGTGACAATATTGGCGAATGTATTACCAATCAATATCGTTGCCAGGAGCCTTCGGGGTCGGTCGAGCATGGTAACGATTCGGTGAAGGGAAGGATCCATATGCTTAGCCCCGACCTCCTCCTGAACCTGATGGGGCGTCAAAGAAAAGAATGATACTTCAGAGCTTGAAAATAAGCCGGAAAGTATCAATCCTAATACCATTATTAGTAACTGAATGGATATTTCAAACAGGTTTATTGACCCGTTAAAAAAACCCGTGTTCTGCAATAACAAAAACAAGTGATGTTGATTCAACAATGCGTTTACGTTCGCTCATGTATTATATATTAATAGAATTAAAATAAAACTACGTACATATCCTAATCTCTGCAACTAAACAACAAAAGCGATGACATAATATCATCGCTTTTGATCAATTAGAATAATTATTTTTGAAATTGACTGCTCAGAAAGGCAAATCATCATCAAGATCATCAAAATCCCCGTTCAGATCTACCGGTTTACTCGCGGCATTTGTTTTCTCCTGTGAATTGGAGGTGTCTACCGTCATTCCACTATCATTACGGGAATCTAACATTCTCAGAGTTAAAGCTTTAATTTCCGTTGTGTAACGTTTCTGGCCATCTTTATCTTCCCATTGCCGGGTTTGAATAGGTCCTTCAATATAGACAAGTCCGCCTTTTTTAACGTATTGTTGTACAATTTCAGCCAACCTCCCCCAGGCAACAACGCGGTGCCATTCAGTTCTCTCACGCCATTCCCCATTACTATCTTTAAAACGCTCGTTTGTTGCAATGTTCAAGGTTGCTACTGCCGTATTCGATTGTGTATAGCGTACTTCCGGATCTGCTCCAAGTCGTCCGATAAGCATTGCTTTATTCAATGAACTCATTTCATTACCTCTTATTAATTATAAATTTATTCTCAAACTAAATGACACGTTACAATCTAATTCCTTACAGAAAAACACAGGATTAATTAAAATTCATACTCAAATTCCATTTTCTTTAATGCGTAAAATGTGCTACCCGTAACCAAACATCTTTCTTGTTAAAACGATTATTAAACATAATAGTAAATAGTCAACATAAAAATAAATCTGCTATAATTTCAGGTTTGATAATCATAATTTTTATATATCATTATGAAACTGAACAACAAATGTAAAGCATAATAGTACAGAGAAAAAATCTTTATGAGAATTTTTATTACCGGATCAAACAGAGGCATTGGTCTTGAATTCGCAAAACAATATTTGGAACGTGGTGAACGGGTTTTTGCATCCTGCAGGAACCCTATAAATGCTAATGAATTGCAACATCTTTGGAAAACCTATATTAGCCAGTTAACCATATTGCCGTTAGACGTCACAAATGAAGAAGCGATTAAAGCCGCCACTCAAACTGTTAAAAGTCATACCGACGGAATTGATCTTTTGATTAATAATGCAGGAATAGGAACTCGT
>Ga0102956_1000887_pt1 | contig 10313 bp, 9 predicted proteins | sample SalPonF2_A_D2_MG_FD_84515 | JGI IMG/M metagenome (GOLD analysis project Ga0102956, IMG submission 84515) | Salt pond soil microbial communities from South San Francisco under conditions of wetland restoration - Salt Pond MetaG SF2_A_D2_MG ...
AACTGGTTAATGAAACCCAGATCAAACTTCGGGAAGTCAAGGAAATCGGAGAAAAATACTTCTCTGTCGCCGTCATCAGTGAAATCACGGATCTGACTCCGGTCAATGTCCGTTTGCTGAGCATATCGACGCAAGTGAACAATCAACCGGGAAAGAAGAAAGTACCGGCAACGGGCAACGCAAAGGAAAAGGGAACTTTGATACTGGATGGGATTGTGCAAGGCAATCGCCTGGCCCTGGAGTCCACCCTGGCCGGTTATTTAATGGAGCTCAGAAATTCGCCTCTATTTGATCAACCCACGATAAGCAAGAAATCGTTTGAGCGTTTTGAAAATAAGGAAGGGTTGAGGTTCACGGCGCGACTGAAACTTATATAATAAAATGAAAAAGATAAATTCAATTCTGCCGACCCAGAGCCTGATTTATTTCCTAGTATGCGGAACAGGGATCCTCGTATTTGTCTTGTTGATCATCATTCCAACTCAAAAAACGTCGGCTGAATTAGACAGGGACATCGACAAACTCAATGCCCGTATAGATGAGCAGCGGATGCTCAGGCCGATTTTTGACAATCTATTAAAGCAGGTAAAGAAAAAAGGTCCGACGGTGTTACCTGTACCCCAAAAAAATAAACTGGCCCGCGGGGATATCAGTAAAGTTTCAGAGCGTCTGCTGGAAATTGCCCGGCGCTACGGCCTTAAGCTTCTCGATATTCAAACCGATGTCAATGCGCTGGAGAATAATGCCGAATACTTGCTGGTGCACATCCATGCTACAGGTGATTTTATAAAATTTCGTGATTTTCTGGTGTATCTGGGAAATATCCCTTCCCTTGAACAAATTGAAGAGATTGACATACGGGCTATTGAGAATTCCAGAGAATTTAAGCTTAAAATCTGGCTGGCACAACAGTGAACAGATGACAGAAGGCAGATAACAGAAAACAGAAGATTGAAGTCGGAGGTGGAAAGGCTGAAAAGAGCATCGTGCATAGCGTAAAGGCAATTGGCAGAAAACAGAGGATAGAAGACTTCGGAATTCTTCTATATGCTCTATGCCCCATGTGCCATGCCCTATGCCCTTTTTGCCCGAAACGCGCAACTCGTAACACGTAACTCGCAACACGTAACTCGATATATGTCAAAAAGAGAAAAAATACTGGTCGGTCTGATGTTGCTGGCTGCGGTTTACGGTATTTACGCCTGGTTTCTATCTTCACCGCAACAGGCAGCTACCCTAAATGACGACAATCAGCAAAAAGGACTCAACGCGTTTATCATCAACGTTGTTAAAAAAACAACGACCGGACTTTCCAAAAATCAAGCTTATGTTTTACAAAAGGCGGAAGCCAAGTGGAAACGGGATCCTTTAATTCAGATTGAACCCAAAACATCCGAGCAAGAAGAGGACGGTCAACAGCCTGTATTAACGTCCAAAATAATGTACACCGGTTTTCTGCGGATGGGTGATAAACGACTGGCGATCATTAACGGGATGGAATATGAGGCCGGTGAAATCTTGGAGCCGGGTGGATTTACTATTCGAAGTATTTCTCCCAGCCGTGTCGTCATCGCTCCGCCGGGTAGAAAAAAGAAAACATTGATCCTTCCAATGGAAGAAACTGAATAGGACAGATGGTATATGGATAGTTATCGGCGTCTATCAAAATATATCGGAATATTTTATCTTTTACTGATGGTTGCATGGCTGGGGGGGTGTGCCAATAAAAAGGATTTAAAGGATATCCAGGATCCTTTTTATGAACAGTGGCGGGTAAAGGCCGAAGAAGCAAAGGGGAATTCACCGGTTGAACCGCCACCGGTTGATGAAGAACCATTTGAAATCGTTTCGCAAGATCCGGCTGCAAGAGAGGCACTAACAGCCCCAAGACCACTTCCAAACCGTAAGATCAGCATGAAAATGAATAACATTGATGTGGCCGTTCTGCTGCGTGCGCTGGCCAGGGCGGCGGATCAAAACATTATTCTCAACGAAAAAGTTACCGGGAAAATTAATATCAACATCCACCAGGCGCCCTGGGATGAGGTGTTTTTGGGTATCCTTCAAACCCATGGATTGAGCTATGCCTGGCAGGGTAACATCATCCGGATCATGACTGCCGAAGACATGGATGCCGACCTTCTATCCAAAGCCCGCAAACGAGAATTAAAGCTCGCTCAACCTCCGTTGACAAGGATTGTCGCCGTCAAATTTTCGGAAGCCGAAAAACTCAAATCGAATCTCGAACAATTTGTTACAATTGACAGAAACGGCAACCCGGCCGGATTGATTTTGGTGGATGAGCATACGAACTCATTGATTATTCAGGCCATCAGAAGTGATATGGACAGAATCCTGGCGATGGTTAAAAAACTTGACCGACCCACTCCCCAGGTCCTGATCGAAGCCTATATCGTCGAGGCCAACAAGGATGTGGCCCGGGAGCTGGGGATCCAGTGGGGGGGCGTTTATAAGGGTAAAAGTGGCGACAAAAACATCATTATTTCAGGGAACCAGGGTGGTACCGCATCCGGCGATATCAACGAATCGGTCGATGTTACTTCGGGATCGGTGGTTGATTTACCGGCCCTAGCCATTGGCAGTTTTAATCCCACGACCCTCGGACTCATCTATGCGCGGGTAGGGGAATACCTTTTATCCGCCCAACTCTCCGCTTTGCAGGATCAGGGCAAGCTTCACATTCTGTCGAGTCCTTCCATCACCACCCAGGACAACAAGCTGGCATTTATCGAGAGCGGCCAGGATGTTCCCTATCAATCGGTGGAAGACGGAGAGGTGAAGGTCGAGTATAAGAAAGCGGTGCTCAAGTTAGAAGTTACCCCCAATGTCATTGACGGGGACACGCTTAAATTGGATATAAAAGTAAACAAAGACGAACCTGATTTTTCCAGGACCGTGCTCGGCAATCCCACGATTATCACCAAAAAAGCCGAAACCAATGTCATTCAGAATGATGGTCAGACCATCGTTATCGGCGGTTTGAGCAAAGAATCGGCCAGCCGCAGTAATACCGGCACACCTTTTCTGGAGGATATTCCCGGGTTGGGATATCTGTTTAAGCGCAAAAGCAGTGCCGATCAAATGGAGGAGTTGCTCATTTTCATTACACCGCATATTTTGAAACCCAAAGCAGCCGGGGGCAAACCTTTGAAATGACGAATTGCGAGTGACAATGGATTACTTCAGTATTCTTAATTTACATAAGGAACCTTTTTCAAACTCCCCGGATCCCGAGTTTTTTTTTCATTCCCGGCAGCATCTGGATTGTCTGCAAAAATTAGAGCTTTCATTGCTGCTTCGTCGCGGGTTGAATGTCGTCATCGGTGACGTCGGTACCGGTAAGACCACCCTGTGCCGGCAGCTTATCCGGCGGTTTGCTCAGAAAAAGGAAATGGAGACCTATCTCATCCTTGATCCGCATTTCCTGTACGCTTCCGAATTTCTGGTAACGGTAGCCAAATTGCTGACCGGCAAAAAGCTGCCGGTGGGGAGTCACGACCGGCAAATCAAGGAGTATATTAAGCAATACTTGTTCCGCAAAGGCGTGGATCAAGGCAAAACCATCGTTCTTATTATTGACGAAGGGCAGAAGATTCCGGCATTTTGTCTGGAGATCCTGCGGGAATTTTTAAATTATGAAACCAATGAATACAAATTGCTTCAAATCGTGATCTTTGCTCAAAGCGAGTTTGAAAAAACAGTTCGGAAGTACCCCAATTTTGCCGACCGCATCAGCCTTTATCACTTGTTAAACCCCTTGAGTTTCCTCGATACGCGGCGAATGATTAAATTCCGCCTGGAAAAATCCAGCAATTCCCGCAAAAAACTGAACCTTTTTACCTATCCAGCACTATGGGCAATTTTTTGCATTGCCGGCGGATATCCCCGAAGAATAATTAATTTGTGCCACCAGAGTATGTTATCCATGATCATACAGAACCGATCCAGGTGCAACTACTTCCTGGTAAAAAAGTGTGCTCGCAGGGTGTTTAGGGAAGAATCACGCAGCTGGAAAATACTTATTGCGACTGCAGTGATGGGCGCAGCGGCTGCCGTTATCCTGTTGATTTTCCTGCCTTTGGATCGATTCAAAATGGGACAATCTCAAGCAATTCGTGAAGTTAAAACGGAATTTTTTCTAAATCCGAATCTTGAAATCACGGACCCGATCCTTGAAGCCAAAACACTGAGCCTTAATGGCCGGATTGTTCCCGGCAATTTTAGTACCCCAAACCGCATGAAACCCGAAGTTGTCCCTGCTACGCCGGAGCGGGTTGAAGAACCGGTAAAGACCGAAAGGTTCGAGGAGAAAGCCCCGATTGTGGCTTCGGTGGATATAGTGGTTCAAAATACGCGAGCTGAATTGAAGCCCACACCCACCTATTCGACCATTTTAGGCCGAATCACCTTGAAACACAAGGAAACCCTGTCGCTGATTATGAGGCAGGTTTACGGCGGATTTAACTCCAACTATCTAAAATCGTTTATAATTACAAATCCCGAGATAGAGAATCCGGATCGGGTAACCGTCGGCCAGATTATCTCGCTGCCGGCGATTCCTGTCGAAGTTGCGCCCGGGGATAACCGTGTGTGGTGGATTAAGGTTGACGAGACGGATACGCTCGAGGGCGCTATTAACATCCTGCGAAAACATCCCGAAAGCTCTCCCGGCGTGCGGCTGATTCCATACTGGAATCCCGCAGGCGGCTCCAAATTTGCGGTGGTCCTTGGCAAGCTTTTCGAAGACGAAAAAACCGCACGCACCCAGCAAGAGAAGCTTCCCGGGGAGTTGTCGTCCGGATCAACGATTTTTTCCCAGTGGGATAAGAAAACCGTTTTTTTTGCAAATCCATATTTTGTTTTTTCTGATTTATCCGAGTTAGGTACTGTAAGGGATAAAAATTGAGAGTAAGAAAGAAATTGGGAGAAATTCTGGTCGAGGGCGGGCTGCTGACCCAAAAACAGCTGAAAGAGGCATTGCCCTTTCAAAAGAAGAGCCATCTGAAACTCGGACAATTTCTGGTTCGTGAGGGCATCCTCATCGAAAACCAGATTGTCGAGTTGGTATCGAACCAGCTGCGCCTTGAGAAATATCGGCCGGAAAACTACACCATAGATATGGATCTTGCCAATCTTCTTCCGGCTGACATTGCCCACAAGTACCAGGCCGCACCCCTTCAGAAGAACGGCCTTTTGCTGAGCATTGCTATGGTGGACCCTCTGGATATCAATGCTCTGGATGCCATCGAGTTGTATACCAACTGCGAGGTCGAAGCCATCATTTGTTCTGAACAGCATTTGAATAATTTGCTCACCAGTCTTTACGGTACATATGCCGGTATCGGCGGCGTGCTGGAAAACATGGAAGAGATGGAAATCGACAAAACCGCCGTGAAATCCACCATCACGGAAGATGTGGAGGTCAGTTCCCTGCAAGGTATGGCCGAAGAAGCACCGGTTGTCCGGTTGGTTAACTCCATTTTATCCCAGGGTGTCCGGGAAGGTGCCAGCGATATCCACATCAGTCCGGAAAAAAAATCCGTGCAGATCCGCTTTCGGGTGGACGGTAGACTTCACGAGGTACCGGCGCCTCCTAAATCAATGTTTTTGCCGATTATTTCCCGGTTAAAAATCCTTTCCAATATGGATATTGCCATATCCAGGATTCCCCAGGATGGACGTTTTACCGTAAAAATGAAAAATAAGGATATCAATATCCGGGTTTCCACGATTCCCTCCATTTACGGCGAAAACATGGTATTGCGGTTGTTGGACACCAGCAGCAGCATCTACTCGCTTGAACGGTTGGGCATGAACGAAAGAGACCGGCAAAGACTTGAAAGCATGATTTCAAGGCCTCATGGCATGATTCTAAGTACGGGGCCCACCGGAAGTGGTAAGAGCACCAGCCTGTATTCGATATTAAAAAAAGTAAACCAACCGGATATCAACATCATCACGATCGAAGATCCGGTGGAATACCGCATTGAAAAAATTCGTCAGGTTCAGCTGAACCGTAAAGCCGGCATGACTTTTGCCAGCGGGCTGCGATCCATTTTGCGCCAAGACCCGGATGTCATCATGGTGGGAGAAATTCGTGATTCCGAAACCGCCACTATCGCCGTTCAGGCAGCGTTGACCGGGCACAGAGTGTTAAGCACCCTTCACACCAATGACTCGCCGGGTGCGATTACCCGCTTTATCGACATGGGTGTCGAACCGTTTCTGGTGGCTTCGGTTATGATCGTATCCTTTGCCCAGCGGCTGGTTCGCAAGGTTTGTCCGAGATGTAAAACCACTTACCGGCCGTCCCGCGAGGCCCTGAAATTCTGGAGATTGGATCAAGTTAAAAACGCCAATTTTCAACAGGGCAAAGGATGTTTTAACTGTATGCATACCGGTTACAAAGGAAGGACCGGAGTGTATGAGGTGTTGATCATCGATGATATGGTCCAGAATTTAATATTAAAAAGAAAGTCAGCCCATGAAATCGCCCGGACCGTAAAAGAAGCCGGCAATTTTACCACACTGGAAGAAAATGCGGCCGAAAAAGTTATCCAGGGGATTACCTCGCTGGAGGAGGCTGCCTCGGCGGTGATGTTTTAAATTCTTGAGGACGTAGATTCAACAACAGGTTAAAGGTACGTAATTTCTACGATACCATAAAACCGGGCTGAGGTTTCATATATGATGTCAGAAGACAGATGTCAGATGTCAGACAAGCCGCCGGCCGCTGAGACGGCCGATCTGATCGAAAAAGAATCTTTAAAACAAAAATAATGTTTCGTGTTCTTTCGTGGGTTTGGTGGCTATAATCATTTCATTAAAGGGTTAAAATGGCAAAATTCAGTTACCGCGCCATTACGGATGCCGGTACGACCACTACCGGCGAAATCGAAGCCGATTCCGTTGAAAAAGCCAGCAGTTTACTGGCCGCCCAGGGATATATCCCGACGAAGGTGAGGGAAAAAAGATCAGCAATGGCAGGTGCGCAGTTGAGGGCTATCCTTGATTTTTTTTCCCCGGTCAAAACACCCGAACTGATCCTTTTTACCAAGCAATTCAACACGCTGATTCGCGCCGGCGTTCCGATGTTGTCTCTGTTAAAAGTTTTAGAAGAACAAACCGAGCATCCCGGGCTGCGTAGAATCCTTGACACGATCCACCAGGACATAAAAGAAGGCGCCAGTATGTATGAGGCCTTTCGTCGGCATCCAAAAGTATTTTCGCCCTTATACTGCGACATGCTCAGAGCCGGCGAAGCCAGTGGGTCCTTAAACGAAGTGCTCGATCGGCTGACCTATATCATTGAACATGAACACAAGGTTAAATCGGACATTAAGTCTGCCATGATGTATCCGACCATTGTTGTTTGTTTTCTGTTTTTGGCCTTTATTGTGCTGCTGACGGCCGTCATACCCCGTTTTGTCAGTATTTTCAAAGGTGCCGGCTTGAAACTCCCGTTGCCGACTCAAATCTGTTTGCTCATGTATGAATTCCTCATCAATTACTGGTACATCGCGATTTGTATTTTGATGGTCGGGGGTGGTGCGCTCTATTTTTATCTAAAAACCGATCAGGGCAAGTACATTTTTTATACGGCAGTGATGAAATTGCCCCTTGTGGGGCCTTTGTTCAGGAAAAGCGCCATATCCCGGTTTGCCAGCATTTTTGCCATCCTGCAGTCCAGTGGCGTGGATATTCTGCAAACCATGGATATCTTGACCGACACCCTCGGCAATGCGGCAATTTCCCGCGAACTGGAAGGAATCAAGGATCGTCTGGCTGAAGGGCATGGTATTGCGGACCCGTTACGTTCGGCAAAATATTTCACACCCATGCTCATTAATATGGTGGCCATCGGTGAAGAATCCGGCAGCCTTGAGGAATTGTTGCAGGATGTGGCCGGCCATTACGATACCGAGGTTGAATATGCCATGAAAAAATTATCCGACGCCATCGGTCCGATTTTAACCATCGGCCTGGCTGCGGTGGTGGGCTTTTTTGCCCTGGCCATTTTCCTGCCCATGTGGGATTTAACGCTGATGGCCAAATAGAAACTATGAAACAATCCCGCTTTTACATAAGCCTCTATATTATTTTTCCGTTTATTTTTACCGGATTTACCATATTTGCCGCCATAGTCTCATACCGGTTGACCAAATACGGTATTGTGCGTGGAACCGATCCGGTACAACCGGTTTTCTGGTTTATTGTTGTGATCAGCTTACTGGTCTATGCGTCCAGTTTTTTGCTGGTGCGGCTTATCTTAAAACCGATGGAAAAATTTATAGAAGATACCAGCAAGTTTCCCACTTTTTCAGGTGCCAAGAAAGCCATAAAAAAGGACTGGTCCGTCGATAAGATCCAACAGTTTACCAATGTTTTTGATCAGGTTACCTCGGTGCTGAGCCGTATCGACGCCCGTCACTTTTTCCCGGGTATTATTGGGGAAAGCCTGGCAATGCGGGGATTGCTGAGCTTGATTAAAAAAGTGTCTCCAACGGATTCCACGGTACTTATTCTAGGTGAAAGCGGGACCGGCAAGGAATTGGTAGCCGCCAGTATCCATGATAACAGCGAACGGGAGGATAAACCTTTTATCAAACTCAATTGCGCCGCTATCCCTGAAGATCTGCTGGAAAGCGAATTGTTCGGCCATGAGAAAGGCGCCTTTACCGGTGCCGTTAATTTTAAGCCCGGAAAATTCGACATGGCCAATGGTGGGACCATCTTTCTGGATGAGATCGGCGATATGCCGCCTAATTTGCAGAGCAAAATTTTGCGGATCCTCCAGGAACAGGAGTTTTACAGGATCGGCGGCAATCGCACGATCAAAGTGGACGTTCGTATTATTGCCTCTACAAATAAAAATCTGGAAAAAATGGTCCGGGAAGGCACATTTCGAGAGGATTTATTTTACCGACTGAATGTTTTCACCCTGCACCTGCCGCCCTTGCGGGAACGGAAAGAGGATATTCCCTTGCTGGTAGACTATCTGCTTCAAAATGCACCCAAAAAGGTGGCAATATCATCGATGGCCCTGCAGATGCTGGTGGCATTTTCATGGCCCGGCAACATCCGCGAGTTGAAAAACACCATTGAAAGCGCATCCGTGATTGCCGAAAACGGGACCATCGAACCGGCTCACCTTCCGGCTAAAATTGCCGGAACATTTGATCAAAATCAGAAGATGTCCGTTAAAATTACAGCAAACATTTCGCTGGATGAGCGGCTGAGGGAAATCGAAAAAAATATGATCATCGACGCCTTAAAAAAAACCGGCGGGGTTCAGGTGCGGGCCACCGAGTTGCTGGGGATCAATCAGCGCAGTCTGTGGCATCGCATAAAAAAGCATGGAATTGATGTAAAAAGCATAAAAAGCTACGATTTGTGAAGAAAACAGGGTTGTAAAAGCTACATTTTTTGTAGTTTTTGAGCTCCAAAAAACAAAGGGGATTTGTCATAATTATCTTAGAGTTCAATAAGATCTTGAAAGAATTATCATATAATTTTAGTGCTGCCAATATTTATGTTGGCATTCTTTGTGCAGGTGTTGCAAAATGGTTTGCAATAGTTTATGCCACAGTAACAGTGAGAATGATTAAATCCATTGAACGACATTGAGCGAGGCAACCACCATGAAAAAACAAAACCCATTACGCAATCAACACGGTTTTACCCTGGTCGAAATTATAGCGGTTTTGATCATCTTGGGGATTTTGGCGGCCGTGGCTGTGCCGCGTTACATTGATTTGGAAATAAGTTCAAAGAAAAGGGGTCTGGAAGCCGCTGTGGCGGAACTGAACGGCAGGGAGAGCCTGGTCTGGGCGGAGACAAAAATATCAGGTTCCGGCACAGCAACGGATGTAATGACATCGATTGTTCACACCAATGAAGACAGCCATTTATATTTAGGTGAAGAATACATATGGGCTGGCGCCCCCAATATGAACGGCACTACCGAGCTGGATTTTCAAGGTCAAAAAGCCAATGTAACCCGAACACCCGAAACGGATACCAAGCCGGCGATCTGGAAACTAGTTCATCAGTAGTTTTACACACAAGTTAGCTCGCTTCGCTCACAATTGGCCTCCGGCCCGTAGGGTAGCGCCTACGCCCCGGAGGGAATGATGGAACAATGGAATAGTGGAATAATGGGTTCTGGGATGAAGCAATGTTGGATCAATGGTCCCGCCACCGGCGGGATTGACGATAAACTTAAAATGGTTAATATCCTTTTGAAAACCAATATTCCAGCATTCCACCCTTCCATTATTCCATATCCAGGG
>Ga0102956_1000888_pt1 | contig 10311 bp, 6 predicted proteins | sample SalPonF2_A_D2_MG_FD_84515 | JGI IMG/M metagenome (GOLD analysis project Ga0102956, IMG submission 84515) | Salt pond soil microbial communities from South San Francisco under conditions of wetland restoration - Salt Pond MetaG SF2_A_D2_MG ...
ATGCCGCGGCCCCGACAATGCACACGATGCCGCAACCCAGGATGGTCGCGGGTGCGCCGATCCGGGATGCGACGGTGCCGGCCAGCAGGCTGCCGAACGGGGCCATGCCCATGAAGGCCATGGTGTAGAGCGCCATGGCCCGGCCGCGCATGTCTTCGCGCACCAGGGTCTGGACCAGGGTGTTGCTGGATGCCATGTGGATCATGAAGCCGATTCCGGTCAGCACCATCAACGCGAGGGACAGGGGCAGGGAACGGGACAACCCCAGGGCGACCAGACTCAGTCCGAACGTGCCGACAGCCAGGGGTATCAGGCGCCCCAGTCCGATCACCGTGCGGCGCGAGGCGAGATACAGGGCGCCTGAAAGCGCGCCTATCCCCATGGCGCCCATCAGAAAGCCCAGGGTGTGGGCACCGCCGCCGAGGGTGCGGGAGGCGATGATGGGCAGCAGCACGGTATAGGGCATTCCCACCAGACCCACCAGCGCCAGCAGCAGGAGAATCGATCGTATCGGCGGGAAGCCGTGCACGTAGTGCAGCCCGTCGAGCAGCTCGTGGACGACCTTGCGGCTCCGGGCGGGTCTCTTGCGCAGGGCGACGTGCATCGCCAGCAGCGAGGCGACCACCGCCAGGTAGCTTGTCCCGTCGGCGAAGAAACACCAGCCTTCGCCCGCCCAGGCAATCAGCAGGCCGGCGATGCTCGGGCCCACCAGGCGGGCGGCGTTTACCATCGATGAGTTCAGCGCTACGGCGTTGGACAGGTCGGCGCGATCCTCGATCAGATCCACCAGCAGCGCCTGACGGGTCGGCATGTCGAAGGCGTTGATGAGTCCCTGGACCATCTGCAGGCCGAGTATTTCCCACACCTGGATGGTGCCTGACAGCGCCAGCGCGGCCAGGGTGAAGGACTGGAGCATCGCCAGTATCTGGGTGGTGATGAGCAGGCGGTGCCGATCGAGCCGGTCCACCCAGACGCCCGCGAAGGAGGCGAGCAGGAAGGTTGGCACCTGACCCACGAAGCCCAGCAGTCCCAGCATGTCGGCGGAATGGGTGAGGCGCCACACCAGCCAGCTGGTAGCGAGGCGTGTCATCCAACTCCCCACCAGCGATATGCTCTGGCCGGCGAAGTACAGGCGGTAGTTCGGGTGTCGCAGGGCCCGCAGCAACGGGGGCAGCATCCGACGAGAGGCCGGCTTCTGATCGCTGTCCTGGCGTCCTGCGTTCAACCCGACAATTCTCCGCAGCGTCCGCCGGCGTCCCGCGCGCCACGGCTGCGCTGCGGGCGGCGGGCTCAAAAGGAATGGCTGGGCACAGCGATCTGCCCGGCCCTGCCACAGCGCAGACACCTGGATGGTCAATGGTGCAGCAGCCGGCCGGGCCGGACTGTTCAGCCATGAGCACGGTCAGGCCGCGTGCAGTCGGGTCATCCGGCGATCAGTGCGGGGCAACGAGACCGGTATGGTACCCATGCGGGTGCTGCACAGTCACGCTGCGCCGTTGTGCTGTGGGCAACAGGATAGTACGACAGTTGTGGCCAGAGGACCGCTGCCGGTTCGGTCTTTGCGCTGCAGCGGCGCGTCGAAAAGCGCATTGCAATGAGCGCAGCCGCAGGGATGCCCGCAACGAGGTGGCAGCACGACAGTGCCGCCCGCCGTCAAGGTACGGGAAGCCATGGGAAGGCGCCCCGGCAGGGCGCGTTTGCGCCGCCGCCTGCCGGAATGCGGGCTCCCGGCAGGCGGCGGAACGCGTGGTTCCGCCGCTGCAGGCGAAATGCTCAGGCGGCCTGCTTACGCTGGTTCTTCACCCAGTCCGCCAGCGCCTCGGAATCCCCGATATGCCGGCCGTCGACAAAGGCCTGCGGCACGGTGTCCTGGCCCGTTACGGCCCGTACCGAGCGGGTGGACACATCCCGGTCGAGCTGAATTTCCTCGAACACGAAACCGTACTCGGAGAGCAGCTGTTTGGCGCGGGCGCAGAACGGACAGCCCGCTTTGGTGAACAGGGTGACGTCGGCGGGCTTCTCCGCCTCCGGATTGACGTACTCCAACATGGTATCGGCGTCGGAAACCTCATAGGGGTCACCCGCTACGTCCGGCTCGATGAACATCTTTTCGATCACTCCGTCGCGCACCAGCATGGAATAGCGCCAGGATCGCTTGCCGAAGCCCAGGTCGCTCTTGTCCACCAGCATGCCCATGGCGTCGGCAAACTCGCCGTTCCCGTCCGGCAGGAAGGTGATATTGTCGGCATTCTGATCCTTCTGCCATGCCTTCATGACGAATGGGTCGTTCACCGACAGGCAGACGATGTCATCGATGCCGTTGGCGCGGAACGTATCGGCCAGCTCATGGAAACGCGGTACGTGGGACGATGAACAGGTGGGCGTGAATGCGCCCGGAAGGGCGAAGGCAACCACATTGCGTCCGGAAAATACCTCGTCGGTGGTGCGGTCCACCCATTGCCCGTCCTGACGGGTCTTGAACGTCACATTGGGCACGCGCTGGCCTTCCCGATTCTCCAACATCATTGGACCTCCTGTGTCGCAAGTGAGAATATGCGGCCCGGCCGGCGCGATGCCCGGCCGGACAGCGGCCATATCTTCAGGCTACGCGCCGTGGCCCGAGCTGTGAAATTGAATTTTTTAAATTCGCCTATAGCCCACTCCTTTTCAAGCGCAGTCGGGTTGGGTGAATTCGAGGCGCGACGCGCATCCGCGTTTGATCCGGGGGGATTCGCGACCAGGTTACGGGAACGGAGGACCAGGAGCTTCGGTGCGGCGTTCGATCCGGGTCAAGAACCGCCGGGGGAGAGGGCGCCTACCCTCGTGATTCGAGTTCCAGCAGGTGTTCGTAGGCCGGCAGGGTGAGGAATTCGGTGAACTGCTCGTCCAGGCACAGCTGTCCGAAAAGCTCGCCGGCCTCCTGGAAGCGCCCGCTGTCGAAGCGCTCCGCACCCACCTCGTCCCGTACCTGCTGCATCTCTTCATCCAGCGCCTCCTGCAGACGACGGGCATCCAAAGGGGCGCCTCCGACGTCGGCGCCGCGGTGCAGCCATTGCCACAGCTGGGCCCTGGATATCTCCGCGGTCGCCGCGTCCTCCATCAGGTGATAGATCGGCACCGCGCCCGAGCCGCCCAGCCACGCCTCCAGGTACCGTATGCCCACCCGCAGGTTGTAGCGCAGCCCTTCCTCGGTGCGTGACCCGGTGGGCGTCTGCACCAGATCGGCGGCGGTGACCTGCACATCATCGCGTTTGCGGTCGATCTGATTGGGGCCGGGCATGTGGGTGTCGAACACATCCCGCGCCACCGGCACCAGTGCCGGGTGGGCAACCCAGGTGCCGTCATGACCGTCCTGAACCTCCCGCAGCTTGTCCGCCCGTACCTTGTCGAGGGCGCGGTTGTTGGCCTCCGGGTCGTCCCTGATGGGTATCTGGGCGGCCATGCCGCCCATGGCATGAACGCCGCGCCGGTGACAGGTCTGTATGACCAGCTGTGTATAGGCCCGCATGAAGGGCTGGGTCATGGTCACCTGCTGGCGGTCGGGAAGCACGCACTCGGGGCGCTGCCGGAATCGCTTGATGTAGCTGAATATGTAGTCCCAGCGGCCGCAGTTCAGTCCCGCCGAGTGGTCCCTGAGCTCATACAGGATCTCATGCATCTGAAAGGCGGCGGGCAGGGTTTCGAGCAGCACGGTGGCCCGGATGCTTCCCTGGGGCAGGCGCAGGGCATCCTGGGCGTCCTTGAAGACGTCGTTCCAGAGCCGCGCCTCATGATGGCTTTCCAGTTTGGGGAGATAGAAGTACGGTCCGCTGCCGCCGGCAAGCAGCGGGCGGGCGTTGTGGAAGAAGAATACGCCAAAGTCGAACAGCGCCGCGGGCACCGGCTCGCCGTCCACCACCATATGGCTTTCCAACAGGTGCCACCCGCGGGGCCGGACCATCAGCACCGCCGTGCGGTCGTTGAGCGCGTAATGCTTTCCCGTGGCCGGATCGTGGTGGGAAATGGTGCCGGCAACCGCTTCGCGCAGGTTGATCTGTCCATGCACCAGGTTGTCCCAGGTGGGCGTGTTGGAATCCTCGAAGTCGGCCATGTAGCAGCTGGCGCCGGCGTTCAGGGCGTTGATGACCATCTTGCGGTCAGTGGGACCGGTTATCTCCACGCGCCGGTCCAGCAGGTCCGGCGGCAGGGGAGCGACCGTCCACTCGCCGTCGCGGATGGCGGCGGTCTCGTGGAGGAAATCGAGCTGCTGACCCTGATCCAGGCGGGCCTGAAGCTGCTGACGCGCGGCCAGGCATTCCTTCACCCGGGGACGGTGCGCGCGGGTCAGTCCGGCGATGAATTCCAGGGCCGGCTCGGTGAGCACCGTCGCGTAGTCGGGTGCCGCATGGGCGGGCGGCCGCAGCTCATACCCACGGTTTGCGCTCATTGCCACTACCTCCCCGGGCCGGGCGGTCACGGCACAGCGCCGTTGCTACGACCCGTAGACCACTCTGGGCAGCCAGACGATGATGGCCGGAAACAGAATGCACAGGGTCAGTCCGACAATCTGCAATGCCAGAAAGACCAGCGATGACTTAAAGATAGTCGCCATGCTGACTTCCGGGGGGCAGACGCCGCGCAGGTAGAACAACGCATAGCCGAACGGCGGACTGAGGAACGACATCTGCATGTTCACCAGATACAGCACCCCGAACCACAGCACCACCTCGCTGCCCGGTACCGGCGGCAGCCCCATGACGCCGCCGAACGTCATGGACTTGATGATGGGTACGAAGATCGGCACGGTCAGCAGCAGAATACCGACCCAGTCCAGGAACATGCCCAGAAACACCAGCATGACCATCATCAGCAGCAGAATGCCGTAGGGATGCAGTCCGGTCCCCAGGATGCTGTCGGTGATGAACGTCTGACCGCCCTCGAGGATGAAGAACCCGACGAAGATCGAGGCGCCGAAAATGATCCACAGCACCATGGCCGACGCCCGGGCCGTGGTGATGGACGCCTCGCGCAGGGTTTCGAGGCTGAATCGCCTGTGCATCATGGCGACGATGACGGCGCCGAACGAACCGATGCCGGCCGCCTCCACCGGCGTGGCGATGCCGCCGAACAGCAGCCCCAGCACCAGAAACACCAGAAAGATCGGCGCGATGAGATTGGCCAGCAGACGCAGCTTCTGGACCGGGGAAACCCGTTCCTCCCTGGGCAGAGCCGGCCCCATGGACGGGTTGAGCCAGGTGCGCAACAGCACGTAGGCGATGTACATCCCCGACAGCAGCAGACCCGGCAGCACCGAGCCCAGATACAGCTTGCCAACCGATTGCTGAGCCACCACGGCGTAGAGAATGGCCAGGATGGAGGGCGGAATCAGGATGCCCAGGGTGCCGCCCGCCATGATGGATCCCAGTGCGATCTTCTGGTCGTACTTGCGTCCCAGCATGGCGGGCAGGGCGATGATGCCCATGGTGACCACCGCGGCGCCGATCACGCCCACCATGGCCGCCAGGATGGTGGAGGCCAGGATGGTGGCGGCGGCCAGCCCGCCCCGCAGTCCGCCCATCCACTTGTACACCACGTCGAACATTTCCTCGATCAACCCGGCCCGCTCCAGCATGGACGCCATGAAGATGAACAGCGGGATGGCGGCCAGGTCCGGGTTGGCCATCAGCGGAAAGACCCGGGTGGGGATGATGTTGACCATGGTCTGGCCGCCCACCAGGTAGATGAACACCACCCCGAGGCCGCCCACCACGAACGCCATGGGCAGGCCCATCATCAGCAGTACCGCCAGGGAGCCGAACATCAGGAAGGTGAGCGTGGCGATGTCCACGGTGGCCAGGCTGCCGCCCAGGGTAAACAGGAAATGCTTGTCGCCGTACGGGTCGTAGAACAGGACGTTGATCAGCTCCACGCACACCACGAAAGCCACGCCGAGGGTCGCCAGGACCATGACATAGGTCCAGATCCGTCCCCACAGACGACGGCTGGCTTGAGCCGGCAATGCCACCATGTTCATACGGACTCTTCCTCCCCCATGCGGCGGAACAGTTGAATGTCCTTGATGAGCTTGGACAGACCCGCAAGCAGCAGGAGGACCGCTCCCAGCACCATCATGGCTTTGACCGGATAGAACTGAATGCGCCAGGTCTCGTCGGTCACTTCCAGCATGTTCAGGGAGTCGGTGAAGAATCGCCACGAGGTACCGGCCAGGGCGATGCAGAAGATGAAGAAGAACACGGAGGTGAAGATGTCCACGCCCACCTGCCCGCGCTTGGGGAGCTTGATGTACACCACGTCCACCCGCACGTGATCGCCGTGCAGCAGGGCGAAGGCGCCGGCCAGCAGGTACTGCATGCCGAACATCAGGTAACCGGCCTGGTGCACCCAGATGGTGGGCGCGTCGAAAATATAGCGGGAGACCACTTCGTAGAAGTAGGCGCACACGGCATTGACCGTCCACAGGGCCACGAAGACACCGGACTGTTCGCTGAGCCAGTCCACGGCCCGGGTGAGGCGGTTGCCGGTGGCGTGCAGGGCCGGGTCCTCCTCGGCCATGACCTGCAGGGCGGTCTCTTCGTCCGGTGTGACGGTGCGCGGGCTCCTGCGGGTCAGCCACATGAGAATCAGCGGCATGATGGCCAGCCAGCCCCAGTACAGCCAGTGCGGCAACACGAAATTGGTGGATTCCGACATGATTTCCCCCGTGCAGTGGCAACAACGGCGGCGGGCGTCCCGTGACGCCCGCCGCCCCCTGCGTGGCTACAGACTGAGTCCCTTGACGGCGTCAGGGGTGACGTAGCCCATGTACGGGTTGAGCATGTAGTCCAGTTGCAGCTTGAACACCCGCTTGGCGTTGGCGTCCTTCTTGGCCCATTCGAACCACACGGGGATGGCGGCCTTGCGGAAGCGCCGCACGTCGTCGGCCGACAGGCGCGACACGGTGGTGCCTGCCTTGAGGAATTTCTCCATCGCCTTGAGGTCGGCATCCTGGATGGTCACGAAGTGGTGCAGGGAGTAGGTCTGCACCTGTTCCTCGACGAAGGTCTTCATCTTGGGCGACAGGCGTTTCCACGCGCCCATGTTGACCGTCAGGTCCATCAGGTCCACCGGCTGGTACAGGGAGGTCTGCCCGGGGGGGCCCATGCAGATGATGTACTTGGTCACCTCGGCGAAGCCCAGGTCCCAGTTGATGGCCGGGCCTACGTAGTCGGCCGCGTCGATGGTGCCCTTCTCCAGGGCCGGATAGATGTCGGAACCCGGCATGCTGGTGGTGCTGACCCCGAACTGCTCGAACACCTGGGCCACCATGCCCCCCGGCAGGCGGATCTTCATGCCCTTGAGCTGTTCGAGGCTGTTCACCGGCTGCTTGGAGTGAATGATGTTGGCGTCGTGCTGGATGGGGCCGACGTAGAACAGGCCGTACTTGGAGTAGATGTCCCGCGTGATGTCCAGCAGGCCCATGCCGTAGAACATGGTGTCCCAGTGGCCCGGCTGGTCCGGACCCGCCGGATAGGAGGACAGAAACACCGAGGCCGGTATCTTGCCGGACCAGTACAGCGTGAAGGGATTCATCGCCTGCAGCACGCCGGTGCGCACCGCGTCGAAAAGTGCGTTGTTGTCGGCCGCCACCGCCTTGGCCGGAAACGGTTTCAGGGTGAGCTCGCCGCCCGACTTTTCCCTGAAGCCGTTGCTCCATTCCTCGAACAGGCGGTAGCCGGTGGTGCCGGCGTCCCAGACCGACTGCACTTTCCAGACCTGTCCCTTGGCGGCTTCGGCGTTACGGATGTAGGGTGCGCCGAGTATGGCGGCGGCTCCCAGGCCCGCCGACGTCTTGAGGAATTTCCGGCGGGAACCGGCGGCCGGTTGCTGTTCGTTCTTGGACATGCTGCACATGGGTCTTCCTCCTTTCTGGTCATCGGCGCGTCGACAATGCGCACGGGCGGCATTTCCGGATGCGGCTTGTGGGGGCCGTTTTCCGGAAACTGGCTGCAGCCAGGGTTCGTGGGGTTGGGGGGCGGGCGTCGCTTTGCGCGGAAGACAGGTGTTCCGGGCGCTGACATACAGGCGCCGAACCGGCCGGGACGGCGGAGCGCGGGGTTCCCATGTTGTTGCGTTGGCATTGGTCTTGCCGGTCGGAACACGACTCTGATTTCCCCCGGCTGACGCGGAGCGGTTCCGCGCAGCTAACACAAAGCTAACTGGTACTATGGGTCCCTTGACGGAGGTTGGCAAGCCCGATTTTGCATCCCGGGGCTATATCAGAATCAGCGAATATACGGAGCGGCTACGAGGGGGAGCGGAGTCCGTCGTCGACCAGGATGGCGTGCAGTTGGCGGGGCCCATGGGCCCCGAGTTGCAGGCGCTGTTCCACATCCGCCGTGCGCGACGGCCCGGTCACCAGATTGACGGCACGGGGCAGGGGGGAGCGGTGGCTTTGCAGCCACCGCCAGGCGTCTTCCAGGTGGGCGACGATGGCATCGGTGGACAGCAGACAGATCAGAATGTCGGGCAGAAAATTGTACAGCGTAGGTGTGACCGGTGCGGCACAAAGGACCAGGCTGCCGGTCTCCGCGATGCCCAGCTCCGCCAGGGTGAGGCCGCAGGCGCCGCTGTCGGCGGGTGCACCGAAGTGCGGTTGCAGATCAGCGGGCCAGGGCAGGTGGCGCAGATCCGGGTGGTCGGCGGCAATCATCGTGTCCTGACCGGCCTGGCGGGCGTACTCCTGCACCGCGTGCACCGCTTCCGCGGGTGCGGTCGCCCGCGCCCAGGTGGCGGCCGCCGCTTCCAGGTGCTCGGTGAAGGCGCCGATCAAGTTTTCGCCGGGCAGCGGCTGTGGCCCGACGGCCCGCGCCTGCAGGTGCTGTTCGGCGGCGCTCTTTCGACGCCGGTCGTCCGACCCTGCTTCCCGGTTCAGGGCACGGCGTACGGCGCCGAGAACGGTGGCGCGGTCGTCAGCCATGATCCTGTCGCCTCCGCCAGGCGGCCTGGAACGTTTCCCCGGCCGGTGCGGGCAGGTCCCGGCTGTCGGTCCACGCCGCCGCGCCGGGCAGGCGGCGCAGACGTCCCCGGCGGCCGGCCAGGCCCGCGAGCATGCGCACGCCGAGGCCCATCAGCGCTCCATACAGACGTGGGCGACGGGCCAGGGCCGCCCACAGGGCCAACGACCACCGGCTCCTTCGGGGGGCGAGGCCCTCGGCATGCTGGCGCACGCGCAGGCCGCGCAGCAGGCGGGGCAGAGGAATCGACACCGGACAGACCGCTTCGCAGCGCCCGCACAGGGTGGAGGCGTTGGGCAGATCGCCGGCTTCCTTCAGTCCCAGTATCAGCGGCGACAGCACCGACCCCATCGGCCCCGGATACACCCAGCCATAGGCGTGGCCGCCCACGGCGCCGTACACCGGACAGTGGTTCAGGCAGGCACCGCAGCGAATGCAGCGCAGCATGTCCCGATACTCGCTGCCCAGCATGGCGCTGCGGCCGTTGTCCACCAGCACCACGTGAAAGGCGCTCGGCCCGTCCCGGTCGTGGGCCTGGCGGGGACCGGTGAACACGGTGGTATAGGAGGTGAACGCCTGCCCGGTGGCGCTGCGTGCCAGCAGACGCAGCAGCACGCTGGCGTCCTCCAGGGTGGGCACCACCTTCTCGATGCCGGCCAGCACGATGTGGGTGCCGGGCACGGTGGCGGTCAGATCGCCGTTGCCTTCGTTGGTGACCAGCACCACCGAGCCGGTGTCGGCGATCAGAAAGTTGGCGCCGGTGATGCCCACGTCGGCACTCAGAAATCGCTGGCGCATGACCCGGCGCGCTTCGTCCACGATGGCCCTGGCCGACGCCAGCTCCTGCTCATGGTGATGGTGGCGGCGAAACAGCGCCGCGACATCGGCGCGGGTCTTGTGGATGGCCGGCGCGATGATGTGGCTGGGGGGCTCTTCGGCCAGTTGAATGATGTATTCGCCGAGATCCGTTTCCACCGGTTCGAAGCCGGCTTCCGCCAGGGCCTCGTTGATGGCGATTTCCTCGCCCACCATGGTCTTGCCCTTGGTGACCCGGCGTGCATCGGCCGCGCGGCACAGCTCGATGACGATGCGCTGCGCCTCGCCCGCCGAGGCGGCCCAGTGCACCTGTCCACCGCTGGCTGCCACCCGGGCTTCGAACCGTTCCAGATAATCGTCCAGATGAGCCAGGGTGTGGTCCTTGATCTCACGGGCCGCGCGGCGCAGGGATTCGAATTCGGGCAGGGCGTCCACTGCCGCCCGGCGTTTGTCGATGAAGCCGCCGCTGACCCGCTCCAGGGCCCTTTGCAGACGCTCGTCG
>Ga0102956_1000890_pt1 | contig 10306 bp, 9 predicted proteins | sample SalPonF2_A_D2_MG_FD_84515 | JGI IMG/M metagenome (GOLD analysis project Ga0102956, IMG submission 84515) | Salt pond soil microbial communities from South San Francisco under conditions of wetland restoration - Salt Pond MetaG SF2_A_D2_MG ...
GGCAGAAGAGGTTTGTCCAAGTTCCAAGAGTTTTTTATGGGCAGCGTCAGCAACCAAGTCATTCAATTGGGGGTCGATCAGGCGGTTTGGGTGGTGACTTAAAGACCTTAAAAGGCAACCTCCCTGATATTTAAAAGCGGTTTGTCGCTTTTTATACCGTTTAACCATTAAGGTCGGAAAATATATTTTAACAATGGTGAAATAAATGACAAAAAAAATCTTACACTGGTTTGATCAGAATTTAGAAAACGCTCTGATTTTCCCGATGTATTTTATTATGATGGCTATTATGGCCATCGGGGTGGTGCAACGTATATTTTTCCACACCTCGTTTCACTGGGCGGTTTATATCTGTATCGGTTTGTTCGTCTGGTTTTCCTGGCTGGGGTGTTCCTGGAATGTCAAAGAGCGGTCGCATCTCAGGCTTTCATCTTTTCGCACTAAAATGCCGCGCAACGTACAATTTGGTCTTTTAATGCTCGACTATATCCTCTGGATTGCATTCGGAATTATTGTGTCTTATTTCTCCGTCATTCAGATTATACGCTTAAATGATATCGGTGCATTGATATACGGTACGGAAACCATACCCAAATGGGTGGTCCCTTTGTGTATCCCTGTTTCATTTTCCATTTTGACCTTCAGAGTCATCCAGTGCGCGATTCAGGATATTAAAGATTTTAAACGCAATGAACCACTTAAGTTAGATCCCATGTCGGGGATAGATTAATCCCAATTTATTAAAAAGGATATTTTGGAGGAAAAATGTTCGGATTACCGCAAGATGTAGCGATTTGGATAATCAGCGGGCTTACTTCAGTTCTATTTGTTGTGGGGGTGCCGATTTTTTTATGCGTAGCCTTCTGGGCCACCCTGGCCTCGATCGCCATTGACTTTACTATACAAAACATCGGAATTACATCCTACCAGGGCATCAGCAGTTACGCGCTTTTGGCGATGCCGCTGTTTATTCTAACAGGTGACCTTATCGGAGCCGCTGGAATTGCCAGAAAATTAGCGATCATGCAACGGAGAATATTGGCACCGTTAAGGGGGGGGCTGGCCATGGCCACAGTTGCCACCTGCAGCCTGTTCTCCGCCATTTCCGGCTCCAACTCCGCCACCGTGGCAACCATCGGTCGAATTATGATTACTGAACTAAAAGAACAGGGGTATGATGCCGAATTCTCCGCAACCACCGTGGCGGCCGGCGGCATCGTGGGGATTTTGATACCGCCCAGCATCCTTATGATCGTTTACGGTTTCACGGCAAACGTAAGCGTTCTGGACCTTTTCAAGGCAGGAATTATCCCCGGGCTTTTGGTCAGCCTCGCTTTAATGGCGGCCGCCCGCTTCTGGTGCCGCAAATATGACTGGGGTCGTCCGGAACCTTTTATACTGAAGGAAGTTGTACGTTCGACCTGGGATGCAAATCTCGGAATCGGCGCCGTGGCTCTTATACTTGGGATTATTTACGGCGGCATCGCTTCACCCACTGAAGCTTCCGGTATTGCCGCTGCCTACTGCCTGGTTGCCGGTGTTCTTTTGACGCGGCAAATTAAGTTTAAAGATATTCCGTCTGTCTTTCTTTCCAGCGGACGGGTCAACGGGTTGCTGGCGCCCGTGGTCGCGGTTTCCATCGTGCTGCAGCAAGTCTTTTCAATCTTAGGCGTTAATGAATTTGTCTTTAATTTTATCCATTCTTTCGGGAACTATTGGTTGATGCTCGGCGCCATGTGTCTCAGCATCATCTTGGCCGGCGCTATCATGGAATCCATCTCCGTATGCATTATCCTGGCTCCGATCCTGGCCCCCATTGCCGCTTCCATCGGCATTAATCCGGTCCATTTTGGCATGGTTTTTATCGTGGGATTGTCCATTGGTTTTATTACGCCGCCTTTTGGATTGAACCTGTTTGTTGCCTCCGGAATAACGGGAATCCCTTACGACAATTTAATCAAATGGGTGCCGCCGTTCCTGATGTTTGTGCTGATTGCATGGATTATTATCATGTTGTTTCCATGGCTGAGCCTGCTCTTTGTCTAACGCGGAACTGGCCGGTTCCTTTGAGATCCCCATGAAGGATCGAAACGGGAATCGGCCATTCTGCCGGGTTCGGACAGACCACCTCCATGTTTTTTGTCCCGGCCTTTTAAAACCATACAGCGTCCGCACGCATCTTTAACCATGGCCGCAAATTGCCTCTTGATGTATCGGTAAAAATTACTTATACATCGTATGACAACTGGGGGTTTCCTATTGTTAAGAGGGGACAAATGAATTTCGAACCGTCGACAATTCTGGTAATATCCATCGTCTCTGTTGCGACCTTGCTTCGATCGGCCTTCGGGTTTGCGGATGCCGTGTTCGCCATGCCCTTCCTTGCCGGAATTATCGGTTTAAAAACAGCCCCACCCCTCATGGCCATTTCCAGCACGATTCTGTTAAAAAACTGGCGGGATGCCCCAATTAAAAGTGCCTGGCGACCGGTCGTTTCCTCCCTGGCTGGAATTCCCCTTAGCTTATGGATTCTAAAAGGGACCGATGATGTCCCCATGAAACTCTTTTTAGCGGCTGTAATCATCGGCGTTTTTTCATTGATACAGACCACTCAAGGAATAACTTGGCGGGATTACCGGTGCCTCAATGGACCTCTTTCAACCAGGTATCCGGACGAATTGGGAAAAAATGGGACAGCGTATCTCCGATCGAACAAGGGCGAGGCTTGACAAATATCCGGGGTGATTGTTTATTACTGAAAAAAATGACGATCCTTATTCTCTAATGAAACACATTAAAAATAAGGATAAAATAAAACCATATCGATACAACAAATGATAGAGGGGGTCATAGGTAACCATGGAAAAGTATAAGCTATTGCTGGTTGATGACGATCCTTTTATTCTGCAATCGATTTCTTCCGCCCTTGAGCAAGAAGAATATCAAGTGGACACCGCTGCCAACGGAAAAGAAGCCATTGAATTGCTGGAAGGGAATAAATTCGATCTGGTCCTCACCGATCTGGTCATGGATCCCATAGACGGCATCGGTGTTTTGAAAAGCGCCAAAGAAAAAAATTCTGACACCATGGTCATCATTTTAACCGGATTCGGTGATTTGATATCTGCAATTGACGCGCTACGGCTCAATGCCGATGATTATCTGCTCAAACCCTGTGAGCCGGAAGAATTGTCTTTTAGGATTTCCAGTTGTTTAGAAAAATTAGAACTTAGGCGAAAGGTGAGTGCTTATGAAACCCTATTGCCCCTCTGTTGTGTGTGCAAAAGTATCCGGGACGATACCGGAAGGGACGTCGGTGCCGGTGAATGGATATCTGTGGAAGAATACCTGTTGACCAAATCCAAAATTGCCATTTCCCCGACCTATTGCCCTCATTGCATAAACCAGGAACTGGAGAGTCTTAAAATTTTAAAACACTCGGACCCTGATTCATAAAATAGGGCCGTTGCATGGACCTCAACGGGAGCACCATATAATACGCACTCAATTTTCGCACCCCTGCCATGGGATATCGGGTATATTTACCTTGAAATTGCATAAATAACATGGCAAAATGAGTTTATTGACTATAATCATCAATTATTTCCAGCCTACCGACCACGTTCAATGAGATGTTAATCACACCCCTATGGGGTGAAACCAAATCCGGGCCCTCTGGATCCGCCTTCTTTAATTACTGCCGAGAGGCGGCGATAAAGACCATCCAAAAAAGTGACAGCACCCACGGTTTTTTCCGTTTTGCCTATCAATAAGATGGGATATCACATCACTCTACGACATTGTTTTAAATACTGAAAAAATGGGAAGCAGATTAGCTTCTAAAATTATTGTTGCGGCGACCCAAACTGAAGAGATGAAAGAATGCAGCCTGAAAGCAATCGATTCTATGAAACGGCTTTCGCTGACCAAAAAAGTCGAGGCTGAATTGATGAAAAATGATCTTTTTGTTTATAATTTAAACATCGAGGTGCTTGAAAATGGGCAGGTTAATATTACGGGCACAGCTTTACCAGCCAAAGAAGGGAGCGTGTTCTCCAGGTTGTGAAAGCGGTACAAGGAGTTTCAGGCGTAACCATGTCATTATTCATCAGATCAACTATCTGGTAATACCAGAAGCCGGCGGAAAACGACAAGGAACTGTATACGGATCTTTGCCTGTCAAATTTTTAATTTATAATAAGATCAAATTTCTTGCATCGATTGCTTCCCTGTTATTCTTAAAAAGTTTTTTTGTGTCCATTTGCCGGCAGTGTTATTGTCATCATCATCCCGCCGTGGGGTAAATTTTCTCCGGTTATAAATCCACCGTGATCATAGATAATCCTGTGGCAGATGGAAAGCCCCACGCCCATACCCATTTTCTTTTTTCGGGTGAAGAAGGGGTCAAAAATATATTGAAGGTCCTTTTCCGGAATACCCGGCCCCATATCGCTTATCTTGATAAAAATATTTTTCTGCGTGTGCCCCGTATTAATGCTGATTTCTCTATGGCTGTCCATTTCGGCCCTGGAACCGCTATCCGGTGTGGAGGTGCCGATCATGGCTTCCACGGCATTATTGATGAGATTCAGAAAGCATTGATTCAATTTCAGGGGCGAGGCATATATTTCAGGCATACTGGGTGACAGATCCAAATGGACCTTGACCTTATTTCGCTTCAAATGAGAACGAACCAAATCGACATTTTTTTCGATGAGAAGGTTTATATTGGTGGATTGTTTGGCTTCCTTCCCCGGACGATTCAGATCGAGCAAATTTATGACCGTGTCCCGAATGCTTCTAAAAGCGCCTTTCAGCAATTCCAGCTGGTTCGATAGGGCTTCATCGTCACTGTAATTTTTTTTCAGTGTTCCCAGCAGTACCGTAACCGCCTGTAAGGGCGAGTTGATCTCGTGTGCAATAGAGGCGGCCAGTTGACCGGTGGCGGCAAGACGTTCGGATCGGATGAGCTGGTCCTGCATCAGTTTTGTCTGGGTGATATCCATGACCGTAAAAATGCGTCCTTCCGAATGGTCGGTGGGATTTATCGGCGCCGTCTTCACCAGGGCATCGATAATTCTGCCGTCACGGCGCCTGAATTGCGATTCCACCGTTCCAGTTCCAACTTTTTGTATTTGCGAGTCGATTTCAAGTCCAATCCGTTCATATTCATCGTCACTATCATACAAAATTTTGGAATTTTTGCCTTCGAGTTCGTCCTTGGAGTACCCGACCATCTGTTGGAATTGATCGTTGGTCCATTCTATGATCCGATGTGTAACCAGCCCGATGCCGATCGGTGCAGACTGAAAAATGCTTTTCAGGGTGTTTTCACTTCGTTTCAACATCACTTCAGCCTGCTTGCGCTCTTCGATTTCTTTTTTAAGTTGCTCATTGGCTCTGCTCAATTCTTTTGTCCGCTCTTCAACTTTTTCTTCCAACAAAAAATAATAATCGTTGAGTCTGTTCGCTAATTTATTGAAGTTACTTGTCAAAGTAGTAATCTCGTCATTTCCGCTAATTTCAATGGGCCGGATTTCCACAATGCCGTCCTGCTCTTCGGTATGCACAAAGTGTTCTGTGATTTTACTGAGACGGTCCGTGATGACCAATTTGAAAACAAATACCAGTGACAAGCACAGTAATGAAAGGCCGATTCCCAACAAAGTAAAATTGTTGATGGTCTCGTTAAAAAATAATGCGGCAACTTTTTCTTTGGGTATGGCAATGGTGTCGAGACCCACCACCTTTCCCAAGGGAAGGTTGAAAGATGCCTTAGAGCCATATAGTTCCAACAGCTGTTTTGGCGCATCGGCGGGATAACCGTGGCAGCGCAGACAGGATTCTTCCATTCGCATGGCGCTGAATTTTGCAAAATAGGGTCGGTTGCCCAAGTTAATTTCTCCGGTCCAAACCTTCTGTTGAGGGTTTTCGTTAAAATACCGGATCATTTTTAACTCTTCCGGCCCAGCCAAATTGACAGGATTTCTGGGATTGTCCGCAGAAAATTTGATGATGTAATCCGGAAACTGTGTCCGAACTTTGTTGAATATATTGCGGGCGATAAAGCTGGTGGACATGGTTTTGGGTATAAACGCTCCTTCAGGCAGCAAATCAAACATAATGGGGCGGATGCTGTCGGCAACATATCCACGAATGGCCAGGTCAAAGTTCAAGGCCAGGGCCAGTTGCTGGTTGGTTAGATTCTCATAATTTCCCGTAATCAGTGTATAGGTCCTGTAGAACAGTATGGTCGAAAAGATTAATACAATCGACCCGATGTAAATCAATAATTTCGATTTAATGCTTTTCATGTTTTATCCTTGGATAAGTTTGGCCAAAAATAGAAGCAAAAATATTTTAAGATTCAATTCCGGCTATGAATGAACACCTAGGGTGAACAAACCGGCCTTTCTTGACCGCCGGATATCCCTGATTTTAGGACGATGATCCGGTCCGTGTCTTTGGGGGCGGTTTAATCGCAAGTATTATACCATAAAGTAGCAGATAGAAGTTGGGCAATCAAGCCGGAATCTTAATCGAATGTATTTCAACCAAAGAGATTGAACTCTCTGTTCAGGATTCCCAAAGCTCGGGCCGGCGCCCCCAAAGAGATAAAAAAATCCACGTTGTGTCGTTAAGCGCTTTTCGGCAAAAGACTTTAGAAATCCCGCAGCTTTAGTTTTTAAAACGCCGCAGGGTCCCGTAGGAGATAGAAATCCGAGATCATTTATTAAATTACAAAAATAGTATTGATTTCTGAATCGAAAGGGTTTTAAATAAATAATCGGGTTTTGAACCCATATTTTTGAACTAGGGCATCATATGGCGATGGCCTGGTTTCAACGAAATTCATTTAACTGAAGGGTCGGGGTGTTTTTAATAAAGTCGCTCCATGAAGTGTCTTTTTTTAAACCGCATGAACTCGCGGCAAGGGATCGAAGAGAAAGAACAGAAAACTATCTTTGAAATATCAATAGGTTCATTGCATAACTTTAAAATTTCTTTAAAAATAGATTTCGACATGGGCCTGTTCTTTCTAACGATCCCTAAGCCACTCAAACAGCATCCGATTTAAAAATAGATCATCCATTCCGCTGGTACTCAAGGAGTTAGAATAAAAACTCCCCGACCCCTCATTTAACTAAGGTTTTCGCAAGTAATATTTTTTATGGATTCGGGTCTATTTGTGTGGATAGGCACTAACTGTGAGATCAGGAACCCGGATCATATCAGGACCATGTAAGGAGGAAAAATGGCTCATAATTTTAAAATGGTCGCCATAATATTTATGGCCGGTGTTCTTTTTTTGTCGCCGATATTAATCGCCGCTCCGGCATACGCCGGATCGGATAGACTCGCAGAGGCCATTGCCCAAACCCCCCAGGGGACAAAGGCGGGAGAGATCAATCCTGAAGCAAAACCGGGATGGCTCGGTATTCCCGGGGCACCATCACCCAATTTACTCATCGGCTTTTTCTGGGCCATTTGGGTGGGGTGGATTTTTTCCACGGTCGGCGCCTTTGGAGGGATCATGGCCGGTGTCGGACATATCACGGTTTTTGGATTGGCCAACTACGGTAAAACCTTTAAACAGACATCACCGATTCTGAACAAACTGATTGCCGACAGCATCCGGGTATCCAACCAGTGGTTGGTGGGGCTGAGTGCCGCCATCTCAAGTCTGAACTACTATAAGGCCGGCCGACTGGTGTTGCCCCTGGGCATCGCTCTGGCCATCGGTGCCGTCGGGGGGAGTATCGGCGTACCGATTTTGACCGCAGGCAAGATTTCGCTGAAGTCGTATATCGGTTACTTTGGGGTTTGTGTGTTTGCCGTTGCAGGGGTTTTGCTCTATGAAACCCTTCCGGCGGGAATGGCCAAACGGAAAGCCGCAACACAAGCCGCCAAAGCCTTTGAAAAAGGGGCCAAGGAAAAAAAAGAACTCGGTAAAGCCAAAGACGCGGGGGTTAAGATAACACAGTTTGGTTTGGGAAAAGTGGTTTTTACCTTCTACGGAGTGGAATTCAGCTTCCGCCCCGTCATTCCGGTCATCGGCGGCCTTTTTATCGCTGCCATCGCATCTTTCATCGGTGTGGGCGGCGGTTTTCTGTTCGTGCCGTTCCTGACATCCGTGGCGGGGCTGCCCATGTTTATCGTGGCCGGGACTTCGGCGCTGACCGTGCTGGTGGGAATGGTCGTCAGTATCTTTACCTATATGGTCGTAAAGGGGACGGTGGTTTACTGGCCGTTGATCGGCGCCGAGCTTCTGGGGATCTTTGTGGGCTCCATGATCGGTCCCCGCACATCAAAGTACATCCCGGAGGTATGGCTTAAAAGACTATTCATTTTGCTGGCCGTATACGTGGGTCTACGCTACTCGAGCAGAGGTTTTCTCGGACACAGTATTGTGCCGCCCTTTTAAGCGCCAAGATATCCCGTTGTCGGGTGTTGGGCAAAAAGCATTTGAGAGATATACCCATTCAATTCGGATCCCAAGGAACAAATGTCCATGGATTTTCTCCAGGCAGTTTATTTGAATCTGGATGCCTTTCTGATTTATTTTTTCCGTATGGTCGAGGAACCCATATTCGGTTATTTCATCGGAATCGGGGTGTTGTCCTTGCTGTGTGTCATCGTCGGCGAGTTTACCCTCTCTGTGGCTTTCAGATTCAACAAAGCAGGCATCGATCAAGACAGCCGGGAGATGACCCGAATGCAGAACCTTTCCATAAGCGCCCTCCTGGCCAAAGATAAGCCGAACTATAAATTGTTCAACAGGGAAGCCAACGAAGCTTTTGGAAAGGTTTTTTTCAAGCAAATCGCCCTTGCTGCCGCTTCCTTATGGCCCATCCCGTTTGCCTTGGGCTGGATGCAGACACGTTTTGTGAATGTTGAGTTCTTGTTGCCGTGCCGTCTTCCCGTGGTGGGGGAGACGGTGGGATATACCTTCACGTTTATACCCATGTATATCCTTGCCCACATCCTTTTTGGCAAGGTCAAGCACAAACTTCCCTATTTCAGAACCGTGGAAACGATGCTGGCTTCCTACAAAGAAGACTCCCACAAGATGATAACCCTTTCGGATCTGACGGAAGCTTCCAATGACAACAGCGTATCCGACCCAAAAGGATATGGACTTGGCTGAATGCCGAAACACGAAAAAATATAAAGTTTCATCTCTTCGTGATCGATTGATTTATGTTTCGGTTTAGAATCATCTCTATTTTGAGTGCAGTTGTTTTCCTATTCCTCGGCTGCAACAGTACGCCTTTCAGTAAGTCCACCTGCGTTTCATGCCATCAAGACCTTGAGCTCGCCTCTGTTGCTCACCGAACGTGTATCGACTGCCACGGCGGCGATTCGAAATCAGGGGATAAGGACATTTCCCATCGCTTCATGTACGGTCCCAAAAACCCATCCGATCCAAAATGCTGGGCGGAAACCTGCGGGAAATGCCACCCCTACCAGTTGGGCCGTGTCAAGTCGAGTCTTATGAATACGAATGCCGGAATGATCAAAAATATCCAGAAAACCTGGGAGGGTGAAGACGGGGGGCGTTACGGCACCCGGGCGGAAAAGGTTTTTTCAGAAAAGGGACTTCCACTGGAGCTTAAAGGGGTTGCCCGGTTGGACAACCTTTCCGGGGAACTGTATCGAAAATTCTGTTCCCAATGTCATATCGGTCGGGAAGCCAATGGAAAATACACCGCCAGCCATAGCTCCGGTTGTGCCACCTGCCATTTTCCGTATAACGATACCGCCACCTATCAGGGAAATGATCTCGCCGTCAAAGACAAATGGCCTTACTCCGCCGATCACCGGCTCGATCCCCTTCCCGGAAACGATGTTTGTTTGCGCTGCCATAACCGCAGCGGTCGCATGGCGTTGAGCTACCAGGGACTTAATGACGGCAATAATTCCATGGTTCCGACCCGAAACGGGTTTCCGGGTCCTAAAATGATCAGCGGCGGGCGTAACGTCACCCATATCGTCGAAGATGTTCATTTCTCCAAAGGGATGGACTGTATCGACTGCCACACGTCCAGAGATGTCATGGGTGATGGATACGCGTATGAAAACATGTACCTTCAGACAGAGATTCGGTGCGAAGATTGTCACGGGAGCGGCGCCCATGGCCCAGCTTTCCAGGAAATCACCCGTGAAAACGATGGGGCAATGCGGGAATCCAAAAGTTATACGCTAACGATGCGACCGGGGATGAAAATGGTAACCACCGGCAAAGGGCGTAAATACGCCAATGTATTTTATGAATCCGGTGATGTTTACGTTCTGGGAAAGCGGA
>Ga0102956_1000892_pt1 | contig 10287 bp, 13 predicted proteins | sample SalPonF2_A_D2_MG_FD_84515 | JGI IMG/M metagenome (GOLD analysis project Ga0102956, IMG submission 84515) | Salt pond soil microbial communities from South San Francisco under conditions of wetland restoration - Salt Pond MetaG SF2_A_D2_MG ...
CTCTCCTCCCTTGCCACACCCGTCAGCTTCACGGCGGGCCCGTTGCGGACCCGCTCACTCCAGACGCACGTTGAACACTTCTTCCAGGGAAGTGCGCCCCTCCCGGGCCAGTCGCAGCGCATTTTCGGTCAACGGCGCCATGGCCTGGGAAAGTGCCGTGCGTTTGATGTCATGGGCCGGCCTGCCGGCGGTCACCAGTCGACCGTCCACCAGCCCCAGGGGCAGCACGTTGTACTGCAGAACCACTTCCGGGGGCACCAGGGCGAGCACATCCGAACCGGGTACGTAGTCGGCCAGGCGCACGATCGGAATGCCGAATTTGTCCGCCAGGGCCTCGTGAATCTGTTGCTCTGTGGCTGCACCCGTTTCCACCAGCAGTTCGCCCAGATGGCGGGACCCGCCCCGGCGCTGGCGTTGCAGGGCCTCGTCCAGCTGCGCCTCGCTGATGATGTTGGCCTCGATCAGCAGTTCGCCCAGATGGCGTTCCGGCAGCGGGCGGGCATCGGCCAGCACTTCGGCGAGGTCGGCCTCATCGTGCAGGACATGTTCCTTCATGATGCGCCCTGGTTGTGAGGAGGTAACGTCATGGCGATGACGCCCGGGGGAGGCAAAGGATGGCCACATGACGGCCGTGGCTGTGCCAGAATATTGACGAAATTGCGGTGTGGTATTTCAGTACGCCCCCATCCTTTTGATAGAACTATCTATTGCCCTATCCGCAACGGCCCTGGCACACAATTCGCATGGGAACCCCGCGCAGCCGAAGAACAAGGAACAACCCATGGCTATGGCCCTACATACCATTGCGAGTCGACTGGAGCAAGGCGGTTCCGGCGGCCCGGCAGGACGCCCCGCAAATCCAACCCTGGAAAGGGAGTTCGATCTGCTGTGCCGTCTGCAGACCACCCTGGAACCCAGTCAGCTGTTGGAGGTGTTCGGCTCCGCCCTGGCGGCGGTGGTGGACTTCGACGGATTGACCTATGTCCACGACGATCCCTGCCTGGACTACTGCCTGGGGGCGCCGGCGGCCCACTCCTGTGAATACCGCCTCACCCTGGGAGACGAATATCTCGGCGCGCTGACCGTGCATCGTTCGAGGCGCTTCACCAAAAGCGAAGCGCTCGTCGTCGAGCAGCTCCTCGGCAGCCTGCTGTATCCCCTGCGCAACGCCCTGCTCTATCGCAATGCGCTGGCCCGCGCCCAACGGGACAGCCTGACCGGCGTCTACAACCGCGCGGCCATGGACGAAACCCTGGAGCGGGAAGTGCAGTTCGCCCAGCGCCACCAGGCACTGCTGGCGCTGATCGTGCTGGACATCGACCTGTTCAAGTCCATCAACGATCAATACGGCCACGCCCAGGGCGACTGCGCCATCAAATGCATCGCCGACTGCGCCACCGAATGCGTGCGGCGTACGGACATGGTGTTCCGCTATGGCGGAGAGGAGTTCGTGATACTGCTGCGCAATGCGGGTCGCCAAGGCGCGACTCTGCTTGCCGAGCGCATCCGCACGCGGGTGGAAGAGCTGCGCTGCAGCTGCGGTGATGACGCCATCGCCACCACCGTCAGCGCCGGCGTCGCCCAGTGCGGGGTCGACGACACGGCGGCAAAACTGTTCGCCCGCGCCGATCGCGCCCTGTACCAGGCCAAGCAGGAGGGACGCAACAGAGTACGGGCGCTCTGAACGGCGGCCCGCCTCGGGATTCTCACGACAATTCTCTGCGCGCCATCGGCGCACCGGTTATCCCGCGTTACCCGGCTCGCCGGCGCTCCCGGTGCGCCGGTGGGTCAGCGGCGCCGGCGACGACGGCCGGACGCCGGTTTACGGGCCGGCGCGGCCTCAGCCGCCAGGCCCGCCGCCACGAGCAGCTGATTTGTGGACTCAGCGTCCAGCTCCTCCCAACGGCCGGGACGCAGCCGGCGCGGCAACTGCACCGGTCCGTAACGCACCCTGATCAGACGGCTGACCGGATGACCCACCGCATCCCACAGGCGGCGCACCTCGCGCCGACGTCCTTCGGACAGCACCACGTGATACCAGTGATTGGTGCCGGCGCCGCCGGCGTCGGCGACCCGGTCGAAGTGCGCCGGACCGTCATCCAGTTCGACACCCCGCAGCAAAGCCTGCAATCGGTCCGCAGCGACCTCGCCCACCACCCGGGCGGCGTACTCCCGTTCAACGCCCCCGGAAGGATGCATCAGGCGGTGGGCCAGCTCCCCATCGGTGGTGAACAGCAACAGACCGGCCGTATTGACGTCCAGGCGGCCGATGGCGACCCAACGCCCCGAACGTAGAACGGGAAGATTGGCAAAGACGGTGGGACGGCCCTCGGGATCGGAACGGGTGCACACCTCGCCCACCGGCTTGTGGTAGGCCAGCACCCGCCTGCGGTTCGGCTTGTCCGGGGTGGGCACGCGTACCGGACGACCGTCCACGGTGATGCGCTCGCGGCCGGTGACCTGTACGCCGAGCTCGGCGGGCACGCCGTTGATCTTCACACGCCCGGCACGGATCCAGTCCTCGATCTGCCGGCGTGAGCCCAGGCCCGTGCGGGCCAGCAGCTTCTGCAGTCGCTCCGCCGCCACGACAGCCCGCTCGATCAGTGTACGGATTCGGTATGCAGGGGATCGTCCCTGCCGTCGCCGTCCGGCTCGTCGTCGGTTTCGGTGCGCTCCGGCGGGGCATCGGAAACGGCATCCGATTCGGTCGCCGTCTGCGGCTCATCCTGTCCGGTTCCGGGTTCGACCCCGTCCGCCTCCAGCGGGCCGTGTGCGCCGGCGTCTTCGGCTTCCCCTTCCGACCGGTCTGCCGGCGCCGATCGAGCCTGTTCGTCTTCGGCAGTGGTGGTGGTGCCGTCGTCGGACGCTGTCGGCCCGCCCCTCGCCACCTGCTCGTAGGCTTCCGAGGACACGCCCGCGTCGGCGCCGGCGTGCTCGGGCCCGAAATCCAGCTGGGCGTTGATGCTGTCGATGTCGCGCAGCTCCGCCAGCGTCGGCAACTCGTCCAGACTCTTCAGGTCGAAGTAGTCCAGAAATTCGCGGGTGGTGCCGTACATGGCCGGCCGACCCGGTACATCCCGGTGGCCCACCACGCGGATCCATTCCCGCTCCTGCAGGGTCTTCACGATGGAGGTGCTGACGCTCACGCCGCGAATGTCCTCGATTTCGGCGCGGGTGATGGGCTGACGGTAGGCGATCAGCGCCAGGGTCTCCAGCAGCGCCCGCGAATACTTGGGGGGCCGTTCCTCCCACAGCCGCGAGATCCACGGCTCCATGTGCTGGGTCACCTGAATGCGATAGCCGCTGGCCACCTCGCGCACGTCGATGCCGCGGCCGGCATAATCTTCCTGCAGTCGCACCACCGCGTCCCGCAGCTCGTCCTTGGAAGGACCCTCCTCGTCCGGAAACAGCGCGAGCAGCTGCTCCAGCGACAGGGGGCGGGCAGCGGCCAGCAGCGCCGCCTCTATGATGTGCTTCAGCTCGATATCGCTCATGGCATCAATACCGACGGATCAGGCGGGCTGGGCCTGTTCGTCCACTTCCTCGGGGGCGGCACCGGCGGCCTTCACGTAGATGGGGGAAAACGGTTCGGACTGTATGAGCTCGATCAGCGATTCCTTGATCAGCTCGAGCAGCGCCAGCAGCGTGACCACCACACCCATGCGACCTTCCTCCACCGTGAACAGCGTGGTGAACTCGGTGAACTTGTCGCGCCCGAGGTCGGACAGCACGGCGGACATGCGCTCGCGCACCGACAGGGGTTCCAGATGGATGTGGTGATGGGAGAACATCTCGGCGCGCTTCATCACCGACCGGAACGCCGCCAGCACATCGGCCAGGTTCACATCGGGAAACAGGCGCACCACCCCCTTCTCGGGGGCCTCCGCCGCCGCCGGAAAGACGTCCCGGCCGACCCGCGGCAGACCGTCGATGTCCTCGGCCGCCTGCTTGAAGCGCTCGTATTCCTGCAGCCGGCGTACCAGCTCCGCGCGCGGGTCCTCCTCGTCCTGGTCCGCCTCCGCCGGTCGCGGCAGCAGCATACGGGACTTGATCTCCGCCAGCATGGCCGCCATCACCAGGTACTCGGCCGCCAGCTCCAGCCGCAGGTCCTTCATGAGGTCGATGTATTCCATGTACTGGCGGGTGATCTCGGCGATGGGGATGTCGAGAATATCCAGGTTCTGGCGCTTGATCAGATACAGCAGCAGATCCAGCGGACCTTCGAAGGCCTCGAGGAACACTTCCAGGGCATCGGGCGGAATGTACAGGTCCTGGGGCAGCGCGGTGACCGCTTCGCCCTGGACGATGGCAAAGGGCATTTCCGCCTGCAACGGCGACTCGGCCGGTGTCTCGGTGTCGGTCATCGGATTCGTTACCGCCTGTGTGAAGTCCCCAATGGAAATGCTGCGCCCAAATCCGCTCCATTGTACCCCAGGGGCGGTCCTGGCGCCGGTGCTTTGGCCGCTTTTATTTGTAATTCAGGCCAATAGCCTGCCGGACCTCGTCCAGCGTATCGCGGGCCACGTCACGGGCCGCCTCGCAGCCTTCGTCAATGATACTGCGCACCAGCCCCGGGTTCGCAATGTACTCCTCGGCCCGTGCCTGCAACTCGGTGATCTCGCTCAATACGCCGTCGATCACCGGCTGCTTGCAGTCCAGGCAGCCGATGCCGGCGCTGGTGCACCCTTCCTGCACCCACCGGCAGGTGTCCTCGTTGGAGTACACCTTGTGCAACTGCCATACCGGGCATTTCTCCGGGTCTCCCGGATCGGTGCGCCGCACCCGCGCCGGGTCGGTGGGCATGGTCTTCAGTTTCTTGCGCACCGCCTCCGGGTCTTCCCGCAGACCGATGGTGTTCCCGTAGGACTTGGACATCTTGCGCCCGTCCAGTCCCGGCATGCGGGCCGCCGGCGTCAGCAGCGCCTGGGGCTCGGGCAGAATGATGCGGCCGCTGCCCTCCAGGTAGCCGTACAGGCGCTCGCGATCGCCCAGGGCCAGATTGTGCTGGTCCTCCAGCAGCGCACGCCCCACATCCAGCGCCTCGTGCTCGCCCTGCTCCTGGTAGCGCCGACGCAGCTCACGGTACAGCTTGCCGCTCTTCTTGCCCATCTTCTTGACGGCGGCCTCGGCCTTTTCCTCGAAGTCGGGCTCGCAGCCGTAGAGGTGGTTGAAGCGCCGCGCGATCTCGCGGGTCAGTTCCACATGGGCCACCTGATCCTCGCCCACGGGCACCATGCTGGCCTTGTAGATCAGGATGTCGGCACTCTGCAGCAGGGGATAGCCCAGGAAACCGTAGGTGGCCAGATCCCGCTCCTTGAGCTGCTCCTGCTGATCCTTGTAGGTGGGCACCCGCTCCAGCCAGCCCAGCGGGGTGACCATGGACAGCAGCAGGTGCAGCTCGGCGTGCTCGGGCACCCGGGACTGGATGAACATCTTCGCCGCGCCGGGATTGATGCCCGCCGCCAGCCAGTCGATCACCAGGTCCCAGACATTGCGGGAAATGACGCCGGGCTCTTCGTAGTGGGTGGTCAGCGCATGCCAGTCCGCCACGAAGAAGAAACATTCGTACTGGTGCTGAAGCTCGACCCAGTTCTTGAGCACGCCGTGATAGTGGCCCAGATGCAGACGACCGGTGGGGCGCATGCCGGACAGCACCCGCGGATTCTGAGTGGAGGTGGAAGTCAACAGCCCCCCTACAGGCCAACGACGGCGGACAACACGGCGCGCAGGTACTGCACCGGCGGCCAGAGTATGTAACCCAGAATATGCGTCACCAGCAGTCCCAGCAGGATGAAGAAACCATAGGGTTCGATACGGCTGAATCGGTAGGCCATGGGCCCGGGCAGCAGCCCGGTCAGCACCCGGCCCCCGTCCAGGGGCGGCAGGGGAAGCAGGTTGAGCACCATCAGAACCAGATTGAGCACGATGCCGAATTCGCCCATCCAGATCAGCGGACGCGCAAACCACAGGGATCCGCTGCCCCCCAACGTGAAGCCCAACTTGGCCACCAGCGCCCAGCCGAAGGCCATGACGAAATTCGCCAACGGCCCCGCGATCGCCACCAGGGCCATATCGCGCTTCGGGTTGCGCAGATTGCGGTAATCCACCGGCACCGGCTTGGCCCAGCCGAAAATGAATCCGCCCAGCATGAGCAGCACCGCCGGCACCAGGATGGTGCCCACCGGGTCGATATGCTTGATGGGATTGAGGGTGAGCCGGCCCAGCATCATCGCCGTCTTGTCCCCCAGTCGGCGCGCCATCCAGCCGTGGGCCACTTCATGGAGTGTGATGCCGAAGAGCAGCGGCAGAGCCGCTATGGCAATCTGCTGAATAACGTTCAGTCCTTGCATCGGCACAGTATACCTGGTTTTTTTGCTTGGCTCGCCAACGACGCGCCACCGCGCAGCGCGGCCGGCCGTCACTGGGCACGGATTGTTCGGGCTATGAAAGCGCGGCCACGTCGCCACGCCCCTCGCGGACCACCTCGGGCACGCCCTCCACCAGGTCCACCACGGTGGTGGCCTGATGACCGCAGTTGCCGCCGTCGATCACCAGATCCACCTGGCGCTCCAGACGCTCGCGGATCTCCACTGGATCGGTTTCCGGCAGCTCCCGTCCGGGCAGCACCAGGGTGGTGCTCATGATCGGCTCGCCCAGTTCCATCAGCAGGGCCTGCACGATGGGGTGCTCCGGCACCCGGATGCCGATGGTCTTGCGCTTGGGATGCTGCAGCCGGCGCGGCACTTCGTGGGTGGCACTGAGGATGAAGGTATAGGGTCCGGGGGTCAGGGTCTTCAGCAGCCGATAGGCGGTGTTGTCCACCTTCGCGTAGTTGGCGATCTCGGACAGATCGCTGCACACCAGCGTGAAGTTGTGACCCGGGTCCAGGCGGCGAATACGCCGGATGCGCTCCATGGCCGCCTTGTCCCCCACACAGCAGCCCAGCGCATAGCAGGAGTCGGTGGGGTAGACGATCACCCCGCCCGCCCGCAGGATCTGCACCGCCTGGCGAATGAGGCGCGGCTGGGGGTTCTCCGGATGGACTTGAAAATATTGGCTCATGGATTGCCCGCGGCTGGCGGATGGGATCGGTTCAGGCGACCTGCCAACGGGCACGCGCCGCGCGCCAGGGTTCGCTTTCCCACAAGGCGGGCAGTCCGGTCGGCAGGTCGTGCAGCCGACCCAGTTCCACCCATGGGTTCTCGGGACCGTGGTAGTCCGAGCCCCGGGAAGCCAGCAGCCCTTCGCTGCGCGCCAGGGCGGCGATGCGGTCCACATCGTCCCGGGAGTGGCTGCCGGAAACCACTTCGATGCCCACGCCGCCGCCGTCCCGGAACTCCCCCACCAGCCGCCGCAGCTTGGTGGCCGTCATCCGGTAGCGGGCCGGATGGGCGATCACGGCCTGCCCGCCCGCCTGGCGGATCCACTCCAGGGCTTCCTCAAGGGTCGCCCACTGCCCGGGCACGTAGCCGGGTTTGTTATGGACCAGATAGCGCCGGAACACCTCCCGCAGGGAAGCCGCGCGCCCGCACTGGACCAGATAATGGGCAAAATGGGTCCTGCCGATGATCCGCCCCTTGGCATGGGCTCGTGCTCCCTCGTAGGCGTCGGCCACGCCCGCCTTCTCCAGCCGTCGCCCGATTTCCTCGGCGCGCCAGTCACGGAACGCCTGCAGCCCGCGCAGCCCTTGCTGCAGCGCCGCGTTGGCCGGATCCACGTGCAAACCGACAACATGCACCGTCTGCTGGTTCCACGTCACCGACACCTCGACCCCGGGGACCAGGTCCAGTCCGGCCTCCAGGGCGGCGCGCTGGGCCTCGGCGATACCGTCGGTGGTGTCGTGGTCGGTCAGCGCCAGCACGTCCACGCCCCCCGCCCGCGCCCGCGCCACCAGCGCGGCCGCGGTAAGAGTGCCGTCCGAGGCGATGCTGTGGCTGTGCAGATCGTAGTGAATTGTCATCCGGCCATTGTACCCCATCGGCACCGGGCGGCTTCAAACCTTCATTCCCCTGACATTCGGCGGTCTTCCCGTCCGACGGCCGGCGCTACGGGCAGGCCTTCAAATCATGTAACATTGAACCTCTTCGCAAAGCGCCGGAGCCGCAATGCAAACGCCGTCACCCAAGACCGATTTCCTGCATGCCCTGCTCGAGCCCATGCTGACGGATTTGCTGGACGCCTATCAGCGCGAGCAATCCGCAGCCGCCGACAACGAGGTCAATCCACCCCTGCTGGCGCAGGCCTTCGAACAGCTCGTCGAAGTGTTTGGCCGGGCGGGCAGTGACGGCGCCTCCAAGACCCTGGAGGGCAAGGAAATCAGCGAGCTCGGCGAGTACGGTCTCAGCCTGGTCAACGACTTGGGTATCTGGCTCGACCGCACCGGCCTGGACCGGTATCGCCAGGAGCTGGCGACGCTGGCCGTGGCCGTCGGCCTGTGGGCGGCCCGTCACGGCGGCGAGCTGATGACCATCGAGCCGTTGGTGGACGGGTTGGCGACCCTGGCGAACGCGACCGGCGACCCGGCGGAGCTGGCAACCCTGGCCACCCAGGCCGGCGAGATCGCCCGGGCCGTCACACCTGCCATCCGTCAGGACCTGGAAAAGGGCAACCCGGGCCGGCCCTGGCGGCTGCTGAACCTCAATCGGGGTATCATGGCAACCCGCTCCCACGATCCCGAGCTGATGACCCAGGCCTTCGATGCTCTGGTCCGGAATCTGCCCGAAGACGCCCCGGAGTTCTTCGATCAGGGGATGAAACAGATGGACGCCGTGGGTTACCCTGCGCCGGTACGGAAAGTCATGGAACGCTACCACGAGCAGTGGAGCCGCCGGGGGGCCATGCATTGAACAACCAGTTGCCGGAGGCCGGCTCAGCCGTGAACCAGTGATGAAGTTCCTCTTCGATTTCTTTCCGATCCTGCTGTTCTTCGTGGCGTACAAGCTTTACGGCATCTATGCGGCCACCGCCACTGTGATCGCCGCCACGGTGGTTCAGGTTGCGCTGGTCTGGCTGCGCCACCGGCGCTTCGAGAACATGCACCTGATCACACTGGGCATCGTGGTCGTGTTCGGTGGGCTGACCCTGGCGCTGCACGATCCGCTGTTCATCAAGTGGAAGCCCACCGTTGCCTACTGGCTGTTCGCTGCGGCCTTCTTCGGCAGCGCCTTTGTCGGCGAAAAGTGCCTGGTCGAGCGCATGCTGGGCCATGCCATCAGCGTACCCGGACCGATCTGGAGCCGTCTGAACATGGCCTGGGTGGCATTTTTCGTGGCCATGGGCGTACTCAACATCTACGTCGCCTATCAGTTCGACGAGAACACCTGGGTCAACTTCAAGCTGTTCGGGCTGATGGGGCTGACCCTGGCCTTCATGCTGGCGCAGGGCTTCTATCTGGGCCGCTATATGGAGCCCGAAGAGGAAACGGACGGAGAATCCTGAATGCTCTATGCCGTCATCAGCCGGGACGTGCAGGACAGTCTGGCCGCCCGCAAGTCCGCACGACCGGCCCACCTCGAACGGCTGGAGGCGCTGAAAAATGAGGGCCGGCTGGCGCTGGCCGGCCCCCACCCCTCCATCGACAGCGAAGACCCGGGACCGGCGGGTTTCACCGGCAGCCTCATCGTGGCTGAATTCGAATCCCTCGAGCAGGCCCGGGAGTGGGCGGACGCCGATCCCTATGTGGCGGCCGGCGTGTATGCCGACGTCACCGTCAAGCCATTCAAGAAGGTGTTTCCCTGATGAGCTCAGACCGTGTAGCAATGATTCGCGAACGGCTGACCGCCGCGCTCGCGCCCGAAACCCTCGAGATACGCGACGACAGCGCCAAGCATGCCGGTCATGCCGGCGCCCGCGGTGGCGGCGGTCACTTCATTGTGCATATCGTATCGGAGGCTTTTGCAGACAAGAGCCTCATCCAGAGACACCGGATGGTGTATGACGCATTGGCGCAAGCCATGCAGAGTGAAATCCATGCCTTGAGCATTCAGGCACAGACCCCTGAGGAAGCACGTGCAGAGGGCGCAGCCGGCTGACCACCGCGTCGCATCCGGAGCGACCTGCAAACGGGCAGGCTCCCAATACCCACTACGAGGAAACGCTTGGCGATGAAAAACACCGTTCCATCTTTTGCCCTGGCTGTGACGCTGGCGACGGCCGGGCTTTGCGCCATGGTCACCCCGGCTGCCCATGCGGCCGACACCAACGCCAAGGCTGCCGCCGACAAGGTGCTCGCGACCGTCAACGGCGCCCCCATCACCGAACAGATGTTCGAGTTCTATGCCCGCCAGC
>Ga0102956_1000893_pt1 | contig 10281 bp, 10 predicted proteins | sample SalPonF2_A_D2_MG_FD_84515 | JGI IMG/M metagenome (GOLD analysis project Ga0102956, IMG submission 84515) | Salt pond soil microbial communities from South San Francisco under conditions of wetland restoration - Salt Pond MetaG SF2_A_D2_MG ...
GGGAATTCATGGGCCTCACCACAGGGCCGATACTGACCCATCACATTGACGTAGGTGTCCCTGGATACTTCGTTGGCGAGAAACCGCATGATCTCGCGGCTACCCGCCAGTCCATCCGGCATTACCAGGTGCCGAATGAGTAGGCCACTTTGGGCAATCCCTTCTTGGTCCAAGGTGAGGTCTCCCACTTGTCGATGCATCTCCTTCACGGCCGCGCAAGCCTTTTCACGATAATCAGGCGCCGAGCAGAAACGAGCGGCCTCTTTGGCTTCCCAGAACTTGAAATCCGGCATATAAATATCAAAGATGCCCTCCAGCAATCGCAGGGTGTCCACCTCCTCGTAGCCCCCGCAGTTGTAGACAAGCGGAACCCGAAGACCTCCCTCAATAGCCTCTGGTAGAGCTTCCAAAGTCTGAGGCACCATGTGGGTGGGAGTTACGAAGTTGATGTTATGACAACCACGTCGCTGCAGAGATAGCATCGTTTGAGCCAAGTCAGCCGCACTTACAGAAACACCTTCAGATAGATGACTGATCTCGTAGTTCTGACAGAATATACAGCCCAGGTTGCAGTGGGTCATAAAGATTGTCCCGGAACCTCCCCTGCCAACCAGAGGATCCTCCTCGCCAAAATGGGGGCTGTAACTTGAGATCATTGCCTGGCGCCCGGTCTTGCACACGCCCACTTCACCTTCCAGGCGATTTACCTCACAGTGTCTTGGGCACAGACGGCAGTTCTCAAGAATTCCCAGAGCAGATTCAATTCGTTCTTGAAGACTGCCTTCGCTGTGTGTTTTTAGGTAACTTGCTTCCATTATCAATCTCTCAGGCTAGAATAACCATTTTACCTTGCCGCACTACCGAGAGCAAATTTAGTTAATTAGTCAAATCGTAGAAGCCGTAGAAGTCGTAAAAATCGCAATCCAAATCGCGGCTGAAAGCCGCTCCCACATGAGAATTCTGTCCTCTGTCCTCTGTCTTCTGACCTCCTTGGCGCGCCGAAGCCATCAGGCGAAGGCGGCTGCCCCCTGACCCCCGACCTCTGATTTCTGCCTACTGCTCGCTGCCAGTTGTATCTCCCTATGCCCTATGCCCTATGCTCTATGCTCTATGCCCCATGCCTACTTCCCAAGAGCTCTCTCTCGTGCCCGGGCAAACCCCGGCATGGCGTTTTCAATGGTCTGTTCATCAACGCAATAGGCAATTCGAAAATATCCAGGACCCCCAAAACCGCTTCCGGGTACGACCAGGATGTTTTCTTCCTGAAGCAAGCGTACAAAAGCGACGTCATCAGGAATGGGGCTCTTGGGGAACAGGTAGAAGGCTCCCCGTGGCTTGATAAATTCGTAGCCGGCATCGTTCAGCCCCTGGCAAAATCGATCCCGACGAGCCTGGTACACACTAACGTCCACACAGGTTCCCTGGAGGTTTTGCACCACTCTCTGCATCAGGGCGGGAGCATTCACAAAGCCAAGAATCCTGTTGGCCAGAATGATACCACCCATTAAACTATCAGCCTGATCTGCCCCGGGATGAACCACCAGGTAGCCCAAACGCTCTCCCGGCAAGGAGACATCTTTAGAATAAGAAGTGGCCACAATGCTGTTCTGATAACTCTTCAGGATACTCGGCACTGCGACACCGTCATAGACGATTTTCCTGTACGGTTCATCAGAGACGAGATACAAATTTCTCCCCAATTTGCTGGTGCTGGAGCTTAGCAGGTCCCCGAGGTCTTCCAAGGAATCGCGATCATACACCTGCCCGGTAGGATTGTTGGGGGAATTGATTAAGATCACCTTGGTTCGCTTATTTATGGCTGCTTCAATGGCTTCCAGATCAAGGGAAAAATCTTCCCGAGTGGTAACCACCTTTATCTGGCCACCGTGATTGTCCGCATAAAAGCCGTATTCCACAAAATAAGGTGCTGAAACAATAACTTCATCACCGGGATCGAGAAGTGTTTTCAAAATACAGTTCAGCCCCCCCGCAGCTCCGCAGGTCATGACCACATGCTCAGCGCTGACCTCAACCCCCTGTTCCCGGCTCACATATGCGGCAACCGCAGCACGTGTCTCTTGGTACCCTGCATTGGCCATATAGGCATGAGCGCCGGTGGGCGACTCAGCAATAACTGAATGTAGCGCTTGACGAAAGCCCTCGGGCGGCTCCAAGTCCGGATTGCCAAGGCTGAAATCGAAAACCTTGTCTGCACCGTAGAGAGCTTTGAGTCGAGCTCCCTCTTCGAACATTTTGCGGATCCACGACGAGCGTTCAATAGCATCCTGAATTTTCTCGGCTAGAGCCATATCAGTGCCTCCTCATACAAGAACTGTGCCGCAACTATAGCGAAACCAACAGGTGTCTTCAAGGAGATTTTCTTGAATCTGCGCAACTTTGCCACCGTCAGCCCTTGACTGTCTTCCCTTTATGTGAAATAAGCCCTTAATAAGTTGGATTTACCCCATAGCTAAGGGATTTTAATAATGATTTTGGTTACGGGCGGTGCTGGCTACATCGGCAGCCATACCCTACTCAGTTTGATACATGCTGGCCACGAACCTGTAACCGCGGACAATCTTTGCTACGGCCACCGCGAGGCTGTTCTGGATGGTCATTTCGTTCACGCCGACCTGGGAGACCAGCAAGCGCTCACCCAGTTGTTCGAAAGTTTTCCAATTGAGGCGGTTATTCACTTCGCCGCCTTTTGTTATGTGGGCGAATCAGTAACCTCGCCCGACAAATACTTCGGCAACAATCTGGTAAACGGGCTCAATCTTCTCAACGCCATGCTGAAGGCCGGCGTAGATAAGATTATTTTCTCTTCATCCTGCGCCGTCTACGGCGAACCGCAGGAAATTCCCATTCCAGAGACCCATCCCAAGAACCCGATAAACCCTTACGGTCTGAGCAAACATTTCTTTGAGCAGATCCTTGCCGCTTATAACACTGCCTATGGCTTGAAATATGTTTCTCTACGCTACTTCAACGCGGCCGGAGCTGATCCCAAAGGAGGTCTAGGTGAGTCGCACCATCCTGAAACTCACCTGATTCCCCTGGTGCTACAGACGGCCCTCGGCCATCGAGATGAGGTGAGAATCTTTGGCTCCAGCTACCCAACCCCCGACGGCACCTGTGTGCGTGATTACGTACATGTGTGTGATTTGGCGGAGGCGCACGTTCTGGCCCTTAGCTATCTGCTCTCGGGGGCGGAGAGCATCTGCCTCAACCTAGGCACAGGCAGAGGGTACTCGGTAAAGGAGGTCGTTGAGCTTTGTCAACAGATCTGTCAGCAACCAATCCCACATCGAGATGTGGAACCACGTCCAGGGGACCCTCCGGAGTTGGTGGCCTCAGGAGATTTGGCCCGGCAAGTACTGAAGTGGAATCCCCTCTATTCACTGGAAGAGATTATTTCCACCGCCTGGAACTGGCACCAAAATCCTAAGTTTTGATACATATCATGTAACTCTGTGGCTCCGCACAGGTACAATAATTGCTTAGAACTTCAGTAGATGGTTGGAATTGTTAACGGTTAACCGTAAGCAGTAAACGGTGAACAGTGAAAACAACGAATTGGCTCGGTTCACTATTCACCAGTTACCGTTTACCTGAACGCTAGACGTCATGCGCTTAGCGCTCTGCGCTCACGGAGTGAGATATGGCAAAACGAATTCTGCTTACCGGTGGAGCTGGTTTCATTGGTAGTCATCTCTGCGAAAGATTGCTGGAGAAAGGTAATGAGGTGGTATGCCTCGACAACTTTTTTACCGGCAGCAAGGACAATATTAAACATTTATTCAGTGACTACCGCTTTGAGTTCATTCGTCACGATCTAGTGAACCCCATTCTCCTCGAGGTGGACGAGATTTACAATCTGGCCTGCCCTGCCTCCCCGGTTCACTATCAATACAATCCCGTAAAGACGGTGAAGACCAGCGTCATGGGGACCCTGAATATGCTGGGCCTGGCCAAAAGGGTGAAGGCCCGCATCCTCCAAGCCTCTACCTCAGAGGTATACGGAGACCCAACGGTGCACCCACAGCCGGAGACCTATTGGGGAAATGTCAGCTGCATTGGGCTAAGGAGCTGTTATGATGAAGGCAAGCGGGTGGCTGAAACCCTGATGATGGACTACCACCGCCAGAATGAGGTGGATATCCGTATTGTCCGCATATTCAACACGTATGGACCGCGGATGGCTCTCAACGACGGTCGAGTCATGAGCAACTTCATAACCCAGGCTCTGCGAGGAAAGCCCCTTACTATCTATGGTGACGGCAACCACACCCGTTCCTTTTGCTACGTGAGCGATATGGTCAAGGGTATGATAGCAATGATGGAGCAGGACGAGTTCACTGGCCCGGTCAATCTTGGTAATCCCCAGGAGATTAGCATCTCGGAGCTGGCAGAAAGCATCATGAAAACCACCGGCTCCACTGCAGGTCTGGAATACCAGCCCCTGCCGCCTGATGACCCAGTGAGACGCTGTCCTGATATTAGCCTCGCCAAAGCTAGATTGAATTGGGAACCTGAAATCGACTTCAAGACGGGGCTGAGCCAAACCATCGAGTATTTCAAAAATAAACTAGAATCAATGGTTAAGGCATAGCGCAAAGCGCATGGCGCATAGCGAAAATTAAAATCGTTCAAATCGTAAACGGCGAACAGTAAACGATTTCAGGCTTGCCTGTATAACTAATTCTCTAATTTTCTAATTTTCTAGTTCTCTAATTCTCAAGAATTCTCTTGTGACCTCTGCCGTCTGATCTCTGAATTCTGACCTCTGATTTCTGCCCTCTGCCTCCTGCTTACTGGTTGCTTGACACGGTGCTCGGATGGTGTTAGGTTTCAGACCTGTCGGGACGTGGCGCAGTCTGGCTAGCGCACCTGAATGGGGTTCAGGGGGTCGGAGGTTCAAATCCTCTCGTCCCGACCATTTAAATAAAAAAAACAGCCGCTCTTGTCCAACAAGAGCGGCTGTTTTTTTGTCTGATCCTACAATTGGAGCTCACGCTGTCCTGCTCCAGCCTAACCCAAGGTCAACAGATTCATATTTTAGAGACTACATATAGTGGCCAGAACTCAAAAGAGAAAGTGTGTATTAAAGTATGTTATCTCCAATTTGAGTGAAGCGCCGTGGCGGATCCGGCGGCGATGGTTGACCTTACTGATTCACTCACTTTCGCTCATGAAAACGGGATTACCTTCACAAAAAACCAACAACTGTCCTGGCTTAAAACTTATCCAATTCTCATCGCTCAAAGGCTCGCTGGCCACGAGATATCCTCGTTCATCCGGATCTATAATCTCTGCTAAGTCAATTGTCAGATATGGTCCACGAAGTCTGACGACCTCGTAGGGAGCGTGACGCAGCAAGAAATGCAGCCCCACGTAACCCGAGCTGTCGTGATAAGCGAACAAGTGGGTGCCATCACTAAAAATCAGGTTGAGCTCACCTAAGCGGTTTATCTCTCCTAATTTCTCATGCAAGAGAATAAAGTCATTTCTATCGGCCAGGCGCAACTCATGATGCTTGATCCATGACAAAAGACTACAGAAAATGAGTTCAGAATCAGTTGTGCCAATTGGGATGAACTCTCCGGTGGGGAAAATCAGTTGATCAAAATCTATCGTGCCATTGTGGGCAAAAACCCAGGTCTTATGATCAAACCTCCTATAAAAGGGGTGCGTATTGACATAACCTGCCTCACCTGCTGTAGCACGGCGGATATGTGAGACAAAGATCCTCGAACGAGCACCCAAGTCTTCCAGAAAGCTTCTGGCCAGACGACTCCGGTCCACTGGTCTTGCTTCTTTAATAACTTGGGTCCCGTATTCATTATACCAGGCAACTCCCCACCCATCAGGGTTATCCGTTGCTCCAGCTTTCAGTCCAGAAAAGGCTAATTGAACGGTAACCTCTTTGTTAAAACAGAGACCAAGTAGTTCGCACATGAAAATTCCCTCCCCACAGGACACAATTCAGATTGAATTGAAAGCGAGAGATACTGAAACCAACATCAGCTCTGATCACACCCTAGAATGGGCTCACAGATTTCTGCAAGAAAAGGGCCCTTGCAAAACTAAAGATTACATCCCTTAATTTAAACTCGTCTGGGTTTCACTCTGGCATAATGTCTGGGGTACTTTATATCAGTGAAGATAGCGGCGGTTTGTTATTCCAGTAAATCCCAGGCTGAGTTCTTATCTCCGACAAGTAAAGTTACCTCGCTGGCATCAGGTTTTTCACAAGTATCGCCAGAGTAAGTGGAAATCAGGTCGGAGGCATATTGCCCAGCCACAGGTGAAAAGTACATGGAGAATTGAGGTACGGGGAATGTATCACAAAATAACGCCATCTCTTGAGGCGTTTCAGCTTTGATAAAAAGTGCTTCAAAGTCACTCTGGATTTTTTCAGATATTCCTTCGGACAGCTGCTCACTGCTCAATATCAACTCGTACCAAGGCATTTTAGCTTCTCCCGTTCTTTGGCAAGGAACCTGCACAGACAGGGCACCCCTACCCATGAGGTTCGCTTTGCATTTAGAGCATTCAACGCTGACGAGGTTGACTCGTTTGATTTCGTCAGAGTCAAGATGGCTGATCACTTCTCTCTTTTTCTACCAAGGAAGCAATGTATTGTCGATTTTCGGGTGATATTGCCATGAATCTGATGCCCATTCCGAATACTGCTTTATCATCGATGTCTAAGTTATCCGACCACACCAATTTAGCAATCACGGGAATGGACTTCGCTCCAGGAGGCTTGAGAATAATGGTAAAGTTTTGTCCTAGTTCGGGCTCCATGGGGGAAAAGATACAAGCACCGTCAACGCTAATATCTTTTGTCTTTCCTGTAATAGAACCTTGGAAGGTTTTGATGAAAGCATACCAATTAACAAGGATTCTAGGATGGAGTCGTGTTTCGATATCCATAACTGTTTGAGCGGAGGCTACTACTCCAACTTTTCCTCTTTGAAAAGAGACAGTTGCTTCTCAGAGGCCTTGCTTGGAGGACTCACGGTGCCAGAGCTTAAACACTCAGAGAGGGGATAGTTTCTGTTACAGTCCCAGCAGTAAACATGCTCGTCGCCTGGTCCCCAAGAGATGTGCTTGTGCCCGCAGGGGCATTGCTTAGGGTCTTTAAACGGGAGTGTCTTCATATTTCTTTTGCCAGCGCCTTATCGATTTCCCAGCGAATTTTCTCTCGTACTTCTTCTGTAGGTTTTTTACTGATTCCAGGGTACAAGAATGAAGGGACAAGTGGCAACAAAAAAAGCCCCCACTGACAGTCCAGCACCGGCTAATGGGGGTTAGCCCGGATATTTCATGAATTACTTCCTGCGACCACGGATATAACCGCCCTTCCTGGCGTCCTCGGGTGTTCCTTCGACAGGCTCCCCGAGACTACGCTCGGGACAGGCAGGACAGGCTCCCCCTGCGACGTACCGTTCAGGTACGCCTCGGTTTCGATTTTGGATTTTGGATTTCGGATCTCGGATTTTTGAGTACAGTTAATGATATCGAACTTACAGTTCAGATGTCGCGATTTGTTCTTCGATTCTCACAAGCTTTTCAGCAGATTTTCATTCCGCAATCCGCGTTCCGCAATCCGCATTCGTCGACCCGGTGGCACGCCCATCTAATTCGCGCTCGCTCCGCTCAGTCCTGCACCGCAAGCGGCATCTACGACAAGCGGGTTCCCATTTTCACGGTCTCGCGACATCGATTCGTGAATTATCCAGGCTAGTCCTTGCTCCACAGGTGTTTGTACGTTCAATTGAGCATTGGGTCAGTGTACACCGTGACAAAATCGTGGAGAAATTGACGCTCTTTATCAGGGACTTCGATGAAGCGTAGACCCACTCCCAATAATGTATTCTTCTCATCAGAACTTAGAATATTGGACCATATTACCTCTGCGGAGATAAAGAGAGGTGCTACGCCGGGAGCTTCAATGATGAGGTCAACCACTTTGTGTAGTTTGAGTGGTAGATTTTTTCCGTGTGGCTGGAAGTAATAGATAAATGCACCATAGACACTGATGTTTCTTGTTATCCCATCTATTGACTTTTCTTTGATCAGGATCTTCGTGGGCCATTTTATTAACTTAACTCTTTTAGATACGCGTCTATCAATCTTCGGTTCCATGGTTACAACCTGGCACTATTGCTCTAAACCCTAATGTTGCATACCTACACCGGTAAAAACCGCTGCGCTCGCGCGATATCACGCCATCTGCGGCTGTGCTCGCCTCGGACAGGCCTTCACGTACGTCAAGTACGCCTCGACGTGTCCGAGTCTGTGCGCAGCCACATCTGACGCACTCTAGCGCGTTTTTCCTCGACATAGGTATGCAACATTAGGATACAGTTTCTTCCTCTCTCCAGTTGATGCGGTGGTCTTGGAGAAGGAAGAAACCCCCACTGAAAGGTCCAACTCCCAAGACCAATGATAGCAAGCCGCAAACTTTGACCAGGTTGGACCAGTGTTCCAGACCCTACCCGCTGGAAACCTTACCACAAGGGAGGTGGAGGATGGAAGAGAAAACCCCCATAGGGTTGACCTGACGAAACCGATGGAGGCGAGGGACTAAAGATAGGGCTAACGTGTTTGCCGTATATAATCTGCATTAATTACAGTTGAGTTCCAACTGCTCCGGGAGGTGGGCAGCATGGAGGGGTGAAGTGAGTTAGATTTTATTTCGGATTTCTTTACGATACTCTTGCTCCTTCCGAGAGATGGTTGTTGCATCGTTGGTTGCAGCTCTTTTAATCGATGAAAGTGAGTTGACCGTGGAGAGAGGTTTTAAGACGGTGGATGATGAGTTGGGGATACCGATGTTGTTGTGACAGAGACAGATGTGTCTAAATCATTCATTGTTTAGATCTGCTATTGTTTCTAACTCTAAGGTATTCAAATACTCAGATGCCTCTCGCACAAGGTTGTTGTCTGTTACCTCGTGGGTAATAAGCCTTCTGTCCTCATCTGAGATTTCTATAAAACGAACACCCATGCCACGGGGATTAATTTTGTCATCAGGGCCGTAGATATTCGACCAGACAACTTCTGCTTTGATATTGAGCGATTTATCGGGAGCATTTATGACCATATCAAAGACTTCGTTGAGTCTTAGCGGTCTGGCGCAACACACATATGCTCCACTTACACCAATGTCTTTAGTGACACCCTCTATTACAGAACCACCAGCTTGTGCGGAAATAGACCATGTCAGTTTGCCCCTTGGATATATGCGTTTTTCTTGCTCAAGCATTTGTGTCTCCCCTTTGTGATGTTCACTCTATTCACTAAACTAACTAATGCAGAAAACATGCCAGGGGATTAGCCATGCATAAAGACGGTTAGGCTGGACGCTAAACAGGCTCTTTCGGGAGCTGGGGTTAGTGTGAGCAGTGTGGTACTCGATCGTTTTCTTGTTAATGCGCTTTCACATGATATTGCTCAACTTAAAGTAAGGAAGTTTTTTTTTACGGACTTGAATGGATTCGCCAGTTGTAGGATTACTTCCAGAGTAGGGCGCATACTCTTTGACTTTGAAGCTGCCAAAGCCACGAATCCCAACCCTTCCAGCTTTGGCTAAGGTATCACCCATGTTGTTAAGGAGGGTATTAACGCAGACTTCCGCGTCTCGTAATGTGATACCCATTTTCTTGCAAAGATTTCAGTCAACTCTCTCTTGTTCACTGTTAGTTCTCCTGTGGACTATTTCTTCGGTTCTTTTTCTATTTCTCCACGAAAGAGCCGAGTTACACTGCGGTCTTTGAGAGGGCTTTTCTGAGTTTTACTGTGTGTGGTCTCAGTCAGCGCATTAAGTTGCTTGACTATGGTTTCGAGATGTCTGGTAGTCCTATCCAAGCTCAATGTAGCCCCAGCCTCGGTCTGGGTTTTGAGTTCTTTGAGTATAGCTTTGAGGTGACTGTTAGTTTCATCCAAGCGTTGCTTTATGCCAAATATCGCAAACGGTACAGTGATCCAGAGAACAATTAGCACGATGCCGAGAATCCCAAAGGCGATTCCGGTTATCAGATTAAAATCGAGTGCCTGTTCCATATCTATACTGCTCCTTGCTCTCTCCGGTCAATAGAGTGTTTGTGGAGATACTTTCCTAAGTCAGGTGTGATTCGAAATTTCACCGTGAAGAAATGCTCGGTCATGCAGCATCATTTGTGTGAAACGTACTCCTATGCCAAGGAATTTTCTCTGGTCAGAAAGGTTGCGCTCATCTGACCAAACGACTTGGGCAGTGCAGGGTATGAA
>Ga0102956_1000895_pt1 | contig 10271 bp, 8 predicted proteins | sample SalPonF2_A_D2_MG_FD_84515 | JGI IMG/M metagenome (GOLD analysis project Ga0102956, IMG submission 84515) | Salt pond soil microbial communities from South San Francisco under conditions of wetland restoration - Salt Pond MetaG SF2_A_D2_MG ...
ATCCTTCGGCCACAGCGTTGGATCGGTGTACCACCCCTCGAGTTCGGATTCGAATAGCTGCCGGTAATTTTGCTGAATCCACCGCTCGAGCGTGGCGCCGGTGTCTGCAGCCTCATCGCCTATAGCGTACGTTCCCGCCCCGGGTCAGCGACAAGCGCTCGGTGGCGACCGGCGGTCTCGAAACGTAGCGCGCCAGGCGCTCGATCTTGTCACGCTGCGAGGCCTTCGCGGCGATGCCCGCGTGCAAAGAGAAGCCCGAGCTTTCGGCGACGTCCGGCCGCGGCTCGGCCGGTAGCGTCTGCAGGGCTCGCTTCGCTCGCCTCCGTTCGAACTGCGGACTTCGAAACACAAGCGCGAGAAAAACAAAAAACCCCGCACAAGGCGGGGTTTCTCGAATACCAGGTCTACGCTCAAACTTTCCTGCGTCTGGCCAAATGCAAACCAAGCAAGCCAATGCCAAAGAGCGCGAGCGTGCCAGGTTCCAGGACCGCCGTAATTATCTCGCCGTTCAAATTCACATTGAGTGCTGCTTGAGTTTCAGAGCCTTCAAACCACAAGAGCTCGAACGCTGCCAGTCCTCCGGCGCCAGCGTCGTAGTTAATTATCGACGAACTCGGTGCCCGCAGGCCCTCGAAACTGCCAATTTCGATCCCGTCGATGATTAGAGAAAAACCATCATCACTGAAGACATCAAAAACGTTGATCCCCGGATCCAGATAAATAGTACCGGTCAGCGTGATAACAGATCCCAACAAGCTAGTTGCGCCCTCAGCTAACGGGTCCAAGGATGCTGCGTCAACCCCGAGAAAGGCGTCTAGGTCAGTAAACACATAAGGGGCTGGTCCGCCATAGTTAATTCCTGTCGAGTTGAATGTGGCATCTGGAGAGGGGTTAGTGGCGAGGAATGCCTCTACTTCGGTCATGGTGGTTGTCACGGGCGTGCAGGTATCCGGATCCTGCACACCACAAGTATCGTAAAACGTACCTATGAAACCCGCCTGAGCACTTCCGGTCACCAGAGTAGCGACTACCGCTGCGACGACTTTGAACGTTTTCATTGGATCGACCCCCCCAAAAAGTTGGTCACACCTTGGAATCAAGCAAACCCATCGTTAGTTTTTGGGCCGCGCAAATCCCCATTTTAACTTAATGCAATTTCTGGGCCAACCTCGTTATCTATTTGTTTTTATTGGATTTCACCGTTTCTTTGTTACCTGTCGTGCACTGCAATATGTCAAATAACCCGACACATAATGCCGAGCACATTTTCGTCACAACTGATATTGAAATTGATCCCTGGCTGCGCTCGTGACCCTAGGGGCACCTGTCGTCACGCTCCGCGCTCCTCGGCTCGAACTGCCGACCTTCTGATTAGCAGGAAGACGAGTCGAGATGCGGCTCAATCAGATCTACGACGTACGCGGCCCCCCTCACCTCTTCGAGCGATTAGAGCCACTGAAACCCACAACGGCGCGCCCAGACTCTACTTTTGCCGGTCGGTGCGGATAGGCGTTTGGATACGAGAGACGTTAGAATTGAAAGATGGCCAAACCATTGCGTATTCACGAAAAGACGTTTTTCGAACGCAGCAGTGCGCTGCTCAGGGACCTGGGCCTGGCCCTCAAGCATGTCGAGAGCCTGAGATTCCTGTTCGCCGGAAACGATGGCGACGCGCCGACCCGCCCGGAAATGTCCACCGAATCTTACGAGAATATTCGAGAAGCCGTGGACGCATTGATCGAGGTGGTTGTTCCGCGCTTCTTTCCGATACGCCGCAAGCCATACAGCCGCGGCGCGATCGCCAGTGAGGGACTCGATTCGCCCTATGCCAGCGAGATGTGGCTCTTCGTCAATGGTGTCGCCACAAGCTCCGCTGTCCTCAAGGCAAACGGCAAGGAATTGGCGCGCGTGTTTCAGCGCCCGATTCACCTGGTGCATAACCCTACGGATGGTGTGCTACTCGATCTCGCGGAATGCATCCTAGGCCGGACTTTCAACTTCAAAACCGCGTTGTCGCAGTATGTACTGGACATCGTCAGTCGAGCGCTAGTGGGCTACTCGAAAGTCGTTCTGATCGGTCATTCCCAGGGCGGCATCGTCGTCGCTGACGTTGCTAATGCACTGGTACGGTACTGTAAGAATCGGGAGCTGCTGAACCATCTCGAGATCTACACGTTTGCCTCGGCTGCGGACGAGATGCTGGCGGACGACGTGCTGAGCCGGACGGCAAAACGCTGCGTGCCGTACTACGAGCATTTTGTGAACGGTAACGACTTCGTTGCCCAGTTCGGGATTATTAGCTGCAAAGACGCAATCGCGGGCCCGCTATACGTCAATGAGGGCCGGAAAGGTCACTTGCTGAATGCCCATTATCTCGAGTCGTTCGAGAAGGGGGAGTACTGCGACGGCAAGAGTCGGTTGTTCCAATACGTCGGTGGCGGCGTACCGGAAGATCTCTTCGAGAAGCTGCCCGCGAAGATCGGTCGACCCAGGTACATTTACTCTGCGGCCTAGTGTAGTGGAGCGGAATCCCCATCCACTCCCTGACAGGATTGGAAGCCTTACCGGTGTAGTGAATCGCTAACCGGTCGCCGCGCCGCAGCGGCTTGGTGTGTGCAAAACGAATGGCAGCGATGCTATTTCATTCCGCCCCTGGCCACCAATTCCTCATCCCACAAAGTCCGATAAAGTCTTGTTTCTTGCGTAAGCGTATGAATCAATTTTAATTGTCGTCCTATGACGTTTATGAACATCCGCGCAATTCGGGGACCAGGTCGGGGTGCATTCTGGGGTAGGCCGGTCCCCTGGAAGGGAGATACCCCACTATGCCTGGTTTGGCTGCCCTGGAGGTCAGTCGGGCAATACCTCGGGTCAAGGCTTACAAGCGGTACGAGAAGCGAGGGCTCTTCCTTCTCGTGCATGCTTCTGGCAGCAAGATCTGGAGGTTCAAATACAAGCACTGCGGTGAAGAGAAGCAGATTGGCCTCGGTCAGTTTTCAGGTGTTTCCCTTGCTCAGGCGACAGAAGCGCGAGAAGCAGGTCGACTCGATCACGTTGTCCCGCTTTCACGTCAAGCCCGCGCGCTTCTAAAGGAGCTGCACGCGCACACATTTCTCGTTTTGACCCCCTTCATTTCTTCACGTATAAATGCCGGTACGCTTGAAAAAAGCAAACCTGGTGCGAGCCAGGGTCGCAAAGTCACGGATCTTTGTCTTCTTCGCGTTGCCTGTCGCCTGGTCGCGAAAGAAGCTGCAGATCGCCGGACTGCTGAAAAGCATCTGAGGGTAACCTGAGGGACAGCCCTTTGCGGGCTACCGGCGAAAGCGCTGCGGTCGAGACTCTGTCGGCTCGACGTTGCGAACAAAAAAATGGTAACCGGCAAAGCGTCCGTCACAGCCCATATGGGCACCCTCTCTCCAACAACCATGAAAACCTGAAAAAAGGGGAGTGAAAATGAAAAATATCGTCAAAACCGGTTTGCTAACCGGTCTGGTTTGTTTGATCGGCGTCGCAAACGCGGAGCCGCCCAGCGAGTCGGGCATCGTCACGCGCGGAGACCGGGAGTTCGCATTTTTCGACGTCGACGAAAAGGCGGGAATCTCGTCGGTACTTGGCGTCGACCCTGTCGCGTTTTGCAGTGGCACGGGGGAATTCGACTTTATCAGCTACGCCGACAAGGCCGTGCAGAACGATCTGCGATCGGTCAGGGTCGGACGGGGCGAGGTCACCGCATCCGTGTGGCCGTTCACGGTCTTCGATTGCAATTTATTCCTGACCGAAATGCCGCTTGCCTCGGGGATGGCGAGTGTGGTGGACCGGGACAATGATTTCTTCGGGCTGGATCGATGCGATGAAAAGCAAAACATCAATTCGTTCGGGTATCAGGCCCATGGCGCGCTTTATTCGCCCGACGGAGAGCGGAAACAGTTCAGCATGTATTCCCATGCGCTGCTCGATTGCGAGGACGACGGATCATTCACATTCACGCCTCGGGTAAAAATCAAAATCCAGAACTAGCGAGACAGCTGTGATCCGAAAGCCCCCGTCCAGGGGGCTTTCTTTTTTCCTTCAACGCGGCACTGATAACCGATCCCGATAAATATCATCGCGCCGCGGCTGCGGTCCATCAAGAATCAGATTCCGACATCCGCCGACCAGTTGCCGGGGACAGCCGCGCGTTCCGATGATCGATTGGTTGTGAAGACGGGTTACCCGGCGCCAACTGGTCATACCGTTAACAGCCTCCGTTACCCGAGATCCTGCAGTGCTGCGCACAGCGGACTTCTGCTACGCTCTACTACCGGTTCCATTGGCCGGGCCGAACGACCGATAAAAGGAAAACACGCGAGTGCAAAACAAAGCCATAAAAACGGCCACGACGCTGGCCGTCTGCGAGACCTGATTTCCGTAGACAGTTTGCTTGTTTGCAAAAAAACACACTGTCTCCGCATTTTCAAATGAAGGACCGATGTGACAGGCGGATAGTGCGTATAAGGGGCCATTATGTCAGGAGCGAAACCGTCGGCGCGAGCTGAGGCCGGCTAAATGCGGGCCGACGACGGCAGATCGAGGTCGCCATCGGGGGGAGCCGGCCCGACCCCTCGTCGGTCAGGCGCGTGAATCCTCGCCCTTCACCCGGAAAGGCCGGCGCATCACGGCGCAAGCCAACACCCGCCCGTCCCTGCGCAGTGGCCCGGGTGGTGACAAACAGGACAAAGCGGTCAGACCAGGCGATCGCCCTGCGGCGGCGCTCGGCTCGGCAAGGCTAACCATGCCGCACCGGCAGCGGCCCGGACGGTCACGAATCCGTAGTCAGGGATCGCTCTCTTGGGACAGGGATGTCCCATCTTCGCTGTCGCGGCCGAGCCGTGGCATGCATGACGCCTATTGCGCCCGCTCTTCGATCAGCTTTTTCACCGCCTCGTAGCGCTCGATCTCGGTTGCAGCCTGGCTCAACAGGCCGAAAGTCCGGCCCATGTTGTTCAGCACCTCGCCCTGGAAGGCGGGGTTCTCGCGCATCAGGTCGAGATTGCAGGTGACCGTCGACTGCGGCAATCCGGTGCGTCGTGGCATTGAGGCCGGGTATCGCGTGACGACCTGGATCAGTCCGCCGGTCAGGAATCGGGCACGCTCGGCCCAGACGTCTTGCTTGGCATCTATCCCTAGCAGATTGATGCGGATTTCCTCGTCGCGGATCACGCGCAGGCGCCCGGTCGCCATCAGCTCGTCCAGTGTGGTCAGGGACTCGTAAGCCCAGAAAGTGATGTGCGTTCGCCAGAGCGCATCGGCCGGGTCGTCTCCTTGCACTACCCGCATCGCGGCGTGCCTCATTGCCTGGCGGGCCGTGTAGGTATCGATCCAGTCGATCCTGACCGCGATGATCGCGTCGATCTCGTGGACGATCTGGCGGAGCAGCCGTGCCTCGTCTTTCCTCTCCTTGCGCAGCTCGTTCCACTCGGTGACCTGAAGAGCAACGAAGATACCGACCACGACGACGACGAAGTCGAGGAAAACCGCGAACCAGTTCTGTTCCCTGACGTGCTCGGTGATCCGGCGTAGCAGCATGCTATGAGTGTATTCGCATCAGGACCCTCCGACAAAAAACCCCGCCCGTGAAGGGCGGGGTGAGTGTCGAGTGTGGCTGGTGCGATCTCGACGCTATACGTCTACGGAATAGCGCAACGTGACAATGTGCACTCGTAGACGCAATTGCGGGCGTCGCCAAGGGTGATCACGCCGTCGCCATCGATGTCGGCGGGGTCGCCGGGAAGCGCAGGCTCGCCGCGTCGCGCCGAAATGCCGCGTATGTCGAGGATATCGACGTCACCATCTGCATCGATGTCACAGATCAACGGTTCGGGCGCCGTACAGCCGACAAACGGCGTGCCATCGAGCCGGGTGCCCGGTGAGAACAACGCGCCGCCGGAGACAGCCGCGTGTTTCTCGAACGGTCCGGTGATGTCCGGGCTGCGGGTCAGCGACTGGTTGTCGCCGCCCTCGGAGCCGTAACTCGCCATGTCGATGACCATGCCGCTGCCGTCGGTCAGCGTGAGGTCGTCGCCGCTATTGTTGAGCCGGAGCGTTCCGGTGCTCGCGGTCTGGACAACGGCATTGCCGAATTCGCCGGTCGGTGTGCCGCCGCCGAACACGACGATCGCGCATTGATCCGGCACGACCGTGCCGGCCGGGAACACATGCTGCGGTCCGACCGCGTCCGACAGAGTCCAGCCGCTGAGATCGATCTCAGTGCCGGACTTGTTGTAGATCTCCAGAAACTCGTCATCTATCGCGTCGCGGACACCATCACCGTTGGCATCGCCACTGATATCCGGCGCCGGATCGGCGTTGATCTCGTTATACAGCAGATCCGGAATAAAAATGATCGGGCACGTACCCAGTGCGCCGGGCGAAGGCGCCTCTTCGCAAAACGTGTTGTTCAGGTCTTCCGAGGTTTCGTCCGCGCCGGTCACGCCGTTGCCGCCCGTCTGGACCTCCTCGCTTTCGTTGGTGCCGGCCCGCGAATAGGAATTGCCCGAGATATGCGGCGGGGTCGGATCGATCGCGGCCTGGTTCGGGATGGGTGTGTCGGCGAGATAGGCACTGCCGACTGCGTCCGCATCCGGGCCGTCGATAACGACGCCGGTCTTGTCGACCGCCTCGTTCTTGTCGCCCCAGACCAGGTAGTCGTAATCGGCGACCAGGTCGCTTTCGCCGTCCCAGTGGTACATCACAAGGAACTCGCCAGAATTGGTAAGTCCGCCCTGGCCGTTGATCGAACCGGGAAATGCCTCGCGCATGTCCGGTACAGCGTTTGTGCCTAGCTCGTACAACTCGTAGGTGGGAAGCGCGCCGTAGGTCGAGAAGAAATTGTCCGACCCGTCCAGCGCGATCGTCTGGTATTCGCCGGGCGCTATGCTGGCGCCGTCCGGGAAGCGGGCGTGAAAGTCGGAGAAGCTACCACCGCCGGCGTTAGCCCCGGTGACGATGTTGTAGTAGAAAATGCCGTCTGGAGCGAATGTCGCATCGGTAATATAGACGTTACTCAAGTCAACCGTGACGGAATCCGATGGATTGTGGATCTCGATGAATTCGCCCGCGGTCGGTGTCACGACGATTTCGGTGATAAGCAGTTCCTGACCCGACACTGTTGCGGAGGCGATCGACAGCAAAGCGGCGAGGCAAGCAGCATTCGGTCTGGCCATTTCAGTCTCCCTGACTTTGTCGTTTTAGAAACGGTTTCTTTTAAAGATAGCAGGGAAATTTCGGCGCTCCATGGAAGTGTCGATCATGCGTGCTATGGTCGAAGGCGACTATTATTTTGTTAATCGCAGGCGCTGGAGCAGGGCTTTGCCTTGGTGTGTGTGCCACCGCTCCATAATTGGAGGGTGTCTGCTGCGTTCTGACAAGTTAACGTCGAATGGGCGAGCATGGATGCATGAAGACGCTTCATTCGATGTACAAACGCCACCGATTCCCTCCTGAGATCATCCAGCACGCCGTGTGGCTTTATCACCGCTTCAACCTCAGCACACGAGACGTCGAGGATCTGCTGGCCGAACGAGGTATTTCCGTCAGCTACGAGACCATTCGCAACTGGTGCCAGAAGTTTGGCCCGAAATATGCGAAGCGACTGCGCCGGCGCCATGCAGGCTTTGGTGACACGTTCTTCGTCGATGAAGTCTTCGTCAAAATCGGCGGCACACAACACTACCTGTGGCGAGCCGTCGACCAAGACGGTGAGGTTGTCGACGTCTACTTGTCGGAGAAGCGCGATGGGGCCGCCGCGAAACGGTTCTTCCGACGGATCCTCAAGACCGCCAAAGCAGAACCTCGCTGCATCATTTCCGATAAGCTCGCCAGCTACAACGTCGCGCACCGTGACCTCATACCTGATGCGAGGCGAAATACGTCGCGATATGCGAACAATCGAGTCGAACGCTCTCACCAGGAAACGAGGTCGCGAGAACGCGCGATGCGGAGATTCAAGACGCCCGACATGGCTCAGCGCTTTCTGACTGTGCACGCGACGACGCAGAACTTGTTTAACCTCGGGCGTCATCACGTCTCTGCGGACCATTACCGAGACCTTCGCCACACGGCCTTTGCGTCTTGGAAACGAGCAGCGGCCGTTTAAATCCGCGTGCTCTCGACACATCTCGTGGCGGCGAAAGTTAACCTGACAAAACCCTCCTCCGTACTCGGCGACGAAACAGGCACGAACACCAGGCGACCTTCACGCTCACGCCGATAAACGCCGTCGAGCACGAGCAGGTGGAAGCCAGGCTGGATGGCGACAGCGTCCTCATGCTGGTGCGGCGCAGCTTCGCCGATTACGTTGCCCTGTGGCTGCTCGACGCCGCCGCGGAATACGGGGTGGTCATAGCGGATTGAACGTTGGCCATGCCGTTAACTCGCAGTAAAAGACACTTCACCTTCGAAGACGGTTTTGAGCACCTCGACCTGGTTGATCTTGTCCTGATCTCCCGCTTCCACCAGGTCGAAAAGGTTATCACTCAATACGACCATGTCCGCGTATTTACCCACCTCGAGCGAACCTCGCTCCCGCTCGTGCTGCATGAGCCTGGCGCCATTGATCGTTAGCATCCGCAGCGCCGCAGGCAGATCGATGGCCTGATCTGGCGCATAGGCCTCGTCAGCCTTGTAAGAGCCAAACGCCTTGCCCCAGGGGTTCTTGCGGGTCAGCAGGGCTTCCAGGCTGGCCATCACGCTGTAATCGCGCCCGGACGATCCCCAGTCGCTGCCGAATCCAAGTTCGAGCCCGCTGTCCATAATGCGCTTGACGGGCCAGCCTGTTTCGTTCAGTTTTTTTCCAAGGGTGACCTCGCATGCGTGGGAGGTCACGCCGGGGAACCAGACGTCGGGTGACATCTCGGCCGTGATGCCGAGTCGGCCCATCCGGGCCAGGTCCTCGTCGGATACGTAGGAAAGGTGGGAGATATGGTGCTTGACCGGATTATGAGGATTGTTTGCACGGATTTCCTCGAAGATGTCTAACACCTGCCGCGTGGTCCCATCTCCGACCGAGTGAACATGAATGCGCAGACCGCGCAGGTCATAGGCGCGCATTGTCTCCTGTACGTCTTTTGACCAGGTCACGGCACCATAGAAAGGGGGCGCGTTGCCGCGCAGGTCGCCCTGGTAGGACTCGAGCATTAGCGACGTGAGCCCGGGGGGTGTCCCGTCTGCCCAGAATTTAACGTTTTTCGCATCGATGAGGTGGGAGTTGTACTTGTCGACCGTCTCCACGAAGGGTTGGGCGTGCGCCTCCCATGTGCCGTCGCCGTGGCGCCCCTCGGTGAACATACCGACAGTGAGCATGACTTTGAGGTTGAGTTCGCCGCTATTTTCCAGCGCCTTGTAGGTCTCATGGATTGGATATCGGCCGGCCATATCGCCGATCGCCGTTACTCCGTTGGCGCGCACCACATTGAGGGCCATGGGGATGCACTTCCTGTATACCTCGAGCGGCGGACCGGGCAGCACGCCGCCGACCATCGCCGACGCGTTGTCGGAGAGAAAGCCGGTCGGTTCCCCATCGTCGCCCTTTTCAATAAAACCACCGAAGGGAGACGGGGTGTCCCTGGTGATCCCCGCGAGCTTGAGGGCTGCTTTGCTGGCCGCCGCGTTGTGGCCGGTCGTGTCCTTGAGCCACACGGCCCGACCCGGCGCAACCTTCTCGATCATTGCCGCGGTCAGGCGCCCCCCCTCGAAGTTGGCGCCATTCCAGACGCTCCCGGCAATCCAGCCCTTCGGGTGCTTCCTGGCATACTCGGCAATCTTGTTGAGAACCTGTTCCTGGGTGTCCGATGGTGAAAGTGAGAGTCTGCCCGCCACCTTGTCTCGGTAGATGAAGTGCGGGTGGAGATGGCAATCGTGAAACCCGGGAAGAACGAAGGCTCCTCCGAGGTTGACCACTTTGGTCTGCTTGCCCACCGAACCCTCTACGAGGTTGTTATCACCGATTGCGACAATTCGCCCACCGCTGACGGCAATAGCTTCTGCCCAGGGCTGCATTGGATTGACAGTATAGATACGGCCATTGCGATAGACGATATCCGCCGACTTGTTCGAGGCCGCGAACACAGAGGAGAAGACGCCTCCGCCCGCAAGCATCGAAGCGGCCGTCGCGGCCAGCGTCGAGAGAAATTGCCTTCTTGTCCGCTTCACGGTCATGAGTTTTCTCCTGTCCTCGGGTCTATCCGATCTTCTCTAACTGTTAAGCGTGTTCTTGTAGAACCTTGCCGTCCTTC
>Ga0102956_1000896_pt1 | contig 10265 bp, 7 predicted proteins | sample SalPonF2_A_D2_MG_FD_84515 | JGI IMG/M metagenome (GOLD analysis project Ga0102956, IMG submission 84515) | Salt pond soil microbial communities from South San Francisco under conditions of wetland restoration - Salt Pond MetaG SF2_A_D2_MG ...
ATGTAGATAATAGCTTTAAAGTCGGCTCTTTTAAAGGATTAAATGTCGAGCCGTTCAGCAATGCTCCGGAGCGGTGGACCTCAATTGGTTCGGGTAAAGGATTTTCCGATCATTTTCCGGTCAGTATGAAATTTCGGGTCGTCAGCGATAATAATCCCCAAAAGAAACTGGAACTTAAAAATCCGGGACATAATGATGATAATATCTGGAAACCAATCCCGGTCAAATATCCGGTTCCACAAAAAAGCGAAGTGTTTACTCTTCAGAAATTGGGGAATGCCAACATTCGAAAAGTAAAATATTATGATGAGCTGTTTTATCTTGAGAAACCGGTATCTATTAACAAAAAAGTAGTCGTAAATGGGAAAAAATATCAACTGTATTCTGGCAATCGTGAAGTGATTCAATTAATTAGGCGATTTGCAGGTAAATCTGAGAAAATGCATTTTTACGGACGGTTGTCAAAATATCGAAATAAGTGGGAATTTGTGATTGATACTCCTAAGTACATTGTTAATCAGAATAATTAACAGAATCGTTTGTTATTATATCGTGCGGCTAAATATTGATAACAGCATTTTTTGAAGTAGAAATCGATTACCTATAAGAAATAAATGATCAGGCTTTTATATAAAAATTATCACATCGGGTGGATCTTTATGATTCTACTTGTTTTAGGTAGCTATCATCACTTGAAAGCTCAGGATAAATATCCTCTGCCTTCAAAATTACCTAAAGTAATCTATGGCGATATTCCCGATTCTGCTTTAAAAATGGATGAGTATCAAAATGATCCGTCTGCTGATTATGTCTATCTTTTTAAAGGAGTCGATATACATTTTGATGTTAAGGGGAATTCCATCTCTGCCATTCTAAATTATCATGTTCGGATAAAAGTTTTTACAAAAGATGGTGATAAAGCCGCTCTCGTCGATATCCCTTTTTATTTCAAGAATAATATGGAACGGGTTCTGTTTATTCGAGGAATAACCGTACATAAAAATGGGATACGATTTAAGCTAAATCATTCGGATATTCGTACGATTGGGATAAATGACCGGTACAAGTTAAAAGAATTTAAGATGCCGGATGTTAAACCGGGTTCGGTAATCGATTATACCTATTCCATTAAGCGCAAGTATATTGAGGAGCTTCCGGATTTTTATTTTATGAATACGGAGCCAACCTTGTATTCTCGAATCCGTTTGATTAACAGTAAGTATATTCGATATGATTCGAAGCCGGTAAATATGAAACAGCCTCCTCATCATATTCGGCAAAAAATTGATACGAGTAATGTTCCAAAGATATTTACCGTACCACAACCCCCGCCGGTTGTCATCGATAACTGGTACGTGTTTAATGTACCTGCTCTGCACAAAGAACCCTTTATCACATCGCTGGATGACTATCGCTGGAAAATGAAATTTATCTGGAAGTCATTTGGAAATCCCCGGCAAATTCTGGGTAAAAGCTGGGCGATTGTGGCTGCTGAAATACGTAACAGACAGGGACTTTTAGATAATATCAAAAAGTATCCCGAAGTAACTAAAATTGGGAAAAATATTGCAAAAACTGTTACAAGTCAGAAAGCCCGTTTGGATAGTGTCTTCAGGTATGTGAATGATAAAATAACTTACGATGGCAGCACCGGTGTTTTCAGCACCCAAAATTTGAAGAATGTGATAAATGGACAACCGGCTAATCAGGCAGCGATCAATCAGTCTCTGATCGCGATGCTGCAGGGCGCTGGGATTGATGCGAAACCAATGTTGATATCTACCAGAAAATGGGGAAAAATACTCAATCAGTTTCCTTCTTTATATCAGTTTAATGGAATGATCGCTTATGTTAAACTGAATGGGAAATCCTATTTTATGGATGCGACGATCAAGAATAGTTACCCTAATCTGTTGCCTGTTAAACTGATTAATGGATCGGGCTTTTTGATTACCTCAGATTCTTATAAATGGATTAAGCTTAAACCAAATCGCAGTTATTTCTCAATGAAAATAACGATCCATGCCCGGATTGATACTTCCGGTACGATATCAGGCCGGGTGGTTGCAAAAAATTATGGGTATTTGGCTCAAAAAATAAGGAATCAACTCAACTCTAGTTTGAGCAACTTTGATATTATTCATGAAGATTTATTTGGGCGATATAATAATCCGGTTTTTTCAAACGTGAAATTTGAGAATATTAAGAAATTAAGTCAGCCGGTTGTTGTTTCAGCGGATTTCAAAATTCCACAATATGCTATCAGTTTTCAATCCGGTTTGGAAATGGAGCCTCTTGTTGTTGGATATAAGATGAAAAATCCTTTGGGCAATAATAATCGTAATTTACCGGTTACGTTACAGGCTCCGGAACATATGGAGGTTAATTTTACCATGCGATTACCCAGAAATTACCGGTTGAAACAGTTACAAAATGGCGTAAGTGATCAAATTCCGGGTGCCAGTTTATCGTTTAAATATAATTCGGATGCTCGTAATCTCAGATATCAGTTTCAAGTGAGTGTCAATCGAAAAAATTTTGGTCAGGATTTATTTCCACAACTTATTAATCTCTATGAAAAATGGGTTCAAATCAGTCAGACTAAACTTTTCATAAATAATAAATAAAGGTGACTCAAAAAAAACATAACATACTTGCCCTGGATTCTGCGACTAAAATATGTTCTGTCGCTTTACGAAACTCTGAGAATAATGTGTTAGTGAAAAAAGAAAAAGGGCTTGGGATTCACTCGGAATTGTTATTCGTATTTATTGACGAGGTATTGAACGAAGCCGGGCTTACAATTGACGATTTGGTCGGCGTTGTGGTAACGGCAGGACCTGGATCATATACCGGATTGCGAATTGCAGCAAGTGCAGTGAAAGGATTATTATTCAATAGATCGGTGCCATTATATGGCGTGAATACCCTCTTGTACTTTGCGGCTTCCGCTATGCAGAAAGATCCGGAATTAACCAGAATTCATGCGGTTATTGATGCAAGACGAGTTCATCTTTATCATCAGTTATTTACTGTTAAGAATAATGAATTGCATCCATTGACCGATGTAGCAATCAGAAAAATTGACGAATTGCATGATTATATGGAGAAAGGTGATGGTTTGATTGGAACGGGTATTCATCGCATTCCGGTTGATAATATTGCAGACATTAAGATTTTAGACGACGAAAGTATTCAGGCATCAGTGTTAATCGATCTTTATGATCAACGTGAAAAATATCTATTAGTTGATGAGTCATCCAAATTAATCCAACAAGTTATACCAGAAGAATTCAATCCACATTATTACAATAAAAGCGAGCCGCAAGTCAGTAAAAAGTAATGTATATTCACTGACTGTGAAATATTTTGGCTTCAAAACTTATTCATTATTTTAAACCCGGATTATTCACCGTTTTTTTTGGGCACTCTCTAAATTGAGGATAGTGTTATTCTTCATTAGTTTTTGTAATATCAAAATGATATGTATTGCTTATTATTAAATACGTGAATAATTAGGGTTAATCATAAAGTTTCCTAAATAAAATATTATTTACATGGCGTGGTTTAAAAGAAACGAAACAAATATCAGAACACGTACTCCGAAAGAAATGCCTGAGGGTGTTTGGGTGAAAGTCCCAACGACCGGCGAAACCATTCACAGACGAGAGTTGGAGGATAACTTATGGGTGGATCCGTTAAGTGGTTATCATTTTCCCATAGGCAGTAATGAATATTTTGCCATTTTATTTGATAATGGCGAATATGAGGAAATCGCTACGGATATACAGCCGACCGATCCGCTCGAATTTGAAGACAGGAAAAAGTATTCCGATCGCTTAGAAAGTTCTCAGAAAAAAACGGGTTTAAGCGATGCCGTTCGTATTGGAGTTGGTATACTTAAGGATATTGATGTCGTTATAGGTTGTATGGATTTCAAATTTATTGGTGGAAGTATGGGCTCTGTTGTCGGAGAACGAATCGCCCGTGGCATTGATTATGCGCGAGAACATCATTTTCCCTTTATTATGATTTCACAATCGGGGGGTGCGCGAATGATGGAGAGTGTTCTCAGCCTTATGCAAATGGCCAAAACCGCGTCGAAACTGGCTTTACTGCATGATGAAAAAGTGCCTTATATTTCACTAATGACCAATCCTACAACGGGCGGAGTCACCGCCAGCTATGCTATGTTAGGTGATTTCAATATTGCCGAGCCAGGTGCCTTAATCGGTTTTGCAGGTCCCAGGGTTATCCGGCAGACAATTGGCCGTGATTTACCGGATGGATTTCAGAGATCGGAATATCTGTTGGAACACGGTTTCCTTGATTTCATCGTGCCGCGTACCCAGATGAAGAGTAAACTATCCAAATTATTGAAAATATTACTACACAAATACGAGGTGTAAGGTACTTCTTAAAAGATCGATTTACTGAAATATTTTGGATTGGATACTGAATAGATTAGCATCAATTTGTGTAGGTTGAATATTTATAATGGGTGATCAGCAAATCTGTTATCTTTGTATTATTCATTTATAATATCCCCTTCAAAATCATGTATTTCCCAAATAGAAATCATGGTATTTATGGTGGAAATACACTTTCTTTAAAATTTATAATAAAAAATTGTAAGGTTATGGCTCTGAATGGGTCTTATCATTCAGAGCTTTATTTTAATAATAATCAGAGTTAAACTCATCAGGGAAGCTTCATGCGTTTTGCAGATTATGCTAAAATGTACATAAAAGCCGGAGACGGCGGATCTGGATCTGTTCATTTCAGAAGAGAAAAGTATGTGCCACGCGGTGGACCCGATGGCGGCGAAGGCGGTAAAGGGGGGGATATCGTTTTGCGCGGTAATGCTCAGTTAAATACGCTCCTCGATCTTCGATATAAGAAATTCTTAAAAGCCAATAAGGGTGAAAATGGAGCCGGTGCACTTAAAACGGGGAAAGATGCGGATCCAATCATTCTTGAAGTCCCTCTGGGAACGGTAGCTTACGAAGAGGATACCCGGAAAGTTATTGGTGAAGTAACGGAGGATAAGGAAGATTTAGTTATTGCTAAAGGCGGTAAAGGGGGTTATGGTAATGCACACTTTAAAAGTGCGACTAATCAGACTCCCCGTTTTGCACAGGAAGGAGAAAAAGGTGAAGAAAAGGTTGTTGAAATAGAATTAAAGCTTATTGCAGATGTCGGACTCGTTGGGTTCCCTAATGCAGGTAAGAGTACACTTTTATCTTCGTTATCGTCAGCGAAACCGAAAATAGCGGATTATCCATTTACGACATTAGAGCCCAACCTGGGTGTGGTTTCTCTGGCCGATTACCGAAGTTTTGTAATGGCCGATATCCCCGGTATTATCGAAGAAGCACATCAAGGAAAAGGATTAGGTATTCGGTTCTTACGTCATATTGAGCGGAATGATGTGCTGCTATTTGTAATTAGCGCGAACACCGACATTAATTACGAATATAAGGCATTGTGCGATGAGCTGAAGGCTTACAGGGAAGATTTATTGGAAAAGCCAAGGATTATAGCCATATCCAAAATGGATTTATTAGAAGATTATAAATTGAATCAGAAGATTGATCTTGATGCACCCTATATCACTATTTCAGCAGCAACAGGGTATCATCTTAATGAGTTGAAGGAGATGATCTGGAACGAACTTGAAAAGCAAACTGATGACTGATCAGGTTCGAACGATAATAGCTCTGAGTACAATCCCCAAAATAGGCGCGCAAAGGATACGCCTGCTTTTTAAGCGAGTAAAAAATCCATATGATATTTTCAAATTGAGTAAGGGCGAATTACGCCGGATACCCGGAATTGGCCCGCAAATTTCGGCAAATATTCAAAAATTGATCGACTGGGAAAGAGTCGATGCCATCATTGATAAGGCTCGAAAAATGGGAGCGCAAATCATCTCATACCGTTCTGTTCATTATCCTGACAGGCTTCGCGAGATTTACGATTCTCCTTTATTACTATGGGTTATGGGGTCTCTTGAATCTATAAACAGAGATGGTATGGCTGTTGTAGGTACACGTAAACCGACCAAATATGGACGGGAAATGGCACGTCATTTTACAGATCGAATTGTATCACAGAATATGACGGTGATAAGTGGATTAGCTTATGGTATCGATACGGAAGCGCATAGAGCTTGTGTTAATAAAGGTGGACAGACGGTTGCGGTTTTAGGTTCTGGACTGGATGTCATTTATCCCAAAACGAATAAAAAACTTGTCCGGGAAATAATCGATAAAGGGGGTGCCGTGATTAGCGAATTTCCACTTGGTACTCAACCCGATGCCGGTAATTTCCCGATTCGCAACAGAATAGTGAGCGGTATGAGTATGGGCGTGCTTGTAGTTGAATCCGGTATTTCAGGTGGAAGTATCATTACGGCAAAGCTGGCGCTCGATCAAAACCGGGAAGTCTTTGTTATTCCTCATAGTAATTTAAACCGAACCGGTGTTGGCGGTAATTTTCTGATTAAAAGAGGAATGGGAAAACTTGTACAGGATATCGATGATATACTTGAGGAGTTACCTGTTTCGTTTAATAATGAGTTGAAACCGAATGAGCCGGAAAATCACAAGAAAAAATGGCAAACTATTGATTTGAGCGAACAACAGCGTACGATTTGTGAAATTTTGGAAAAAGGTGAACAGCATATAGATGACTTAGCTGTAAAAATTAGTGTCCCTTCTCATAAGCTTTTAGTAGATTTATTAAGTTTGGAAATGGCAGGATGTGTTGAACAGATGGCTGGCAAGCATTTCCGGTTAAAATGATACGGCAAAGTTAATCCTCTATTCAACAAACTTATCTTGTCTCAAAGGCTTGGGTATTAAAAAAATATAATTGTTCGAAAAACTCATCTTTCCGGAATTGGTAATGTAAAATGGAATGATAAAAGCTAAAAATTGCTTAATTTCCAATGCAGGAAGGATGTTACTAATCAAGATAATTCATGTTTCAGGTTAAAAATGTAGTCATATCAGATGATGTCGCAAATGCTAAATTTGCATGCGATTTACATAAGTGTAAAGGAGCTTGTTGTGTAGTTGGGGATGCCGGAGCACCGGTAAAAGAAGAAGAAATACCCGTTTTAAAGAAAGCGTACCGGGATTTAAAAGGTGAATTGCGTAAACGGGCAGTCGAAGTTGTAGAAGAAGAGGGATTAATCGTTTATCCCGAAAATGAAGATCCCGAATTAAATTGTACGGATGGAAATGAATGCGTTTTTGTAACTTATGATGACAATGGGGTTGCCACTTGTGCGATACATAAAGCGTATCGGGAAGGACGGTTTCCCTGGATGAAGCCGATAAGCTGCCATTTGTATCCGTTACGGATCAAAACAGTAGGTGGAAAAGATTATGTTAATTTTGAATATGTTCCATCTTTGTGTTCTGCGGCTTGTTCGCGTGCAGAAAGAGAAGGAATTTATTTAGCTGATTTTGTCAGAGATGCCTTGGTAAGGCAATATGGGGTATCATGGTATGATGAATTTCGAAAAATTTGTAAAGACATAAGAGTGAAAATGGAGGCGTAATAAGCTATAATGCTTTCATCAGGACAGTATTTACAACAGAAGCAATCGCTTCAGCAACGTTTATCCCCACAGCAGATTCAGTACATTAAACTGCTTCAGTTGCCAACTTTGGCTCTTGAACAGCGTGTGAAGGAAGAGCTGGAAAGTAATCCGCTGTTAGAAGAGGATGATGGTATTTCCAGTGATAGTGATGAATTTGATGAAGAAACATCGGATTCTGAGGAGGTTGATGCCGTCGATGAAAATGAAGAGATCGATTGGGAAGAATATCTTCATGGTGATGAACGGGAATCCTATAAAGCCGGATCTTACAATCCGGATCAGGATTGGCATGATTTGCCCAATCCCTACCACAAGACGATGTTTGAGGAGCTGGAAAATCAGATCAACCTTCTCGATTTAAATGACAAAGAGAAGTTGATCGCTGATCAAATCTTAGGTTCTATCGATGAAGATGGATATTTTCGCCGTGATATTGATTCCCTGGTCGATAGTATTGCTTTCAATAATGCTGTTTCGATTACGGAAGAGGAGGTTCTTAGAGTTTTGAAAAAGATTCAGCGTCTCGATCCGGTTGGTATAGCGGCACGGAATTTAAGAGAATGTCTGCTAATCCAACTGGAAACCTTACCGGATCATACGAAAGGTAAAAAAGTTGCTTATCGTATCATTGATGAAGAATGGGATCTGTTCGAGAAAAAGCATTTTGATAAAATAAAAAAACATTTACATGCCTCAGACGAGGAGATGCGTGAGGCTTATGAATGTATCCAATCACTTGATCCCAAACCTGGAACTGGGGATAATGATTTAATCGAATCAAGTAATTACATCATTCCTGATTTTGAAGTTTATTACGAGCCCGAAGTTGATGAATACGGAAATGAAAAAGAGGAGGGAGATTTCGTCATCTCCCTGAACGATAGAAATGCACCAAGTTTGAGAATTTCCCCTCATTATAAAAAACTTTGGGACAAAACGAGAAAAAGTAAAAGTGAGGAAGCCAAAGAAACACGTTCCTTCATCAAAGGTAAGATGGAATCGGCTCAATGGTTCATCGAGTCTATCATTCAGCGGCAGCAAACATTGTTGAATGTGATGCGTACTATTGTTGCCCTTCAGGAAGATTTTTTTAAATACGGACAAGGTTTGAAACCGATGATTCTCAAAGACATCGCAGATAGAATTAATATGGATATTTCAACAATATCGCGCGTGGTTAATGGGAAATACGTTCAGACGAATTTTGGGATTTATGAATTGAAATATTTCTTCAATGAAGGAGTCGAGACGGAGAGCGGTGAAGAAGTCTCGAACCGCGCTGTCAAAAATCTGCTTTTGGATATTATTGAAAAAGAGGATAAATCCAAGCCATTAAGCGATCAGGCACTTACCAATGAGCTTAAAAAAGAAGGATACAAAATCGCGCGAAGGACGGTTAGCAAATATAGGGAACAATTAAATATCCCCGTGGCAAGACTACGCAAACAGGTGATTTAGGATTTGGATTTGGCTGTTTTCAGGATAAGGTCAGAGCAAAATGCCATATGTTAATCAGGCTTGTGCCGGCTATCAACCAGACAAGAGCAGCAACAAGTAGTATAAAGTGGGGAACGGTAGTAAATAGATGTTGGAGCAACGGCTGTTCACTGAGTTTAACCGTGTCGAAAACCGTGATATAAAAACTCATCAGGATAATAAGAATGAATATCACTGCTAATGCATAAATGATGAAGAGATAACCGCCCGACATGATTAACGTGAGAATGACGGTGTAAATGATAATATTTATGTGTTGCGTCCACATGTGCAGAGTCACCGCCTGTGAGAAATAAGTGATTCCTGCTGATCCAAAATAAAGCCAAACAATACTAATCAGGTTATAAAGTAAAACGGCTGCAAATCCGAGAAACAAGAGGCTTATAGGGGAACCATTTAAAAATCCTAAAAAAGGATAGTGATAGGTTATGGCTTCAAAACCGAGTTTAGAAAATGAATAGATGCTGATAGCATAAAAGAAAAATCCACCTAATATAGATTGAATAAGTACAACAATCAGACTTGAAACCGTTAAGCGGGCATGTCTTTCAATAATATCATTTACAAAGAAAATATGATTGTTGAAGTATCTTTGTAATGATTTACGGTAATTGGGCTCAAAAGCATAATGAACGGCTATCACCCCCCAAAGTAAAAGTAATAGCAGTACAAGCCAATGTGCTTTTGGTCTCTTCACAGGGGGCGGGGGCGTACTGAAAACAATATTTGAGTTTTTAGCCAATTTCGAGATGTATTCAAAAATGGTGATATGTTGTTCAAACAGGTGGAATAACCATTTTGATTTGAAGAAAAGTAGTGGATTAGAATTTTTAGAAGTACGCCGGAATAATTTTTCAAGATTGCGCACATTAAAAGGAACATCCTTCGGTGGATTATAGAATAGTATTTGATTATTACCGGAAACGACTTCCTGTTTTTGAATGAAGGCATCACTAAGAATAGTGATGTGAAAATTAAAAGTTGAAGATTCCGGTTGATGGGAAATCTTCTGTGTGAGGTAATAAAACGGACGTTCCGTTAAGGGGCGTAAATTATTTATGATTTGGTTGAAACTACTTTTAAAATAAGATTTATTCGTTTCACCGTACTCAAAAAGACCATATGCGGCAATTTGTTTGTAGTGATCGTAATAATG
>Ga0102956_1000898_pt1 | contig 10240 bp, 9 predicted proteins | sample SalPonF2_A_D2_MG_FD_84515 | JGI IMG/M metagenome (GOLD analysis project Ga0102956, IMG submission 84515) | Salt pond soil microbial communities from South San Francisco under conditions of wetland restoration - Salt Pond MetaG SF2_A_D2_MG ...
AATGCATTTGGCATTCCAACCTTTACCCTGCAGCATGGCTTTGAGAATGTCGGCCTGACTTACCATGATGATACTCATGGCACCGATGTGAAGTTCTCGTCAAAAACCGTTCTCACATGGGGCCCCAAAGAAGTATTGCCAGTTTGGGTCGCAAAAGAGACTCGCGACAAGTGCATCGCAGTAGGCTGCCCAAAGGACCTTTTTGCAAACGAAAACGTGCTGGCAACGGGAAAAGGCGCGCGACAAATTATAGGTGTATTCGACAACTTGCACTGGCGTCGATACGATGAAAAATATGTCTCAACATTTCTCGAACATCTGGAAGAAACGGCTAGACAACAGAAAGACCTTCATTTCGTCTTGAAGTCACATCCTGAATCCGTCCGTACACGCACCGCGGATCTGACCGCAAGGCTGCGGAGCATGAAGGAGGTCACTGTTGCTGACCTGTCTGGAAAAGAAGAAGAGCCAATGACAACCCCTTGGCTGTTGACTCATGCCCTGGGAGTGATTACAACCCCGTCGACCATTGCTCTGGACGCTGCCCTGGCCAAGGTTCCGGTCGCTGTAACCAGGTACGGACTGGACCTGGATTACTATACGCCGTTAAGCCTTATCGACAGCCTTGCTGACTGGCAATCATTCACCACTCGGCTTAAAGATAATATCGGCAACAATCAGCTGAAACTGCATGGAGAAGAATTCCTGAGCAAGGTGCTTGTTGCCGGTGATTCTGCAACCAAGATACTTGATGTCATGGTCAGGTCGACAAAGGGTAGAAATCAGGAATAAACAGATTGTAAAGACATTCCACAAAAGACCTTAGAAGCAGGCCTCTTATTATGAAGTTCATAAGAAAATGTATCTCATCTCTCGGCTTTACTCAGGGGCGGGAGACCAAAGATGATTACAGATCACCTCCCTTTGCAAAAAAAACGAGATTAGACAAAAAACTGAGAGTGCGTATTTTAGGAGATCACTCCAAGCTCCATTGCGGCTGCAAGGCCGTTATTGACGCTCTGGAGAAAACCTCTCGAGATAGAGGCTGGGAAGTTGTTGGAAGCTATCAGCCTTATGATGTTCTGATCGTGAATGGTGAAGGCTCAATGCATAACTCACGCAAGACATTTTTAAAAAAAATGTCGGTTCTGCAAAAAGCCGTCGACAGTGGAATTCCTGCATTTTTACTGAACACTGTCTGGCAGAACAACTCACACGAATACGACCAAACACTCCAGAAGCTTGCCGGGATCACGGTTCGTGAGGAGCTTAGCCAGCGAGAGCTGCTTGGAAAACACAAGGTCACCGCGGAACTCGTTATCGATGCCTCGTATTTTGCACCGATCGACAACACAGCAGAAGTCATTAACTTTCACGGCAGCCCCATCAAAACCGATTTTTATTATCCCGACAGTCAGTCGTGGGCTCAAGACCTGGATCTGTTCGAAACCATTCCTTACATTTCACTGGACAACATCAGTTGGAGTTCACTTGTTCTGTCATTGAAGACATCCGCGTATTTAATCACAGGCCGTCATCACGCCATCTATGCAGCCTGCAAGGCGGGCGTACCATTTGTGTGTTCGACAAGCAACACTCATAAGATCACGGGCCTTATCTCATCTTCAGGTGCCAAAATCCCTGTTGCGGAGCACCCATCGCAGATTCCAGCGCTGATATCTCGAATCAACACTTTGGGGCCAGAATATGAAAAACTGTTTGACTGGATGGCAGCTCAAGACCCTGACAAACTTATTCCTGAGCTTTAAGTATTGACACAAAGTCACTAGAAAATATTGCTTTTATTTCAGGCTCGCAGACAAGGCGATCATGGCAGGCTCAAGCTTGAGGGGTCCGATCTTAGGGACTTTTTTCGCCTTCAGGTGAAGGGCCGATGCGACGTAATAGAAGAATGCAAAGACTCCCCTTTCAGTATCCGTCCAGGAGAAGTTCTGCATCAACTTCGGGTAAATTTCTGCAAAACCACGGTCATCTTTTGACTAATAAAAAGCCAAATCCCAAATTCTGACCCCGTACGTATAGTACTGCAAATCGATAACCTTGAAGTTATCCGCACTGTCAACCATGATGTTTTGTGGTTTGAAATCACCATGAACCAAGCCGTTTAGGGAAGAAATATCCTGTTCTTTTACGCGCTCAAAAAATCTTAAGAAGAGATTGCTAGTCTGCCCATAGAGTCCCATCGACAGCATGTATTCTCGCTCCTTCAGGAATTGCATCGCAAACATCTTTGCACTGGCAGTCTCCAGCTGGCTGACCAAATTCCGCAGAACTGCCTTGATCTTTGTGTCCCCTTCCAATTGACAAATCAACGACTTGGCGCACCTGTCGGGAGACAGTTCCGCCAGCTTTTCAGATGACACGTCGAGCCTGGAAAAAAGGTGCCATACCCCCCCATCCGAAAGTGTCGTCGCCTGGGAAAGAATTTCACTTGAAATCCAGGAATAATTCTCATCCTGCAAGGGGGCCATCGCGAAAGCGCTTGCTGCCAGTTGGTTGTCGACATATCGCTCCTGCCATTTTTGAAATCGGTATTCCCTGTCTGCCGATGCACTGTTCTGTACTTTGGTGATTGCAAAGGGCTCACCCTTGGCCTCGAATCGGTGGACAAACATACCCAGATTATTCAAACCACCAAGATCGTGGTAATCGGACCGAACAGCGCCTCTTATTCCAAGCTTCTTGATAAGCGCCTGTTCTATGGTCTCTTGGAAGGACAGCATATCCGTTCCTACAGAGGCCTTAAGCCTGCGTCTTTTTTTCGCGGTTCGAAGAAAATTCTTCAACTTGCGTTTCATAATAAACAGCTCGGAGTTCGTCGGTTCCGGGGAACAAACAGTTCAATAATCATTTTTGCCAACCCTGCCGCTCAGCCATCATTTCGTCCCAACGACACTGGAACAACGGATAGAGTTCCTGGCTTTCGTCGACAACCAGCAACTCATGATTGGCATGCAGAGAACGCAACGAAAGGTTCATGCTACCGAAAACCAGGGTTTTTTTAACGCCGGTATTGAACAGCATAAACTTGTTATGCATGGGCAGGCCTTCGGGGTGAACGTATCGCCTGAAGTCGATACCGTGTTTGTTCATCTTACGCTCAACCCAAGAAGGGACACGGCGCTTCGTATCATGGGCAAGTATTTCGATATGGACGCCCTGTCGGGCTAGAGTTAAAAGGCGTTTGCATATGCCGGGGTCATTGAAGTGAGAGACCGCCATTCGTAAACTGCCACTGTTGTTTAAACCTCCGAACAGTTCGTCGAAGTCTTTCATCCGAGACCTCGGGAAAAACAGAATCCTGGTCGATCCTGAGGCAATAACCTGGTTACTCTCATTCATGAAACGTTCCCAAGGGCCATGAACCATTTGAAACATGCGCTGTGCATGTGCCCGTAATCCTTGGACAAGCTTCTGCTCACGGAGCTCAACTAAGACATTATGCCCCCGGTCTTGGTCACCGATCTTGTGCATGAGAGCAGGATCTTCCGGCTGGTTCCCCGACGGGTTAAAAGTCCCCACCAGCGCTCGGGGCTTGGGATGGCTAAAATAATAAAGTTTTTCGTGCAACCGGCAAGCGCGCAAAAAACGATTGTCGACAAACCTGTGGCTCAGTACGCGCAGGTTCCCCCCCAAGGCATCGTCACCATCAAGGATTTGTCTGACCCGATTGTTAACGGCTCCGGTACGCGGGTTACCCTCAACAAGAACCTGCACCTTGACTCCGCGGCGAGAAGCTTGCACGAGGGTCTCTGCCAGCCCCTCGTCCCGGAAATAGTAGGTAATCCAGAGTATTTCCCCTCCAGACGGAACAGCATGTATACGCTCTTCCAGCAGGTTTCGCAAGAACCGGGGGGGGCGATCCGGACCTCCCCAGAAAACCTGAAAGGGGTCTTCCGCAGTTTGACCCTGTGAATGTTCCTGATAAATCGACAAAGTACAAACATCCTGTTGGAGTGATCTGAATGCGAATCGCTCTTTCGTACAGAGCAGGGAGAGCGGAGGCAATAAAAGCCACGCAATCTACACTAAATCGAAAAGGACCAATTATTCAAACAGTTTCTTGTCATTCCGGTAATGTCTGTATACATACTGCTAAAAAAATAACGCTGCGGAGTTGGGCTTTCACAAAAACAGCGAAAAATGTTAATGTTCAAAAGTTTATTGCTGTCGGTAATGGGTTAAGTAGACCAAAGTTGCAAACTAAAGAAAGCTGATAAACCAAAATGCGCCTGATGATCAAATTTGCTCGATGTTACCCTAGGCAGAGCCTCATGATGCTCTTTGCCCTGATCATGGCCGGCGTGGTCGAAGGTATCGGCCTGACGGCTTTGTTACCATTACTGCAGAAAGCAATTGACCTTCCCAAGGGATCCTCAACCGAGAATTTATCAAGTTCTGGTGCCGACAGCTTCATTACGTCTGCCTTGTCCTACGTAGGGATATCTGCAACAGTCGGTTCACTTTTGACAGTTATTATGATTGGGGCAATTTTAAGAAGCCTCCTGATTTTGATTGCCAATCGCAAGGTCGGCTATACAGTTGCCCACGTGGCCACCGACTTGCGTCTGGCTTTGTTACGCGCACTCCTTTCGACCCGTTGGGGATACTTTCTCGGTCAGCAGGTCGGCAGTATGGCCAATGCTGCTGGAACCGAAGTGATGCGCGCTTCGTCGGCCTACCTGCACGCCGCGACCGCCTTGGCTATGGCGATTCAGGCCTTTGCCTATTTCGTAGTGGCCATGCTGGTTTCCTGGAAGATTACCCTGCTCTTCATGAGCGTAGCCACACTAGTCTTGGTTCTGCTTTACAAGATGGTCTCCAAAGCGAAAAGAGCCGGCAGGAAGCAGACGAAACTCTTACAGTCATTGCTCGCGCGACTGTCCGATAGCCTGCAATCGTTAAAAGCTTTCAAGGCCATGGGGCGGGAGAATTTGGCCGATGAGTTACTTTCAACCAACACCATGAAACTGAACAAAGCCTTGCGTAAACAGGTCTTAAGTAAAGCGGTCTTGCGCGGCATCCAGGAACCTTTGCTGACTCTGCTTGTGATCGTCGGTCTCTACCTGATGCTGGTTTACCTGAAAATGGACCTACCCAAGGTTATGGTTCTGATATTCCTCATGGCCAGGATGTTAAACGAAACCGGTAAGGTCCAACGCAAATACCAGGATGTGGCTATTTGCGAAAGTGCCTACTGGTCACTCCAGGAGAAAATAAACAAAGCGCAGCAGCACAATGAGCCTCAGGGAGGTGACAAAAAGGCAACCCTGGAACACGGTATCACTATAGACCATGTTTATTTCGGATATGGTGAGCAGATGATCCTGAGAAATGCGTCGCTCGAAATACCGGGCAAGACATTCACTTCTATCGTTGGCCCTTCAGGCGCCGGCAAAACAACTTTGGTTGACTTGATCACGGGGCTCTTCCATCCCGAAAAGGGGACCGTTCGGATCGATGGGACACCATTGCCGGAGCTTGACCTGCGCAGTTGGCGACGCATGATCGGCTATGTCCCCCAGGATACTATCCTGCTGCATGACAGCATTTTTATCAATGTCACATTGGGAGAGGAATTGCTGACTGGAGAAGATGTTGAATACGCCCTTAAATCGGCTGGAGCATGGGACTTTGTGAGTGAGATGGCCGAGGGTATGCAAACGACTGTTGGCGAGCGGGGTGCTAAACTTTCGGGCGGACAGCGTCAACGTATTGCCATTGCCAGGGCCCTGATTCACCGCCCACATCTGCTGATCCTCGACGAAGCAACCAGCGCCCTCGACCCAGACACAGAAGCTGCAATCTGTCAGACATTGAAGGAACTGCGTGGACAATTGACCATTCTGGCGATCAGCCACCAGGCCGCCCTGGTCGATGTTGCCGATCGGGTTTTTCAGATCTCTTCCGGTGAGATCAAGCTCGTCACTGACCATTCCAAGATTAAAGAGGCCTCAATTGATATGGACCATTTGAGATGAGGCTTCACACGAGGGCAGGTTTGTTTCTGGCCGCGATCACCCTGTTACTTCTCAGAATAAGCGCTGTGCACGGCCAGGCGTATGAAGACACGACCTTGCAAAAGGTTGATGAATTGCTGGCACAGGGGAAGAACCTGCAAGCCTGGGACAATTTACGTAGTCTCCCGACAAAAGACACTAACTACGGCGACGTCCTCTGGAGAATGGCCCGGACACAGTACGAGCTGGGACGCCTGGCCGAACTTGACAAAAAAGCTCTAAAGTTTTTCCAGGAAACCGAAAAATATGCCCGGGCAGCTATTGAAGCAGCCCCCACAAGGAGTGATGGCTACAAATGGTTGGCCATCGGCCTGGGTGCCCAGTCGAAATACGTCGAAACGGAAACCCAGGTAAAGCATTCCAGGGAGATCAAAAAGAACATTGAAAAAGCGATCAGCCTTGCACCTGATGACGACATTTCCTACCTCGTACTGAGTCGCTGGCACTATAAAATGTCTGGTTTGGGGTTTTTTGCCAGGATTTATGCGGATATGATCTATGGTGGGATACCGAAAGCATCATTAAAAGAGGCCGAAGAACTTTTATTGCAAGCCATAGGACTGCGCGACCGAATTGCCCATCGTTACAACCTTTATAAGGTTTATGACCGCATGGACCGAGCCACCGACGCCAGGACGCAACTGGGAAAAGTCCTGCTTCTGCCGGTCACCTTCCCTGAAGAGGCGGAGGAAAAGGCCAAGGCCATGAAAAAACTAGGAAAGCTGTAATAAGCTCTCCGGATCTCTTTGTTTTTTCTCTGCAGTATCAGCCCCTGCTCTTTATGCCCATCCCGACCCGATTAGCCAATACTGGCGAGTTCAAGCCGGCCACCCCAGCGTTCCTTAAGAACAGACTGCACCTGTTTTGCATCTTTGAATTCAGGGCTTTCGGCATAAGCAAATGCATCCTGTCGGGCCTCTTCGAGGATTCGGCCATCGCGCAGGATATTGGCGACCCTGAAGTCAGGTATGCCGCTTTGCCGGGTGCCGAGGAACTCCCCCGGTCCACGAATTTCCAGATCTGCTTCAGCGATCTTAAAGCCGTCACTGGTTGCTCTCATAACCTCAAGTCGTTTCTCTCCATCTTCACTGCACCTGTATGATTTCAGTAACATACAGATACTGCTTGCTTTTCCTCGACCGACCCTGCCACGCAGCTGGTGAAGCTGCGCAAGACCAAATCGCTCTGCATGTTCAACCAACATGACAGTTGCATTGGGAACATCAATACCGACCTCAATAACCGTGGTGGCCACCAGGATGTCAATTTCGTGAGCCTTGAAGCGAACCATGACTTCTTCTTTTTCTGCCGGCTTCATCCGGCCGTGCAGTAAACCGAGTCGCGCTTGAGGGAAGACCTCGTTTTTGAGCTGTTCTGCGCCTTCTGTCGCTGCCAAAAGGTCACTCTTCTCGGACTCTTCAACAAGAGGATAAACGATGTAGGCCTGGTTGCCCTGCTCGATCTCCTGCCTTAGACGACTGTAGACACGCCCTCTTTGGGCTTCTGAAGCAACAACTGTCTCAACAGGCGTGCGCCCTGGGGGCATTTCGTCGATCACAGATAATGCCAGGTCGCCATAAACGGTAAGCGACAGTGTCCTCGGGATAGGAGTCGCTGTCATTACCAGAATGTGAGGATTGCTGCCTTTCCCTCTCAGCACCGCGCGCTGTCGAACTCCGAAGCGGTGCTGTTCGTCAATAATACCAAGACCGAGCTTCTTGAATTCAACACCTTCCTGAAGTACTGCATGGGTGCCGACTACCAGGTGGATCTCCCCTGCCCTTAATGATTCGACAAGCTCACGCTTTTCAGCAGCGGGCATCTTGCCACGCAGAAGAGCGGTCTTTAGACCCAGCTGCTCAAACCAAACATGAAATTGCAGATAGTGCTGCTCCGCAAGGATCTCCGTTGGTGCCACAACCGCCACCTGGGTATCATTCTCGATTGCCACCAATGCTGCCATTAAAGCGACGATCGTCTTCCCGCAACCAACGTCGCCCTGGATCAATCGATTCATTGGATGTGGAGACATCAGATCCTGTTTTATTTCGCCGAGAACGCGGCGTTGAGCTCCTGTTAGTCGATATGGCAAGGTTGCAGCGAGGAGCTTGGTGTATTTATGGGTGACATTAAAAGGAATTCCTTCCTCAAGGACAACACCACGACGCTTAAGAGCTAATCCCAACTCCAAAAAGAAAAACTCGTCGTAAACCAGCGATCGGAGTGCCGGATTACTGCTCTTCTCAAGATCGTCGATGTTTGTGTCGTTCGAAGGCCAATGAATCTGTTGCAAGGCCTCAGAAAGAGGCTGTAGCTGGTGCTTGCGGATCATATCAGCAGGCAGATGGGACTGGACACAGGCTGCGTAGCTGTCGACTGCCTGCTTCCATATTTTTCGAGCCGCATACTGAGTCAATCCCTCGGTGAGTGGATATACGGGCAATATCCTGCCAAAAGCCAGGGGGTCTGAGCTTTGATAGTCAGCAAGGGATTGGCCTTTAGCGAGGAACTCGGTGTCGGGGTGATGGATTTCTCGTGTTGCCCCGTAGCGCTTCACCTCTCCCGTAAAGACAGCTCGCCTGCCGACAGCGAAACGTTTCTCCATGCTGCCTTTGCGATAGTGAAACCACTTAAGGATGATTTGTCCGGACCCATCACTTACGACAGCTTCAAAGAGCTTGCGACGCGCACGCGAAGTTGTGGCCTCTCCACAGGCCAGAATCTCCCCGGAAAAGACTTCATGTACTCCATCACGCAAGTGAGCTATCTTTCTGAATTGTCGACGATCTTCGTAACGGTGAGGCAGGACGTAGAGGAGATCTTCTACAGTGTGGATATCCAGCTTGGCTAGTTTTTCTGCGACACGAGGGCCAACCCCTTTAAGATGAACAACGGGGGTGGATAGGTTTTGGTGAGATTGGTCTGTGGACGCCTTGGTCATCTCCGCCACCCCAAAAGGTTATTAGTACCGGAACCGTAAAAGCGTAAAGCAAAGACGCCAAGGAAATGCAACAAAGACGCAAAGGGGAAAACTTGAGAATCAACCTAGGGTCGAGGGTCAGGACGACAAAACTCAAACCCAGAAGCATGCAAAAGGGTTCTTTGCGTCTTTCACTTAACCTTAGCGTCTTCGCCTAGAGGCGCCTACTTCTGGTGCGTTAAAATATTGCGTTCAAAGCTGTGAGCAAATCTTCAACATCAAGACCGTGAGCCGTAGCCCCCTGCTCGAGGGTTTCATTTATGGCGCCCATGCAGCCAACGCAGCCAAGGTTGAAGGACCCGAGAACTTTTACAACTTCAGGGCTTTTTTGCATAACTTCGTGAAAGGTCATATCTTTAGTGATTACAGACATTTGCGAGACTCCATTTAAACGTAATTGATATCAATGATTTCGTAAGTTCTGATACCTGATGGGACCTTGATGTTCACCTCATCATCAACACGATGACCGATCAAGGCCTTGGCGACCGGGCTGTTGATAGAAATCAGTCCAGCCTTGATGTCCGCCTCATCCTGCCCGACGATGCGGTAAGTCACTTCACTCTCTGACTCAACATCAAATAGTTTAACGGTTGCACCGAACACAATTTTATCGGTGTCCATCTCTGAAGGATCGATAACCTGGCAGCGGGCCATCTTACCGTTGATCTCAGAAATCCGACCCTCAACAAAGCCTTGGCGCTCTTTAGCAGCATCATACTCGGCGTTCTCTGAAAGATCGCCATGAGCGCGGGCTTCAGCAATATCCTGAATAACCTTGGGACGTTCAACGCGGATCAGGTGTTTCAGTTCTTCCTGAAGTCTCTGGTGTCCCTCAGGTGTCATCGGTACGGTTTCTGACATAACAGTTTCTTCCTTGCTTATTAATAAAATTGTTCGGGCAGGAGTACCCGCCCGAACAGTAGAATCTTAAATAATGAAAAACGGGTAGATCTCTACCCGTTTTGGGGATAGTACTCCTGAATCGGCGTAACGTCAAGACTTTCACGCTTCATGGCCAGAATCCCGTCTGCCGCAGCCTGTATTCCTGCGACTGTTGTGAAGTAGGCAACGTTGTGCATAAGCGCTGAACGACGAATGGAAAAGGAGTCAATGATCGACTGGGTTCCGAAGGTCGTATTGAAGACCAGGGTGATCTGGTTGTTCTTGATGGCGTCTACGCAGTGTGGTCGCCCTTCCTTAACCTTGTTGATTGGAA
>Ga0102956_1000901_pt1 | contig 10228 bp, 9 predicted proteins | sample SalPonF2_A_D2_MG_FD_84515 | JGI IMG/M metagenome (GOLD analysis project Ga0102956, IMG submission 84515) | Salt pond soil microbial communities from South San Francisco under conditions of wetland restoration - Salt Pond MetaG SF2_A_D2_MG ...
ACTGTTTTTCTCACTTAAAATGTCCACATAATTATCAAGAGTCTCTTTTAATTGTTCTCCTGCCGTTTTTATAAACCGGATCAATTCCACCGTTTCATCGTCACTGATTTTGTTTATATCAATTAGATCGAAAATTGATAATAAACTGTTTACGGGTGATCTTAAATCGTGAGAAGTGGTATAATTTAATTGTTTCAGTTCCTTATTGATCTTTGTAAGATTCGTGAGAAGCGTATTTCTTTCATTTTCCAGTTTCTTTTTATGCGTAATGTTTTTGGCAATGGCAAAAATCACTTTATCTTTTTCAATGGGGAAGGAGGTCCATGTCAGCCAAACGACATCGCCGCTCTTAGCCACATACCTGTTTTCAAAATTATATAATGGTTTCGAATATATGAGATCTTTACGGACTTTTGAGGTGACAGTCTTATCTTCCTCATAAACGAAATCATTTATGGGCCTGGAATATAATTCTTCCATGGAATAGCCCAATATTTTTGATACAGCCGGATTTATTTTTTTGAAATACCCATCGTAACCGGCTATACATAATAAATCCGGTGACAAATCGAAATAAAGTTCGTAATTAAAATCAGAGCCGTCCATACGAATTGTAAATTAAAACATTAAATAAATAGTACCGAAGTTTAAGGTAACAAATTTAAAAATCACCTTCGTAATTGATTGAATATGAATAGGCTTTTTTTTATCCCACAGATTTTCAATGACCAAATAAAAATTGAAGATTTTGTCAATGCGAGAAGAGGGTAAAGCGGATACGGAATGATCGACGCGGCAATCACCTGCAGTTGTTCATATGTATAAGTATAAATACGGCAGGTGATTACCCCGAAATTCACGGGGATTCTTTCGTCACTTCGTCCAAGAGTTCACGTAATGACCTTAATGTTGTTTCTTCTTATCTACATCCCGGGTTCATCCGCGCTTGGACCATAACTGCCCGGGACCGGGATATCCAAAAGGCGCAGATAGACACCCAGTTGTGCCCTGTGATGGGTGGTCTGGCTGAACGAATGACGGATCACTTCATATTTAGTCATTACGCTTAATACCTGTCCACCATTTTTTAACTTCCAGGTAGGCCGCAAATCATCTTCTTCAGCTTGCTCTAATGCTGTTCTGCCATTATCGATTGATGTCTGATGAAGTTCCAATAACTCCTTTAAACTGCTGACGGGTGTAGGCTCATATGGGCTTGCGGCAAAGTCCATTTCATTCGTGTTGAGGCCCATTGCAACCCAACCCGGTAATTCTGCAATGTGAACAACAAGATTTTTCAATTTCATGCTTTTCTTATGCGGTTGCCACTCAAATTTCTCAACCGGCACTCTATTGAGAAACTTGCGTGTTATTTCTGCTTCTTGGTCAAATTCTTTAAGTAACAATGGAATGATTTTCATAGTGTTTTGCCCCTGTTAAAGTTGAAAGTGCTGCAAGATTTATTAAAATACCTGGTCTCTTTTATATCTGTGATATCCCTTGCAAACTGATAATTTTCACGTAAATCAATCGATCAAATCATGTAGTATGAAAATAAAACAACAAGGATTGAAAGACGAAACCTGCTTTACAATAAATAATAATCACATTTTGTTTTATATGTTTAATATATAAGCCTTCCACATTCGGTAAATAATGTAGAACAGGTAATGAATAATTATTCATCGATCATTCGTTATCGGTCTCTGCTGTTCATGGTCAGGTTTTTAATACCTTAAATAATTTGTAAGTTGCTCACATTCCCAAAAGGATATCACATTACTTAACTATCAGGGGCCTGCAAAACGTTCGGAGTTATCTTATCAATGAATTATGGCCCTTTTTAAAAGGGTTATTTTAGGGATGAGATACGCAACCTGTCAGTATATAATGATCTTATATTTTTTATAAGCGCCAATTTTTATTATCTGACAAATATTGGCAATTTAAAATTACCAAAATATTTTTTGCATAAAATTATTTTAAAAGGCAGATTTCCAATTAATTCATTAATAAGACAATTTAATCATGAAAGAGATGCGGAAGAGAGATTTTGCCAATCGAACTATCAGTTTAAGGAGAGTCTCGACAAAAGGGTTGGTAATAAATTTTATCATGATTTCCGCTTTTAAAGATACTATTAGGAAGATATAGGTTTGAACAGGAAAGAACGAGTATGATTATTATTAAGGAAATGATAACGGCTTCTCAGCTTGAGGACTTTGTCAAGTTTCAATTTTCGCTATTTGGAAAAAATCCCTATTGGGTCCCGCCGTTGATCAGTGAAGAACTGGAAGTTTTTGACCGCGATAAAAATCCGGTTTTCAACAATGCCGAGGCACATTTTTTCATGGCTTTTAGTGATGGTAAACCGGTAGGCAGAATTGCTGCAATTATTAATTGGATAGAAGTTCGTGATCAACAAGTACCAAAGATTCGTTTTGGATGGTTCGATGCCATCGATGATATCGAAGTGACAAAGGCCCTGCTTGGTGAAGTTGAGAAGGTTGGCCGAAAGCATAGCCTGACGTTTATGGAAGGGCCGGTGGGTTTTTCGAATATGGATAAAGCAGGTATGCTGGTTGACGGATTCGAGGAACTCAATACCATGATTACATGGTACGGTTTACCATATTATAGGAAGCATTTTGAACAATTGGGGTTTGTGAAAGAAAAAGAATGGGTTGAATATAAAATTAAAGTCCCGGAAAAAGGTTCGAATGAAAGGGTAATGCAGTTTGCCGGAAAGATTCAGGATAGATACAATTTGAAGGTGTTACGTTTCTCAAATAAAAACGAAATTATTGGTCATGTAGACAAAATATTTGAGCTGATCAATCAGACATACAGCCAGCTCAGTACGTTTGTGCCTATTCAGCCGGAACAAATCGCCTATTATAAGAAAAAATATTTTAGGTATATCCAGCCTGAATTCATCAATTGTGTGGTTGACAAGGATGGAGAGATCGTTGCTTTTGCCATTACAATGCCGTCTTTCGCTAAAGCTTTACAACGGGCAAAGGGTAAATTACTGCCATTTGGGTGGTTTCACCTGATACGTACCCAATATTCTCATGATAAGGCGGCTTTCTATTTGATCGGGATCAAACCGGAATATCAGAATAAAGGCTTAACAGCTATTATATTTAAAGAGATGAACGAGTTGTTTATTCGCCGGGGCATCAAAGAGGTGGAAACCAATCCGGAACTGGAGGAGAATAAGGCGATACAGGCGTTATGGCACAAATATGATAATAAGCTTCATAAAAGGCGAAGGACATACCGCAGGGATTTTGGATAAGAATTCAGAGAGAATAAGTATTCATATTTTAGGGTAAGGGGAGGTATCACCATCTATATTCGTAGCACTCAATTGGTGAGCGCACATTGCAAATATTATTATAATTATTCAATCCACCTCGGAAATCTTTTCGATGATTTTACCAACTAAACCATATTCCACGGCTTCCCCGGGAGTCAGCCAGAAATTTCGCTGGGTATCTTCCTCGATTTTTTCCAGTGGCCGGTTGGTTCCTGCTGCTAAAATCTCATTGATCCGATGACGCATTTTAACAATTTCTTCGGCTTCGATGGCTATATCACTGCCGCTCCCCTTAACACCTGCACTCGGCTGGTGCAGCAAAAAACGGGTATTGGGCAGGCAATAACGATCCTCAACCGGTACTGATACATAAATAATGGCTCCGGCACTCGCCACCCAGCCGTTACCGACGATACGAACCCTTGCATTAATAAATCGTATCATGTCATGGATGGAATCACCTGACTCCACATGTCCACCTTGTGAATGGAGGAACAATGTTATCGGTTCATTGGATTGAGAGGCAAGAGCAATTAATTGAGAAGTCACATTTCCGGCCAACTCCTGGTTGATTTCACCATTAATCACGATTACCCGTGATTTTAAAAGCCTGTCGGCGATATTATAATGTACAGAAATGGGTTTTGTTGAGTTCATATCATACGAATACTGGTTTGATATAATGAGGATATGTTAGACCCCGTTTTTCATCAATATTAGACATCGATATAACCGAAGTATTGTAAAATATTGCGCGTGTGTTATAGCGGGTTAATTCTTGTTGATGAAATAATTTTCCTGGTATTCTTTGGGGGTCAATCCGGTTTTTTCTTTAAAAACTTTATTCAAATGACTTTGATCAAAAAAACCGGTCTCCATCGCTGTCTGTCCGGGTGACAATCCGTTTGCAAGTAGTTTTTTTGCTCTATCAACACGTTTACCAACAAGAAATTTCCAGGGTGTTATTCCCTGTTCATCATGAAATCTGCGTATCAATTGATATTTACTCAAACTGGCTTCTTCAGCCAATCGTTCGAGACTCAACTCTTCGGTCAAGTGCTCTTCAATGTATATGATAACATTGCCCACCTGTTGACTGGCTCTATGTGATGGTTCATCAAGGTTTTTTTTGTTATTGTCCGCTGCCATAGCGAACAGGCTGTAAGATGCAATTCCGGAATCTTTCAACAGGTATTCCAGGCCGGATAAAAACTGCCGGTAAGATAATTTTAAAGAGGATTCTGTAAGAAACATATGATTCGACCTATGGTGTATTTATACTGAAAATAATCATTCACAGAATGAGAGTCACTCCAAAAGAGAGGTGGGTTCTTATATGCCTGCCGGGTTTATGAAATACTGATTTCAAACTTATGTTTAGTAAATTTAAAGAGACTATAACCTTGGATTTTCCTTGTAATATTCGAATAAATCTATCGGATTACCGGAAGGATCCGCAAGCAGGGCAAGTTTACCCTCCCGTCCATTGATGACCAATAATCCTTAAATCTGAAAAATCTAAATTCAGACAAAATATAACGCAGATTTAGTGGGTGATCGTGGATTTTTATGTGAAAAGATCAACGAGCAGTAATTAATATATTTAAATTACTCGCAATTCTGTCTTTCCGACCAACGCGGAGGAATCTATAAAGGCTGAAGGCCTTCAATAGTTTAGAAATGGTATATGGTTCCCGGGCGTTGTTTGATTCCTCGACACGTTTCGGAATGACAGCCTAATGGCAATGAATGCGGTTATAAACTTTTTAAATCTGCTTATTTCCGCAATAATCTGTGGCTAAAAAATTTCCTGCTTCCAGACCTTCATCATCCAATATAATTCTAAGTATCCAGAATAACTCAATATATTCAGTACACTTAATAACTATATTCCAGGTACTCTGCTACTTTGTCTTTTGCATGAAATGATCTTTATAAGTTGGGGCATTCCCGGCTAATTTCATGAATACGTCGAGGGGCACAACTTTGAAATCGGGTCCGAGTTGATCCAGGATCTCTTTAACATGCTTGATATCGCTCCATTCCCGAACGTGCATCAACAGGAAGTAGGGACGTTTGGAATTAATCGATGCCAGTTCCTCTAAATCGGATACGACTTCTTTGGCCGGTCGTTTGGGTGACAGGTAGTAGTCAAATGAGATAAATGGCCTGCCGTTTTGTACATAAAAAGTATGAGCCGGGGCATAGCCGTTAACAAAACCGATGGCATTGGGCATGTATTTGTAGTAAGCTTTTACAATCCTTTTAGGTAATTCGGTGTTTCCCTCAATTGTGGCACCTTGTGAGTAATCCATGATCTCGAAAACATTCAGATCCAGTTTGTGCATCAGCGTATCAGCTCTTTTAATGACACCGGGGAGATATTTTGGCGGTATCGCTTTGGGATACATATAACCCGGACCGGATAACGAACCGATAAAATAATCGTTCGGGGTCGCCTGGGAATAAAAATATTCCAGCATAGCAGGTGCCAGCCACTTCCAGTTCATTGTAACTTCCCATGCATAAGGTATTTCACCCCGACCCGGTTTCAGCCATGCACCCAGCCCCAATCCGTCGGTTTGGATGCAGGCGATATAGACTTTCTTTTTCGGCTTGTACTTTTTACCCGGAACAATGTTATGGTGATTCTTGAATTTGAATCCCGGAGTTGGTGGTATCTGTGAAGTAAAGCTCATATTGGGCAGCGTATTTAATCCTTCCACGCGCAAGGCATAATGAGAAGCCAGTTTAACGAAGTCACGTTCTTTATCTTTTGCGTAGGAGTGCCAACCCATGACCATAGTATAGGGCTTCTGCCTGCTCATGATATCGCCGGCGAGATTATATTCGGTCGTATCTTTTTCGAGTGTAGATAAATCAGTGAAAAAGGCGTGTTTATAAATTCCGAAATCAGCGATACCGGGCTGCATCTTGTTGCCACTTACGCCTCCCATCCAGACGATAAATTTACGGCTGCATTGCTTACCATATTTTTGATAAGCCCATTTATAGATCTGGGCATCCGTTTTCCCCTCAAACCGGCCACTAAAATCAGCCACTTTGGGAATGCCGGCTTGTTTCATGGCAGGAATCATATTGGGTGTGATGACTACAGCGGTATCCAGTCCGGCAACTGTAAAAGCAACATTAAGAGAAGTCCTGACCGATGGATCCCATACAACATATCCCTTGATAGCATCATGAAATTTTGCAAAAGCTTGGGAAGCGTTAGCTAATTTTTCGAAATCGTAATGATACCGTTTCTCATAAAATTTCATGACAGATGGTGTAAACGTATATGTCCAGTCGTTGGGATAGATGAAATACAAATTCGGGCCGTTAAAATTGGCTAATCCCTGCAGACTTATGAGAAATGCGTTTATGGGAAGTCCGCCGTTTAACTCCCAATTATCATTCAGTTTGACATAATACGCCTTTTTAGTTCCAGGCCGGTGGAATACATATCTAAGAGGTTTGCCGGTTTTTCGCGTAGACCGGTCGATGGTTATGGTAAGTGATTGTTCGTCTTTGGAAAGGGCATAGGTGTAGTCGCTTTTTACCAGTGCCTTGCCTTGTGACGACCAAACCTCGTATTGTTCAGTTATATCTAATTGCTGATGTCCATTGCTCCATTTCGCCGCGACTTTTTTATGTGACCCCGGTATTTGTGAGACACCCATAAATACATTAGTCGGCCAAACGCGTGATTCGACGGGGATTTCATTAACTGAGCCCCCTGTTTTCAGCTCAAGCGTATCGATCGTTGATCGATGAGTTCCCCAGATCTGTATAATGCGCACAGAGTCATCAGAAGAGTTAATATTCAATGAGAGCGTATTATAAAGAGATATTTCAGTGCTCTGATTTTTCGAAAGTTTCCAATCTCCGTTGATACCCTGATCTTGCTGTCCGTATGATTTTAGCGGGGTAAGGAAAAAAAGCAAGGGGAAAAGTAAAATGGAATAATATCTGGTTATGGACATCTGACTGATTTGGTTAATGTATTGTTTGAGAACCAATAACGAAATAAAACAGGGGTAAGATGCGGGCTTTCTGTTAACTATTCAATAGTAATGTTTTAATATCCAGCCAGTTGTCGAAGATGTAGTCGGCGTCCGAGTTGTTTTTATAGAAATCGGATACACCCGTATATAAAATGGATTTCATACCTGCCAGTTTTGCTCCAATGATATCTGTTAATTGAATATCACCGATATGGTATGATTTTTCAGCATTGGCATTCGCATTATTGAGTACTGTCTGGAAAGCTTTGACATTCGGTTTGCTGTATCCCGTTTCATCACTGAAAACGAATGTATCGAAATATTGGAATAAGTTTCTCTCCCTGAGATATTCCCGAAGAACACGTCCCGGTGAGTACATGGTATCGGAGATGATGGCCAGTGGATACCTGTCGGCCAGTTCGGGAATCACATCGGTAACATGATCGGCTAATTCCGGCGGGCCGTCGAAAATAGATTCCTGGAATATCTTAGAAAGGTCCTTTATCTCCTGGTCATTAGGCTGGATATCAAGCCGTTTAAACAGGGATGAAAGCAACTCAAAAGTTGATGGTGTGCGATGATTTTCAAGCCAGATCTTATCGTATTCCTTGTTCACTGTTTTTTGTTCCACACGGACCATCTCTTCGGTCAATTCCGGGCGGTATCTGTTTGCGATAAACAATAACGCCTCCATACGAACACGCTGTCGCGTTTCCCCATTTGTTTCCGCTTTTACCAGGGTGTTCCAAAAATCGATACTTACAACTGAATGATCTACTTTCACGCTAACTCTTCTTTTTGAATAGTTTGAACGGCATCCCATAAGGTATCATGGATACTGATATTATGTTTACGGAGCCACTTTTTATCCTGATTGGGTTCATGCCTGGAGCGTATGAAATAAGATTTCATACCCAGTTTAATGGCTGGCTTCAGGTCTGTGATCTTATCACCGGCCATAAATGATTTTTTGAAGTCTATATCATGTTCCTCTTTAGCCTGCATGAACATCCCGACATCCGGTTTGCGTAATTTCAGCAAATTGGGATCTTTATCCTCGTGATAATCGGGATGATAAGGAGAATAATACCATCCATCGATATGAATGCCATATGGTTTTAATTGTTCATCGACCCACTCGTGCAATTCCTCGACGTGCTTATCGGTGTATCGACCCCGGGCTATTCCGGATTGATTGGTAACGATGATGATTTTATAACCCTCGTCCTTCATCCATTGAAGAGCCTTGATGGCGTCTTTGCACCAGGTCCATTCATCCGGACGATGAACGTAGTCATAATCCACATTAATGGTACCATCACGATCGAGAAAAAAAGCTTTGTTCATGAAATTAAGGTTATTTAAAAAATATCTCCTCGTTTATTACGAGAATTGCTCACGGATATTATCGATATAAAATCATAAAATAACGTTTCTCGCAGAGAAGATGAAAAGAATAAGGGTAGAGCATTGCGCAAAGTACATAGAGCAAAGTGTGAGATCAGGCACAAAGTTCCAGAGGTATTAAGCAAAAGTTATTGAGTGTATTTAATTATTAAGTTAATAAGGGATGGGATAATGGATATTGGATTTATGTTAAAATAAAAATTACTTAGCACTCATTCCAATACGGCAAGTTAGTGGTCCCGGGTGCGGATCAGTGATCTCGTTGATGTGTTTCTTTAAAGTAAACTCAAACATCTCGTTTTTTAAATAGATAGGATAAGAAAGTTGAGTGATGAAAATATGAGATTTCATATTCTAATTTATTCTCAACTGAGATTATCAGTTTAGAATTCCCAATGAGGTCGTTTGAAATGAAGTTGAAGCCATCTTCTAAATCAGATGTTCTATATAGCAATTATAGATAATGGAATTTTATTTTAGTTATAAATGGGAAAAGTATATAAATATATTGAATTATGTGTTTATGTTATGTTAATTAAGAATGTGACACTTAACTAACAAATATAAATTAAGTAAATTTATTATGTCAAAAACATATAGTATAAATATTACAGATCCAACATATGGTGCAGTGGGTGATGGTAATACAGATGATAAAACTCATATACAAGATGCATTAAATGCTAGTTGGAGTAATGGTTATGTTGTTGAAATTCCCGAGGGAACATTTTTGATTAGTGATAAGTTGGAAATTAAACAAGGAACTATTTTAAAAGGGGCTGGTAAAGATAAATCAATAATACTATGTGAAAAAGGAGATTTTTATGCTACAGGCACTAGTACTATATCTGCTTCTGCAATAACAATAGAAAATCTTCAAATAAAAGGGAAATCTGGACAATCAGCTAATTCTATTGGTATTGACATAGATGGTGGACCAGAAAATGCTAGTTTTATAAAAATCAACTCGGTTCTAGTAAAAGATTTTACCGGGGATGGCATAAGATTAACTAGACCAATGATGAATGAATTAACAGGGGTTACTTCAAGAGGTTGTACAGGTAATGGTTTTAACATTATAGGGGATGGAACGAGTACAACTTTAAAGAACTGTTATTCACACGAAAATGGGGGTTATGGTTATTATTGGACAAATGTTCATTATAGTAGTTTAATTAACTGTGCAAGTGATTATAATACTTTAGGCGGATACTCATTCTATATTGGGAGTGGTAAAAGTATATATGATATAGCACTTTATTCCTGTGGCGCAGAAAATAATGATGGCCCCCAATTTCATTTTGAGAGAATGAAAGGCTTAACTCTGAATAGTTTGTATATAAATAGTCTAAATTCAACTAATTCTAAAAATTTAATTCACATGAGAGGATGTGTAGAAGCCCTTATAAGTGCATGTTACATCAACTCAAATCCACCATCTGGATATTACAGTTTGCTTATAGACGATTTAGACGGAACTATTCCACCATAT
>Ga0102956_1000904_pt1 | contig 10209 bp, 8 predicted proteins | sample SalPonF2_A_D2_MG_FD_84515 | JGI IMG/M metagenome (GOLD analysis project Ga0102956, IMG submission 84515) | Salt pond soil microbial communities from South San Francisco under conditions of wetland restoration - Salt Pond MetaG SF2_A_D2_MG ...
AAATCCCGGTATGACTTTGGCTAACGCAAGACTGCGATTGTTGGTGCTGGCGTCGACCCTGACGCTCGGTGCTTGCAGCGTGTTGGTGGAGCGTGCCACCGATAGAATGTCCGACAATTTGTCCAACGCGATTCTGAACCAGAACGATCCGGAAACTGTTCGTGACGGTGCGCCGGCCTATCTGCTGCTGATGGACAGCCTTGTCGAGGGCAATCCTGAAAGCGTCGGTACGCTGTCCGGGGCCGCGAATCTTTACGCCGCCTATGGCTCTGTTTTCGTGGACGACGACGCGCGCGCCAAACGACTAACCCAGCGCAGTTTCGATTACGGATCGCGCGCAATATGCGTGCAGCATGAGCCCGCTTGCGGCTGGTCGGAGCTGTCATTCGACGAATTCGATGCGGCGCTGACCAAGGTTGGCGAGCGGGATATCGAAGCGCTGTACGCCTATTCAGTCAGCTGGCTGGCTTTTACCCGGGCCCATACCGACGATTGGGAGGTTCTTGCCGATTTGCCGAAAGTCGAGGCCGTACTGAACCGGCTTTACGAGCTGGATCAGGATTTCGACGGTGGCAATATCGATCTTTACCTCGGCATTCTGAACAGCATTCGTCCGCCCGCGCTGGGAGGCAATCCGGAGGTCGGTCGGCAGTACTTCGAGCGCGCGATCGAGCTTACAGGCGGTCGGGATCTTTCGGTCAAGGTGGAGTTTGCCCGGACGTATGCACGACTCGTCTATGATCGCGAGCTGCATGACCGATTGCTGGGCGAGGTTCTCGCTGCGGATCCGGATGTACCGGGTCTGACCCTGTTCAATGTGCTGGCGCAACGACAGGCAGAAATTCTGCTTGCGTCGGCAGACGATTATTTCTGAGCCCTGGTCTGCTCCAAGGAGAGAGATTCCATGATTCGTGCAATTTCCATGACGGTGTTTTTGCTTGTTTTGGGCTGGATGACACCGGCGGCCGCGATTACGTTGAAAATTGCCAGTATCGCGCCGGAAGGTACGGTCTGGATGAAGGACATGCGCGCCGGAGCCGCTGAGATCAAGGAGCGTACAGAGGGCAGGGTGCAGCTTAAATTTTATGGCGGCGGCGTGATGGGCACCGACCGCCAGGTACTGCTCAAGATGCGAACGGGCCAGTTGCACGGCAGTGTGTTTACGCCGAGCAGTCTCACGAACATCTATAACGATATTCAGCTGTACACCTTGCCGTTGGTTTTCAACGATCTCGAAGAGGTCGACTATGTCCGCCAGAAGATGGACGTTGACCTGATCAAAGGCATGGAAGAAGCCGGGATGGTGAGTTTTGGCCTGGCCGGTGGCGGATTTGCACTGATCATGTCGAACAAACCGGTGACCACGCTTGCCGATCTGAAGGGTCAGAAAGTGTGGATTCCGGACGGCGATCCCGTTCTGGCGGAAACCATGAAAAGTCTCGGGCTTGCACCGGTTCCCCTGCCGTTGACCGATGTGCTGACAGGGCTACAGACCGGTCTTCTCGATATCGTGGCAACCCCGCCGGTTGGCGCGGTAGTGCTGCAGTGGCACACCAAAGTGAAGTATGTGACAGATTTTCCGGTGCTTTACACGATCGGTTACATGGTGATTGAGAAGCGCTATTTCGACCGCCTTCAGCCAGCTGATCAAGCGGTGGTGCGCGAGGTGCTCGGACGTGTGTATGCCGACTTCAACGTCCAGAATCGCGCTGACAATATAAAGGCAAAGACGGCGCTGGTTTCCTCCGGACTGGAGTTCGTCAAACCCGCTGACGGGGAAATCGCCAAGTGGCGCGCCGACATCGAAAAGACCAACCGCGCCCTGGCTCAGCAGGGCATGTACTCGGAAGAGATGCTGGACAAAATGCTCGGGTATGTTGAGGAATACCGGACCGGCGCGCGGCAGGCGCGAGCGCAATAGTTCGTGGCTGAGCCGGCCTACCGCAGTTTTCTGGAACGGCTTGACCGCATAGGCCGCCACGTAGAGACGTTCATCCTCGTGGCGCTGCTGGGCGGCATGATTTTTCTGGCTACCGCCCAGATCTTTCTGCGTAACGTGCTGGAAACCAGCTGGCTGTGGGCAGACAGCGTGCTCGACCAGATGGTGCTGTGGATAGCGATGTTCGGGGCGCTAGCCGCCAGTCGCGATGGCAAGCAGATCAATATCGATGTCATTACCCGTTTGTTGCCGTCGGTCCTGCAGCGGCTGGTTAGAATCGTGCTCCATCTTTTTACTGTTGCCGTGTGCCTGATCATCGCCTGGCACGGTCTTGAGTTACTCTCCGCCTCGCGCGAGATCGGAGACGAGTTCCTCGGTCTTCCGGCGTGGTATTTCCAGTCAGTTGTGCCCGGCGGCTTTGCTCTTATTGCCTATCGCTATTTTGTATCGATGATTCGCGAAGTGCTTGGGCTCTTCGACGGTGGGGCGGCGCAATCATGATAGCTGCCCTGGTGCTGATTCTTCTGGCGTTGCTGGGTGCGCCACTATTCGCGGTTATCGGCGCAAGTGCGCTGAATGGATTTAACCAGCAGGGCGATCCGCTCTCGATCGTTGCCATCAGCGTTTTCGGGCTGACCGATCTGCCGCTTCTGATGGCGATCCCGATGTTTACTTTTGCCGGCTATCTCCTGAGCGAGAGCGGAGCGCCGCGACGCCTGGTGCATTTATCCGAAGCCCTGCTTGGCTGGATGCCCGGCGGGCTGGCGATGATCTCGCTTGTCGCCTGCGCGCTGTTCACTGCCTTTACGGGTGCATCGGGCGTTACCATTATTGCGCTGGGGGCTTTGCTTTATCCGGCTTTGAAACATGCCGGATATCCGGACAATTTCAATCTGGGGCTGGTGACATCTTCCGGAAGCCTCGGTCTGCTTTTTGCGCCTTCGTTACCGCTGATTCTCTATGGAGTCGTTGCCGAGGTCTCGATCGATCAGCTGTTTCGGGCCGGATTGCTCCCCGGAATTCTGATGCTCGCAATGCTCGGCGGCTGGAGTCTTTGGCGAAATCGTTCGATACGCGTGCCGTTCGATCAATTCTCCGCGGCCGAAGTAGGGCGTGCGCTGTGGGCCGCGCGCTGGGAGTTGCCACTGCCGATTGTCGTGCTCGGTGGAATCTACAGCGGCTTCTTTGCGGTTTCCGAGGCCGCCGCGGTTACCGCTTTCTACGTCATTTTTATCGACGTCATTGTTTTGCGTGAAGTGCCTCTGCGCAGCCTGCCTCGCATTATGCGTGAAGCGATGGTTCTGGTCGGAGGAATCCTCATCATTCTGGGCGTGTCGCTGGCATCCACGAACTATATGATTTTCGCGGGCGTGCCAGACAAGCTACTGGCGTTGACCCAGACTCATGTCGACTCGCAGACCACGTTCCTGATTTCCCTTTTGCTGTTTCTGCTGGCGCTGGGGGCCATCCTCGATATTTTTTCTGCGCTCGTTCTCGTAGTGCCGCTAATACTCCCGGTCGCCGCAAGTTTCGGGGTCGACCCGGTCCACCTTGGGATCGTATTTCTCTCCGCGATGCAGCTCGGTTACCTGACGCCGCCGGTTGGCCTTAACCTGTTCATTGCAAGTTTCCGTTTCGAGCGCTCGATCACCTCTGTGTATCTGGCGACGTTACCGTTTCTGCTGATACTCTTAGTCGCTGTAATTATCATTACATTCTGGCCCTCTTTATCTCTGTTCCTGGTGCAGGGCTGACCCAATTCAGAGGGACGGACCCGATGCCGATTGCTCGAAACCTCATTGCCGCGCTATTTTTTCTTGGTCTGACGCTGCAGGGGGCCTGCGCCAGAGAACTGACGGTCGAACCAGACCTGGTAGTTCCGCCTGGATTTAGTATCGAGGTTCTGACAGACCAGGTTCCGAACGCACGTTCGATGACGCTGGGCGAGCAAGGAACCCTGTTCGTATCGACGCGTAAGCTGGGTAAGGTCTATGCGCTCACTGATCTCGACAGTGCAGCAGGCCCGGTCGTCACGACTATCGGCGAAGGGCTGAACGTGCCCAATGGCGTGGCGTTTCGCGATGGCGCGCTGTACGTGGCCGAGATCAGCCGGGTATTGCGCTATCCGGATATCGAGACACGGCTCGGTAACGTGCCCGCGCCGGAAATCGTGCGTGATGATTTTCCCACCGACGCGCATCACGGCTGGAAATTCATCGCGTTCGGGCCCGATGGTAAGCTCTACGTACCGATAGGTGCACCGTGTAACGTGTGCGACGAGGCCGGCTACTCAGTGATTACTCGCATGAATGCGGATGGCAGTGAGCTGGAAGTCTTCGCTGAAGGCGTGCGCAACACAGTTGGCTTCACCTGGCATCCCGATACCGGTGAGATGTGGTTTACCGACAATGGCCGGGACTGGATGGGCGACGATATTCCCGACTGCGAACTCAATCATGCGCCGGAGCCCGGCATGCATTTCGGGTTTCCGTATTGCCATGGTGCGGACATTATCGATCCCGAATATGGCGACGGAAGAAATTGTTCCGATTTTGTGCCGCCAGCGCTGGGGCTTGGGGCGCACGTAGCGCCGCTCGGGATCGAGTTTTACAACGGAACGATGTTCCCGCCGGAGTACAGGGGCCATGCGTATATTGCCGAGCATGGATCATGGAATCGAAAGGCGGGAAAGGTCGGCTATCGGGTCGTAATGGTGCGGATGGAAAATGGCAGCCCGAGCGCTGCCGAGCCGTTTGCGCACGGCTGGCTCAATGACGAAGAAGTCTCAGGCAGGCCAGTCGATATCCTGCAACTGGCTGATGGATCGCTGCTCGTGTCAGACGACCTGGGCGGCCGTATTTACCGAATTTCTTACCAAGGCGGCTGAGCCAGGCCCCGGGGACAGTAGATGAGATCAATATTCAGCACGATCGGCCATTTGTTCGGACTGCTCTGGAAGGGGCTTGACGGGCTTCGCAAGGTCCTCCACCTGATCGTGCTGCTGGTCCTTTTCATGGTTATCCTGGCCGCGCTGACTCCTGAATTGCCGATGGTTCCGGCCACTGCGGCGCTGGTTGTGCAGCCCGAGGGCAGGCTTGTGGAGCAGCTCGAAGGCGGTCCGCTCGATCGCGCAATTGGAGAGGCAACCGGCGATGGCATTCCGCAAACGCTGGTGCACGATCTGGTGCGGGCAATTGAGCTGGCCACGGAAGACGACAGGATCCAGGCGCTGGTCCTGCGTTCCGAGACGTTGGCCGGTGGTGGCCTGAGCAAGCTGCAGTACCTCGGCGAGGCTATTTCGCGGTTCCGGGAAAGCGGCAAAAAGGTGATTGCGTACGGCGATTACTACAGCCAGGATCAGTATTACCTGGCAGCCCATGCCGACGAAATCTACCTGCATCCTTATGGGCTGGTCTACCTGGATGGCTACGAGCGCTTTCGAACCTATTACAAGGAAGCTATCGACAAGTTATCGATCGACTGGCACGTGTTCAGCGTTGGTGACTTCAAGTCTTTTGCGGAGCCGTACTCGCGTGGCGATATGTCCGAGTACGACAAAGAGGCGAGCCGCGCATATCTGGAGGATCTCTGGCGTGCCTACCGCAGCGACGTGGTTGCGGCGCGCGATCTCGATTCCGGAACGTTGTCCGGATACGCGGATGGTTTCGTATCGGCTCTCAAACAGGCTGAGGGCGACCTTGCGGCCGTCGCACAGGCTGCCGGCCTGGTCGATGAATTATGGACCAGCGACCAGTTGCGTTCGCGCATGCGCGAGCTTGTCGGCGGCGACGAGGACGATGATTCGGGATACCGCCAGGTCGATGTCAGCACGTATCTGGCGGCCGTCGATGGTCCTGCAGGCACGAGCGCTGACGGACCCAGTGTGGCTGTCATTGTCGCAGCGGGTGGAATCACGGAGGGAAACCAGCCGCCCGGGACAATCGGGTCGGATACGATCGTGGAGATGATTCACCAGGCGCGTGACGACGAGGACGTTGCGGCGGTCGTGTTGCGTGTCGACAGCGGCGGCGGCAGCCGCTTTGCGTCGGAGGTAATACGCCGCGAGCTCGAATTATTGCGGCAGTCAGGCAAGCCGGTAGTTGTGTCCATGAGCAGCGTAGCAGCCTCCGGTGGTTACTGGATCGCTCTGGCAGGCGACCGTATCTTCGCAAATCCGACTACGTTGACCGGTTCGATTGGCATCGTGGCGATGATTCCCAGTTTCGACAGGTCGCTCGAGCGGATCGGTATCAATGTCGACGGAGTCGGGACGACGCGTCTTTCCGGTGCGTTTCGGCCGGACCGCGGTCTTACGGAGGAGGCGCTTGCGATTATGCGTCTGAGTACCGAGGCCGGCTACGCCGATTTCGTCGAGCTTGTCGCGGCATCGAGAGAACTCGAGCGCGCCGAAGTCGAGAGCCTGGCGCGCGGCCGGGTCTGGACCGGGCAAATGGCATTGGAAATGGGTCTCGTGGATGTCCTCGGTGATCTTGATGCCGCTATAGAAGCTGCCGCGGATCTGGCGGGAATGAGTGACTATGGCATTGAGTATCTCGAGCCGCCGGTCGATCCCACGGAGCTATTGCTGGCCTCGCTGCTTGGTGCGTCGGGACTGGCGCGGCATGTTGGAACGGAGTTGTCGCTGCAACAGTTGATCGGGCCTGTCCTGCCGGATTTTCTCGCCGATCTCACTCGGTTTGGCCAGGTGGGCACTGACCCGAGGGGCCTCTATCTCTATTGTTTTTGCGGCTTCGACTAGCTGCCCGGAGTCCGTGCTAATGGGTGGCCGGATCAGGCGGCATCGCCCCAGTCCAGAATCACCTTGCCGGATTGGCCCGAGCGCATGATGTCGAACGCCGGCTGATAGTCAGCGACCGCGAAATGGTGAGTGATCACCGGGCCGAGATCGAGTCCGCTCTGCAGCATGGACGACATCTTGTACCAGGTTTCGAACATCTCGCGACCGTATACGCCCTTTATCACCAGGCCCTTGAATATCACTTCGTTCCAGTCGATGGAGGTGTCGGTGGGAGGTATGCCGAGGAGTGCGACGCGACCGCCGTGGTGCATCGTCCGCAACATATCGCGAAACGCATCGGGATTGCCTGACATTTCGAGGCCGACATCAAATCCTTCCTGCATGCCAAGATCGAGCATAACATCGTCAAGACTCGTATTGGTCACATTGACCGTAACACTTGCTCCCAGTTCCGCAGCGAGTCCGAGGCGATAGTCATTGACGTCGGTGATCACGATATGCCGCGCGCCGGCAAAGCGCGCTATGGCCACCGCCATGATGCCAATCGGTCCTGCTCCGGTTATCAGCACATCCTCGCCTACCAGGTCGAACGACAACGCCGTATGCGTGGCATTGCCGAGTGGATCGAGTATCGACGCCATGTCGTCCGAGATCGCGTCAGGCAGTTTGAAAGTGTTGAACGCGGGGATCGACAGATAATCGGCAAAGCAGCCGGGGCGATTTACGCCCACCCCTGAGGTATTGCGGCAGAGATGGCGCTTCCCGGCACGGCAATTGCGGCAGAATCCACAAGTTATATGTCCTTCTCCGGAAACGCGGTCGCCGATTTCGATACCCCGGACTTCGCTGCCGATATCGACGATCTCGCCGACGAATTCATGTCCGACGGTCATCGGAACCGGAATCGTTTGTCGGGCCCAGTCGTCCCAATTGAAAATATGAATATCCGTGCCGCATATAGCGGTCTTGCGAACGCGTATGAGTACATCGTTGTGCCCGACTTCCGGCTCCGGTACATCGTCCATCCAGATGCCTTCCGACGCGTGCTTTTTTACCAGTGCTCTCATTGCCGCATCCTCGATTTAGTCAATGACGCCAAGTTCCCTGCCGACTTTGGCAAATGCCGCAATGGCCCGATCAATGTGCTCACGGCTGTGAGCGGCCGACATCTGCGTGCGGATTCTCGCCTTGCCTTTCGGTACCACCGGAAAGGAAAAGCCTATGACGTAAATTCCTTCCTCGAGCAGTCGGTCGGCCATCTTTGCCGCCAGTTTGGCATCACCCAGCATGACCGGAATAATTGGGTGCTCGCCCGGCAGGAGGTCAAATCCGAGCGTCGTCATCTGCGCCCGGAAATACTGCGAATTGGCCTGCAACCGGTCACGCAGATCGGTTCCTTCCTCGAGCAGGTCGAGTACGCGTATCGACGTTGCTGCAATGACCGGTGCGAGAGTATTGGAAAACAGATAGGGCCGCGATCGCTGCCGTAACCAGTCCACTACTTCCTTGCGTCCCGAGGTGAATCCGCCGGACGCGCCGCCGAGAGCCTTGCCCAGGGTTCCGGTGATGATATCGACGCGGTCCATGACCCCTCGATATTCATGAGTACCGCGGCCGTTCTCGCCGATGAAGCCGGTTGCATGACAGTCGTCGATCATGACCAGCGCGTTGTGCGCCTCCGCCAGATCGCAAATCGCAGCGAGGTCTGCAATCGTACCGTCCATCGAAAATACGCCATCGGTAGCGATCAGCCGGGTACGGCTGGCGCCGGCTTCCTTCAGTTTTAGCGCGAGGTCGTCCATATTGCCATGCCGGTAGCGCAGACGCTTCGCCTTGCACAGGCGAATACCGTCAATGATGCTTGCATGGTTGAGTTCGTCGCTGATAACCGCATCATTCTCATCGAGGATTACCTCGAAAAGGCCGCCATTCGCGTCGAATGCGGATGGATACAGGATCGTATCCTCGGTACCGAGAAAGCGAGAAATACGGTTTTCGAGATCCTTGTGCACACTCTGTGTGCCGCAGATAAACCGGACCGAAGCGAGGCCATAGCCATACTCATCCAGCGCCGCATGCGCAGCCGAGATCAGTGCCGGGTGATTGGCGAGACCGAGATAGTTATTGGCGCAAAAGTTGATGACTTCGATTCCGCCGGCGACGCTGATATTGGCCTGCTGTGGTGACGTGATCACCCGTTCGGACTTGAACAGTCCCTCGCTTCTGACCTGGTCGAGCTGTTGCGTCAGACGTTGGAGAAATGCCGGATCCATGTCGCTTCCCTTAGATTGAATGTCACGAATTATAGCAGTCACGCTGTCGCCGGCAGTGGCCCAAATCGGTCCGAGTTGGATTAGACTGTAGCGGTTGGCAGGCTCGGACGCGTGGTGCGGTTCGTGGACTCGGAAACCCTAAGATTCGATAAGTGGCTATGGTGTGTCAGGCTATACAAGTCGCGCGCGCTCGCGCGCCAGGCGATTGTCGCCGGGCATGTTCGCGTGAACGGCAGCAGGATAAAGCCGGCGCGCATTGCGGCAACGGGTGATGTCGTCGAAATTACCCGGGAACCGGCGCTGCGCACGTTTGTTGTAACCGGACTTCCTCGTCGGCGCGGTCCGGCCAGCGAAGCAGCCACAATGTACAAAGAGTCCGAAGAGAGCGTCGAGCGAGTGCGGCTTGCGGTAGAGGAACGGCGCCTGCAGCGGGCGTCGTCGCCACACCCGGAGCGTCGACCCGACAAGCGCTCGCGGCGGCGGATAATTCGATTCACGAAGGGGTGATGCAATGCGACCGCAAACGCCTTTGATCACAGCGGATGCAGTGATCGAATTACGCGATCGGCCAGGCCGACCGATTGTGCTTATCGAGCGCAGGCACGAGCCCCTCGGCTGGGCTTTGCCCGGCGGGTTTGTCGACATCGGTGAGACAGTCGAGCACGCCGCGCTGCGCGAGGCGCGCGAGGAGACCGGCCTGGACGTTCGTCTCGAGGCGCTTCTCGGGTGTTATTCGAAGCCCGACCGGGACCCGCGCGGACATACCGTCAGCATCATTTTTGTGGCAGTTGCCAGCGGTGACCCTGTGGCCGGGGACGACGCTCGTGAAGTCGGCGTTTTCGATCCGGCGAAAACCCCGCCGCTGGCGTTCGATCATCAGCAGGTGCTTGCCGATTTTATTCGTTGGCGAGAACGACGCTGAACTCTTTGCCGCGAATTGGCGGCGATCAACGGCGGGCCTCGCCATCACCTATAATTCACGACACCGAATTCGGGGTCACAAACGGTAAATACCGAAGGGAGAGTCATCGTGGCGGCACGCGAGCCGGTTTCCGTAAATTCCAATGGCATTGTCTTTCCGCGCAGCTATCCGGGACAACCGTCCTTCGGAGCCCGTCTCGACGGGCTTTGCCTCGCGGACGAGACGACCTGCATACATGAATGTCTGGAACTGGCGCGACTCGATCCGGAAGTGACCGACCGGGTTGGTGCTACCGCGCGCGAACTCGTTCGCGGGG
>Ga0102956_1000905_pt1 | contig 10199 bp, 7 predicted proteins | sample SalPonF2_A_D2_MG_FD_84515 | JGI IMG/M metagenome (GOLD analysis project Ga0102956, IMG submission 84515) | Salt pond soil microbial communities from South San Francisco under conditions of wetland restoration - Salt Pond MetaG SF2_A_D2_MG ...
CTGTCCGGCTATCCCCAGGCCGACTGGAAAAAACCGTTAACCCTTTTTGGAAAGATTATTTCCATTGCAGATAAATATGATACGTTAACATCATGGCGGGCCTACAGGAAATCCCTGCTGAGTCCGGACCGCGCCCTGGGCTACATGCTTGATCATGGCGGCAAAGACTTTGATCCCATCCTCACCAAGGTTTTCATCAATATCCTTGGGGTATACCCGGTCGGCACTCTGTTAAGGCTTGACACTGACGAACTGGCCTTGGTTGTCAGTTCTCCCAGCAGGGTTTTTTCCAAAAGGCCATTGGTCTGTGTCCTGGAAAAAGAGAGGGAAGGCAGTTATAAAAAAAGGAAGATAATTAACCTGGACGAGCGCGACACCGAAACCGGCAACTACGCAAGGGAAATTATCGAGACCTATCACCCTGCAACTTTCGGGATCCAACCTGTACAGCATATGTTTTCCAGTAATTGATTGGATGCGGAATATAAAACTTGGGCTTAGGACTGACGCATCCTCTCCACACGTTTGATGCCGCATAAAGATCTTTGTCTATTTTCCATCTCCCCCTGAAATGATGGAGAGCTGCAGAAGAGACTCCATGACAGTTTCCTTCATCTGTCTTATGTTGTACTTGATTGATTTCTCATATAAATTGTTGTCTATTTTCCATCTCTCCCTGAAATGATAGAGCGCTGCGGAAGAAACCCCTCCCAGTACGCCGGCCATCCTTTTACGTGCTACCGAGCGATAGAACTCCTCTGTTTTCCTGAAAAGCTCCAGGGGGGATTCAAACTCTTGCATCCCGGCCTCCTGGAACTCCAGGAAAAGCAGGGGCAATTTTTCCTGGTAATTCTTATCCGCCATCTGGGCGACCAGGTCGGCGGTTCCAAGGACCTTGCCCATGGTCTTGACCTCTTCAGATTCGAAAGAGATATCCTCTATGGGAAAGAAGAGCTCGGTACATTTGATAATATGGCCGCAGTCGCGGATGTTCTCCTGCGAATAGCCGTTTTCGGTGAGATATTTTTCCATGACGCCAATTGAGCGATCCTCGTGTCCGATGGTGTACTGAGCCCCGGTACCCTTCACTTCCTCCTCGGTCTGGATCAGGCCCGTATCATGAAAAAGCGCCCCGATCAGACAAAGCTGAACAATCCCCGGAGAGAAAACCTGTCCCTGGACGTGCAAACCATGAATAAGTCTTGCCGTCGCAAGAGCGGTCGAACAGGTATGCTCCAGGTTATGATATTTTGTATTGCTGGCCCGGTATCCCGGATATTCTCCGTTGAAGAGACGGATAATGTCCGCGTATACCTTTTCGATTGGCGACGGGTCCGGGGGAGGGTCGATCAGGAGCAGGATATTTTTTATCTCAGATAGAGATTCATCCGGAGAGTTGGTATCTGTTAGATCATACAGCCTGTCGTTGTCCCTAATCATATCGTCAAAGTGCCTAAGAGTCGGTTAAGGTTAAGTTTTTATTATACGATTGCTTCTTTGCCTGCACCAAAATTCGGGATGGTTCTTTAAACCACCCGGTTTATCGCAGTATATCAACAAATTACCAGGACAATCAACAATATATCAATCATGGTCCATTTCAAAATTCGGTGAGAAAAATAGAAAACGGTACCTTTTCCTGATTAAAAAACATGCCGGTGCTTGCTCATTGAAAATATAGGTATTTCGCCAAGTACAGATCAGAATTTTCCGGTTTCCTGAAACCGGTGATATCCAAATTACGGCGCCGACATCTCCCTCGATTTTTTGAAATCAACCCTTTTGGGCCTTGCACCAACTTGAAAATATGTCAAAAACCAACAACTATCGCCCGATCCGGATATTGAGATTATATCACAAAAATCGAGCTTATCAAAATCTGTGCTTTCTTGCCGAAACAACAACCCAAAGCAATTTTATACCAATTACATATATCGTATTTGTTACAAAATTGCAAAAAAGCAACCCTTGTGAAATGGATTTGCCCCTTTTGAAAACCATATGGCACGAAATTTTATTGACATGATAGGTGTGTTTTATAGCAAAATATAATTTTCTACTGCCATTGTGTGTGTGTTACTTTATTTTCAATGGCTATTTCTCCTCGTCTTTAATTTTACGTTTCCAATAGACCATCACTCCATCTTGGCCAAAAGAAATTTGGACAAGTTCCCAGCCCTCCCTGCCATGGTTGTTAAGGATATCGGTCAAGATTCTTGTCTGATCTTTCGAGACTTCATCAATACCACATTGGCCAGACTTGGAACAAAAATAGATGATCTTTTCAAAGGTATCAGCCGAATGCTTGGTAATCTTGTATTCAAAATGTTTCATACGGCCTCCTTTCTCATTTTTTTCAATGAACTTCAGTTCCTTTTTCTGGTCTGCCTCGGCGGATCGGACCAGTCTATGACAGAATTTACACCTTCCGATAATATGAAGCTGTCGAGGGCTTCAGATAAACCATTTTGAAAAACCAAATGTGAATCCCTATAATAAAAAAGGATCAGGATTTATTCCCGATCCTTTTGAGTACTTTTTTTATTTAACGACAGCAAGGATCGACATAACAACAAGGATCAACGTAACAACCGCAGGGATCAACTACGTGGCAACAACAAGGATCTATTACATAACAACAGAATTCAGAGGCGCTGCGATCCGTAGTGTCGGTATTTCCTGATTTTTTATGATCACTCATACAATCACCTCCTTTTATTTTAGAAGAGGTTAGACGTTTGTGGCCTCATATTCCTACCAGTCGATGATTTATTAAAAAATAATCAGGCCCCATGTAAACTTTTTTTAATATAATCCCACAATGTGGCACAGTCAATCTTCTTGTTCAAAAGATTTAACTAAAATTAAAAAACATAACAATGAGTGACTTCGTGCCTACATTTTCAATTGTCGAAAATTGAAGGTTTCTCACTGAAGTGGAACAAGGGATATCTTGCCAATTCACAAGCAAGTATCACTCTGGAAACATTGCATATATCGTATTGTAATATAAAGTCACCTTAGAAGTTCGGTGAAAGTCAAACCCATGAACCGAAAGGAGGTAAAAAAGGCAGGGCCGATTGACCCTGCCTGTGGAGATGCAGGAAGTAAATGATAATTTTTATTAGAAATTATATCCAATACTTAAAGTATCTCTGAGAAAGAAAAAAGTTATGCTAAAGAAATATGCTTGAATCTAAGTCCTTGAAGATATCTTGCCAGTATTCAAAATCCGTTTTAATACAAATATTGTATAAAAATAATTAATTAGCCAAGCTAAATTCGGAGTTAAAAAGCAATTTTATTAGATTAAAATAGTCGGAATTGGGTCCCGCCATTAAATGAGATGTAATTATTTGTTTTACAATTTAAATTGGATTGGTACGAATGAAGACAGATCAATAATCGAGTTTTTCCCGAATCTCGTAATGTTGAGAATTCTCATCGAATCGAGCCAAAACTTCACGCGCTTTCGGGGGAATATATGCACGCTCATAATCCTCACCAGCGAATTTCTTTAAGGCGGTTTGAAACCTGCTCCATCACCTCGGGATCGATAAAATATTACCCTGGTGCTCCATGACTGGGACGGGATGATCAGCATGGCCTATGCATTGAGGTATCTGGAATTGAATCGCCATAACTTTGAAAGCCTGAACTTTTTAAAAGGGTATTAAGCTGTTTTGTTGAACCTGCCGGATTGCTTTGCGGCCAGAATCAAAGATGAATCCGTTGAAAGATCGCGGATTAAAATCGATTCGACACCGGCGCCGGTGAGCCATTGACACATATTTTCGCCGGTATGGCATATACCGTTGTATGTGTTGAGCAACATACAAATATCATACAGCACCCCCTTGTGGGGACGCCGGCCGAATCGATCCGGGAAATAGTCATGGATCACCCAAATGGTATCCTCAGCCATAATGGACAGTGCCTTTTCCATCATCGTAAGGGCTTCCGGGGCACTGTATATGTGGAGAAAATTGCTCATTAGAACCAGCCCGAATTTTTGGTCCGGTTCAAATTCAAAATTCCGGAAATCGCCGGAAAGGGTTTGAATTCTTTCCCAGTCTCGGGCATCCGGGTAGAGTATTTTAGCGGTCTCGATGACTTCCGGAAGTTCAAATAGAATACCATGGGCGGAAATCCTTCTCTTACAAATCGATCGACATAGAGAGCCGGCGCCCCCGCCGACATCCAGCACAGGTCCATCCCATATGTATTTGCAGAGGCATCTGCTGATTTCTTCGGCCTTGACTTTCGACACCCCGTCCATGGCCCGTACATAATGGAAATTACGCGCCGGGTAGTCATCCGGATCGAGATTTTTTTTGTTCATGCCGGATGTGTCAGTGCCGCGAATCCTGTCGGTGAGCGTCTGCCAGGCCGGCTGCATATATTTTCGATAGAGAAGAAAATTCCCCAAATAGTCCGGGTTCTCTCTTACCAGATACATCCGTGCCATCCGTCTGTTGAACCAGAGATCATCACACCGGCCAACCAGCTGAATTCGAACCAGAACGTTTAAGAGCCTTTCCAGCGGTTTCGGTTGCCACCCGGTTTCGGCAGTCATAACCGCTATGCTTTTCCGGCCGCCGGCAAGAATGTCGAACACCCCGAGTTCCAATGCGGCAAACAAAATTTCGGAATACCAATAGCCGGCAGCCAGATCTTCGAGAAATTGAAAATCCTCATGGCTCGGATTCATGTCTGAAAACGGCAGCATACTCACGGCCGGCTGTCCGGTTGGGAAACCTCTGCTTCCTCGAAAGTCAGCATTTCGGTGGTAATTTTCGATGCAGCGGCCAGAATCGAGAGCCCCAATACCGCCCCGGTTCCTTCACCGAGTCGCATTCCCAGATCAATCATGGGCTTGAGACCCAGTGCCCCCAGCATCTCCCCATGTCCCTCAACGGCTGATTGGTGGCCTGAGAAGAGGAAGTCCTTTACATTAGGATGAAATTTAGACGCCAAAACGGCTGCGGCCGTGGAAATGAATCCGTCCACCACCACCGGTACCCGATGGGCGCAGGCAGCAAGAATTACACCGGCGATTCCCCCGATTTCGAACCCGCCGAGCTTTGACAGTATATCCAGTGCATCATCGGGATTCGGACGGTTGACTTCGATGGCCCGGGCGACCATTCGAACCTTGTTCTCCAGCGCCGCCGTATCGATACCGGTCCCTCTGTTGACGACATGTTCCGGGTTTATGTTCAGAATCACCGACGCGATGGCCGAAGACGGAGTGGTGTTGGCGATGCCCATGTCACCCGTTCCCACCGCATCCAGGCCCCGATCTTTTTCTTCCATAAAAACCCGGATGCCGGCCTCCAACGCGTTAATTGCCTGGGTATACGTCATGGCCGGCCCTTCCGAGATATCCGCAGTGCCCGATGCAATTTTTCGGCTGAGATATCGAACCATGGTATTGTCCTTCATTTCGACGTTTACCTCCGGCCCGGCAACCCCCATATCAACCACCGTAAGGCGTGCGCCCGCATGTCTCGACAACACGTTGATGGCCGCTCCCCCCTTGGCAAAATTGGCCACCATTTCCCGGGTAACCTCTTGGGGAAACCGGCTGACGCCTTTGGCCGCGATTCCATGATCCCCTGCCATGGTAATCACCCCAATGTCCCGTATCCGGGGTCTCGGCACCCCCGTGATACCGGACAGTCTAATTGAAAACTCATGGAAACGGCCCAGGCTCCCCAGGGGAATGGCCAGCCGGTCTTGGTGTTTCCGGGCTTCTTCCATTGCTTTATAATCCAAAGATCCGATTCGTCTTATGGTTTCTTCCAGCATATTCTATCCTCTAACGTCTTTATTCGCCGTGGTCTGAACACCCGGCAGCTTGTCGGAGCGAAACGGAAATCCCGCCCAACGGAACTGCGGGGATAAAAGGCAAGCCACCCGTCTTACGGGTGGCTTGTTGACGCGTTATATCTTTGGGCTCTTCTCCAACGTTTCAGCAAAAATAGCGGAAGAAGCCCGATTCGCGCAGAATTCTCCGCACATGGTACAGACATGCTCGTCACATGAAGGAGATCTGTCCTTTCGAATTCTCCGGGCGTCTTCCGGAAAAAGCGCGTTCTTGAATTGTGTCTCCCAGTCAAGGTCCCTTCGGGCTTTGCTCATGGCCAGTTCCCGTGGAAGGGTTTTATGGGGCAGTTTGCCGAGATCGCCGATATGGGCCGCCAAACGCGCCACCTTGACCCCTTCTGCAACGTCTTTTTCGTTTGGAAGGGCCAGATGTTCGGCCGGCGTAATATAGCAGATGAGGTCCGCCCCGTACCGGGCGGACTGGGATGCACCGATGGCCGCCACAACATGGTCATAGGCAGCGCCGATATCCGTCGGAAGCGGCCCCAGCATGTAATAGGGTGCATAATTGCTCATGCGCTTCTGGAGAATAATGTTGGCCTCGATTTCATCCATGGGAACATGTCCGGGGCCCTCCACCATCATCTGGCATCCCAGTTTTCGGCCCTCTTCGGCCAGTTCGCAGTTGATCAATAGTTCCTGAATCATGGCACGGTCGAAGGAGTCGGCGATGGAACCGGCCCGCAAGCCGTTGCCGAGGGAAAGCACCACGTCATATTTTTTGAGGATGCTCACCACCCGGTCGAACTTCTCGAAGAGGGGATTTTCCTTCCCGTTTTTTTTCATCCAGGCGACCATGGATGCACCGCCTTTGCTCACCAGTCCGCCATATCGATAGCCCTGTTTTTCCAGGCGTTCAATGGTGTAAAGGTTGATGCCGCAGTGAATCGCCATAAACGATATGCCGTCCGCACACTGGCGCTCGATAATGTCGAAGAGCATCTCTTCGTCCAGTTTGTTGGGATCTTTATATTTTGAGGTCGCTTCACAAAATGCCTGGTACAGCGGAACATTGCCCACCGGAAGTTCCATGGAAGCCAATACGTCTCTTCGGATCCGGTCCAAATCACCGCCCACGGACAGCTCCATCAGGGTATGGGCCCCGGCGTCCCGAGCCACCAACGCCTTTTTGACCTCGTCGGCAATATCGACAATATCGGTGGAAGTACCGATGGAGGCGTTGACTTTGGTCGACAACCCCATCCCGATGCCCACCATCCGGCATTTCCTGTTTTTGTTGAGGGGGATTACAATCCGGCCCTGTGCGATGCGATCCCGGACGATCTCCGGGGAAAGGCCTTCATCGGCGGCAACGGTTTTCATTTCAGGGGTGATGCTGCCGGAAAGCGCCCATTCCAACTGTGTCTTGAACATGTTTGACTCCTGTAATCCGGCCCGGGGCAAAAAAAAACCCCAAGCCAATAAAATATCAGCCTGGGGATTTACCGTCTCCACCAAGAACGCATCAGACATTCGGCAGGTCTTCTGACTTGCGAATCATTCTACTTTCCGCACCTTCCCATACCGCTCGTAAGTATATCTTGCGGTACAGTGGCTATTTTGCGGATTTCGTCCTCGCTCACAGCGGCGGGTCCGTGCCGGAATTGCACCGGCTTCCCTTTCGGGCCTTAAAAAAGGCCACCGAACATCACTTTCAATTTGTTCGGCCAAATACCATATCGCAAAATCGATTGTCAACGAAATTATTTCAAACCGTCAAACATCCATTGAATGTTTTTTCCTTGACAGTATAAGAATATTTCACTATGCAATGCGGGAACAAGGTGTGAAAGCTTAATAGGGAATCCCGTGGAAATCGGGAGCGGTCCCGCCGCTGTAACCCCAGCGCTCATTTTTGAAGCAAACCGCCCGGCAGTCCATGCCACTGTGTCGACGAATCGATATGGGAAGGCCGCCGGAACGGTTGGGGGAGCCAGAAGACCTGCCTTGGAAAATACCGCCGTTCTCCATTGCGGGTAACAGGGAGAGGCGGGGACAGAAAAAGGGCAAAGAAAACTGGGTGCAGCCCTTCAAGCTTATAAAAGCTTGAAGGGCTTTTTTTATTGGGGGAAACCGTTTGAAGAAAAAACATGCCGGGGTCGAAATACGTCTATTCCGAGGTGGATGGTTGCTGCTGCTGGCCGGTTTACTTGCCGGCATGATCGTCCTTGCCGCCGGTTTGGGGCAGATGGCCGTTCCCTGGACGGACGTCGCCCGGGTAATTTTTGCCAAAACGTTCGGGCACCCCTCCCTTTTTGAAGGGGTTGGCGAAGTGGCCGCCGCCATAGTCTGGGATGTCCGATTGCCCAGAATCCTGACATCAGCCATTGTCGGCGCCGGACTGGCGGTATCCGGCACTGTATTTCAAGGCCTTTTGCTCAACCCCCTGGCCGATCCCTATACCCTTGGTGTTTCCTCGGGTGCCGCCTTCGGCGCTTCCCTGGCGCTGATTCTCAACATCGGATTCATGGGGACTTACTCGGTACCCCTGTTTGCCTTTATGGGGGCGGAATTGACGCTTGGGTTTGTATTATTTCTTTCTTCGCCCCGACAAACGACGGCGCATAACCTTATTTTGTCCGGAATTATCGTAACGGCCATTTTGTCGGCGGGTATCAGCTTTCTAAAATATATCGCCGATGAGCAGGTCTCGGTAATCATCTTCTGGCTGATGGGAAGCTTTGCATCCAAAACCTGGTCGGATGTTGGAATAACGGCGCTGGTTCTGGCGGCGGGCCTGGCGGTGTGTCAATATTGTGCAAGGGATTTAAATCTCATGGCCCTGGGCGGCCGGTCCGCCGGCGCACTGGGGGTGAACGTGAAACGAACATCCCGGGTGCTGTTGTTATCCGCTTCCTGTATCGCTGCGGTATGTGTCTCGGTTTCCGGGATTATCGGATTTGTGGGGCTCCTGGTTCCCCATATGATGCGGGAAATATCCGGACCCGACAACCGGATTCTTATCCCTTTCTCCATGTTTGCCGGTGGGATCTTGCTACTGGCCGGCGACACCGTAACCCGGGCAATTCTCCCCAGGGAGATCCCAATCGGTGTGCTTACGGCGTTAATCGGAGGACCGTTTTTCTGCTATATTTTCCGCCGCAGGCAAACAAGAGGAAAATTCTGATATGGGCTTTCACGTAAAAGGCATCCGTTTTTCTTTCAACGAAGTACCGATTTTTAACGATCTGTCGCTTCAGTTTTCTCCCGGCCGGTTTTACGGCATCCTCGGTCCCAATGGGAGCGGAAAAACCACCCTCCTCGATATGCTCATCGCTCATCTGAGACCGGATGCGGGCCAAATCGAATTCATGGGCAGGCCCCTTGCCGGCTTTTCCCACCATTCACTTGCACGTTACATTGCACTGGTTCCCCAGGACTATGACATCCGCTTTCCATTTACGGTAACCCAAACGGTCACGATGGGACGTTATCCCCACATGCCCCGGTTTTCAGCCCCGGACCGCCGTGATCTTCGAAGCGTCGATGCCGCCCTTGAAGCCACCGGCACCGAAATTTTTCGGAATCGGCTGATCACGGAACTCAGCAGCGGCGAACGCCAGCGCGTTGTTTTCGCCCGAGCCCTTGCCCAAGACACGCCGTGGCTGCTTCTTGATGAAGCAACAGCGCATCTTGATATTGCCCATACCTTGGGCATTCTCGATATCGCATCCGGCCTCGTCCGACATAAGGGGAGAACCGTCATTGCCGTCTTCCACGATATGAACATCGCCGCCGCCTATTGCGACGAGCTGATATTGATGAAAAACGGAGACATCCACGCCGCCGGATCCGTCGAATCGGTATTGACCCAGAGCCATATCCGGTCGGTATTCCAGGTGGCGGCAAAAGTAGGCTATAATTCTTACGTCAATGCGCATCAGGTGATGTTAAAAAGAATAACCGCCGCCGAAACGGGATTGAAATCATGATGCGAATTGTCGTCATATTCCTCCTTGCCGGGGTTATCGTCATGGAAGTTTCGGCGTCCGGCGCATCGGGAGTGCCGGATATCGCATGTCAAGGCAACAGACCGGAAACGCTAATAGACACGTCGGGAAGAAGAATTTCGGTAATAACCCCTTTTAAAAGGATCATCTCTCTGTATGGCGCGCATACGGAGAATTTATTTGCTCTAGGCATCGAAGCGCACATCATCGGAGTTTCCCGGCATGAAACCTTTCCCCCGGAGGCTCTGAACAGACCGGTGTTTTCTTACCATGACGATCCCGAAAAATTTATCGCGGCCCGGCCCGACCTCGTTATCATTCGCCCAATGATCGATCTGGCCTACCCGAAATTAATAAAGC
>Ga0102956_1000906_pt1 | contig 10199 bp, 4 predicted proteins | sample SalPonF2_A_D2_MG_FD_84515 | JGI IMG/M metagenome (GOLD analysis project Ga0102956, IMG submission 84515) | Salt pond soil microbial communities from South San Francisco under conditions of wetland restoration - Salt Pond MetaG SF2_A_D2_MG ...
GCTTCCTCGCCCCTTTGCGCCTTGTGATCATCCCCTTGATCGACCTGTGCAGAGGTTCCCTGGTGGTCCAAGCGGAAAATGCTGTGCCTCTCAGCCGGTCCACAGGCCTCATCGGTCAGGCGTCGGAGCGCAGGGCCGACTGTCGCCAATGCGGCCCTAGTCGGAGCGAGCCGCCGAGACGACGGTCTGATATTGCTCCAGCTTGCCTTCCGCGCTGAACGCCTCCCTGGGCAGCGGATTGGCATGGGCATCCTTGAAGTCGGCGCTGCCGATCCAGGAGCGAAACGCCGCTTCGTCTTCCCAGGCCGTGTTCACCACGTAGGGGGTATCCTCGCTCACCGGCCTGAGGACCTCCATGCGTACAAATCCCGGCTGCTGCTCGATGCGCCCCGCGCGCTTGCGGAAGCGTTCCTCGAACTGCTCTTCCCAGCCTGATGCCACATAAACCCGGTTGGCTACCATGAACATGAGCACTCCTCCTTGTCGATGTCGCCGGGTGATCTACCGTCCTCAGATCTCGATTTGTATCCCCAGTTCCACCGATCGTCCCGGAGGCAGGCGATAGTACTCCACCGCCCGCAGGGAATTGCGCGACATGAAGGCGAACAGCCGTTTGCGCCAGGGGCGCATGCCTTTGCCGCGTGCCGTGGTGACCAGGGTGGAGCGGTCCGCGTAGTAGACGGTCACGGCCGCGTCCAGATCGGGGATCAGTCGCAGGTCCTGGCAGAGCTTGATGGCTACGGGCAGATTGGGGCTCTGCATGAACCCGTAGTGGACGAACACCCGGTAGAAACCGCACTTGAGCGCGGTGACTTCCAGGCGCTCGCTGGCCGGCACCCGCGGCACCTCTTCGGTGACCGCGGTGAGCAGCAGTACCTGCTGGTGCAGGACCTGATTGAGCTTCAGATGATGGAGCAGGCCGCCGGGCACGTCGTTGCCCGGATTGGTGAGGAACACGCCCGTGCCCGGCACCCGGGTGGGACCGTAGTTCTCGATGCTGGTCAGAAAAGCGTCGATGGGCATGGAGCGCTCATGGATCTGATCGTGGAGCAGGTCGCGGCCCCGGCGCCAGGTCATCATCAGCAGCAGCACCAGCCCGCCCACCAGCAGTGGAAACCAGCCGCCGTCATTGATCTTGAACAGGTTGGCCCCGAAGAACGACAGGTCGCCCACCAGGAACAGGGCCGACAATCCCATTGCCGGCACGGCGCCCCACTTCCACAGCTTGCGCATGACCACGTAGGCCAGCACGGTGGTTATCACCATGGTGGCGCTCACGGCCACGCCATAGGCCGCTGCCAGATTGGAGGACGAACCGAAGCCGATGACCAGCGCCACGGTGGCGATCATCAGCAACCAGTTGATGTCCGGAATGTAGATCTGGCCGATTTCGTCCGAGGAGGTCTGCACGATGGACATGCGCGGGCTCTGGCCCAGCTGTACGGCCTGACGGGTGAGGGAAAAGGTGCCTGAAATCACCGCCTGGGAGGCGATCACCGTGACCACGGTGGCCAGCATCACCATCGGGTACACGGCCCAGTGGGGCACCAGATTGTAGAAAGGATGAATGGCGCTGTGGGGGTGATCGAGAATGAGCGCGCCCTGGCCGAAATAGTTGAGCAGCAGCGCCGGCAGCACCAGCCCGAACCAGGCCAGGCGGATCGGGCGCGGCCCGAAGTGGCCCATGTCCGCATAGAGGGCTTCGCCGCCGGTCACCACCAGGAACACCCCGCCCAGCACCAGATAGGACTCAGGCGGGTTCTCGAAGAAGAAGGCGATGGCGTGCAGCGGATCGATGGCCGCCAGCACATGGGGGTTGCGCATGATGCCGCGCACGCCCAGCACAGCGAGGATGAGAAACCAGAACACCATGATGGGACCGAACACGCTGCCGATGCGCGCGGTGCCGTGCTTCTGGGTGAGAAACAGCCCGATCAGCACCGCGATGGTGATGGGAATCACGAACGGCTCCAGTACGGGTGCGGCCACCTTCAGGCCTTCCACCGCGCTCAGCACCGAGATGGCCGGGGTGATCATACCGTCGCCGTACAGCAACGCCGCGCCGAACACGCCCATGATGATCAGGGCGGCCATGTTGCGCCGGGGGCGTCGGCTCTGCCAGGGGTCCAGCAATGCCAGCAGAGCCAGGATGCCGCCCTCGCCGTGGTTGTCCGCCCGCATCACGAAGATCAGGTATTTCACCGAGATGACCAGCACCAGGGCCCAGAAGATGAGGGACAGCACGCCCAGCACATTGGCCGGGGTCACACTCACCGCGCCGCTGCCGAAGAAGCATTGGCGTATGGCGTACAGAGGGCTGGTGCCGATATCGCCGTAGACCACCCCCAGGGCTGTCAGACTCAGCGCAAGCAGGCGCCGGTTCTCGGGTTCGCGGGGGTTCGGGTGACCGGCATCCGCCGACCGGGCTCGGGAAGGGGCATTCACGTTCGGCAGACCGGATGCCGCGACGGGCGCTTGGGCACCGGCGCGGCCTGCGGGAATCGCTTTTGGTTCGGCACGGCCACGTCGGACGGGAGTCAGGGCTTCCGGCTGCTCATGAACAAAACGTCGGGGATTATAGCGCAACCGAACGCCGGGTTTATACGGACCGCGCCGGGGGGTGAGGAGCGTCCCTGCTGCCAGGCTCCGTGAATCTCGGGGAGAGATCACTGCACCCCGAGCATAGCCGGTGGGGGCGCCTCGTTGGGCCGGTGGCGGCCCGTTCTGTCGTAGGAAAACGGCCCTCTGGCCCTCGCCCATCACGGCCTGCGTGCAGTAGTATCTGCCCCACCGGCGCTCCGCCCCGGCTTTCCCCTGGTCAGAATCGGTTCCCGATGTCCAACGATTTCATCTACTTGGAAGGCGCCCGTCAGAACAACCTGAAGGGCCTCACCGTACGGCTGCCCTTGAACGAGCTGGTGGTGGTCACCGGCGTGAGCGGCTCCGGCAAGTCGTCCCTGGCTTTCGACACCGTCTATGCCGAGGGCCAGCGTCGGTACGTGGAGACCTTCTCGCCCTACGCCCGTCAGTTCCTGGACCGCATGGACAAACCCCAGGTGGACCGCATCGAGGGCATCCCGCCGGCCATCGCCATCGACCAGACCAACCCGGTACGCACCTCGCGCTCCACGGTCGGCACCATGACCGAGCTCAACGACCACCTCAAGCTGCTGTTCGCCCGGGCAGCGCGGTTGTATTGCCGGGGCTGTGGTCGACCGGTGCACCGGGATACCCCGGACAGCGTCGTGGACGCGCTGCTGGCGCGCGCCGCCGAAGCGCAGTCCGGTGTGCTCATCACCTTTCCCGTCAACGTTCCGGAAAATTTCTCGGCGACGGAAGTGAAGGGCCTGCTTGCTCAGCAGGGATACACGCGTCTGCACCGCAGCAGGGGACGGTCGCTGGAAGTGATACAGGACCGGGTGCGGGTCACGCCCGACCGGCGTGAGCGTCTGACAGAGGCCGTGGAAGCCGCCCTGGAGCACGGTCGCGGCCGGCTCATCGTCTATCCCCTGGACGCCGCCCGCGAGCCCCTGGCGCCGTGGCGCTTCTCCTCGGACCTGCACTGCCCGGACTGCGACATCCACTACCAGGAGCCGCTGCCCAGCCTGTTCTCCTTCAACTCCCCCATCGGGGCCTGCGGGACCTGCCGGGGTTTCGGCCGCACCATGGGCATCGATTACGCCCTGGTGGTTCCCGATGCCAGTCGCACCCTCGCCGAAGGCGCCGTCAAGCCCTGGCAGACCGACAGCTACCGCGAGTGCCAGCGGGACCTGATGCGCTTCGCCCGGCGGCGGGGCATTCCCACCGATGTGCCCTGGCGGCGCCTCACCAGGGCCCAGCAGCGCTGGGTGCTGGAAGGCGAGGGCGACTGGGACGAGGGGGTGTGGTACGGCGCCCAGCGCTTCTTCGACTGGCTCGAGACCAAGAGCTACCGGATGCATATCCGGGTGCTGCTGTCCAAGTACCGGGCCTACAACCCCTGCCCGGCATGTCACGGCGCGCGCCTGAAACCCGATGCGCTGTTGTGGCGGCTGGGCAGCGCCGACGACGCCCGGCGGGTGTCCGTGCAGCAGGCGCTGCCGGGGTTGAACATCCATGACGTGATGGTGCTGCCCATCGAGCGCTGCCGGGATTTCTTCCAGCACCTGCATCTGCCGGCGCCTCTGGACGAGGCAACGGAGATGCTGGTGGGCGAGATCCGTTCGCGTCTGCACTATCTGACCGAGGTGGGCCTCGGTTACCTGACCCTGGACCGCCAGTCCCGCACCCTGAGCGGCGGCGAGGTGCAGCGCATCAATCTGACCACCGCCCTCGGCACTTCGCTGGTCAATACCCTGTTCGTGCTGGACGAGCCCAGCATCGGCCTGCATCCCAGGGACATGCAGCGGGTGATCGGCGTGCTGCACCGTCTGCGCGACGCGGGCAATTCCCTGCTGGTGGTGGAGCACGACCCCCAGGTGATGCTGGCCGCGGACCGGGTGCTGGACATGGGACCCGGCCCCGGCGAGCGCGGCGGCGAGGTGGTGTTTGCGGGCACGCCCCGGGAGCTGCTGCGCAGCCGCCGGTCACTGACCGCCCAGTACCTGACCGGGCGTCGGACGGTGGTTCCCGACAGCGAGCGCGGGCGGGCCGTGCTGTCCGAGAGCTCTGCGGGAATCCGCCTCGTGGGCGCCGCCGAAAACAACCTGAAGGGCATTGACGTGACCGTGCCCCTCAACGGGCTGGTCTGCGTCACCGGGGTCAGCGGTTCGGGCAAATCCACCCTGGTGCAGGATGTGCTCTACAACGCCCTGCGCAAGATCAAGGGTCGGCCCGTGGAGCCCCCCGGGCGTCATCGGGCGGTGCGCGGGCATCGCTCGATCGACGATGTGGTGCTGGTGGACCAGTCCCCCATCGGCAAGACCACCCGTTCCAATCCGGCCAGCTACGTGGGCGCCTTCGACGCCATCCGCAAGCTGTTCGCCGCCGAGCCCATGGCCCGGGAGCGGGGCTATAGCGCCGGCACATTTTCCTTCAACGCCGGCAACGGGCGCTGCCCCACCTGCGGCGGCAACGGCTTCGAGCATGTGGAAATGCAGTTCCTGTCGGACGTGTACATCCGCTGTCCGGACTGCGACGGACGCCGCTACCGCCCGGAGGTGCTGGAAGTCAGAGTCCACCCCGACAACGCAGGGTTCGGCTCCGCCTCCATCGCGGACGTGCTGGAGATGACCGTTTCCGAGGCGGCGGCCTTCTTCTCCCGGCATGACGAGGTGCGCCGTGCGCTGGAGCCGCTGGCGGCGGTGGGCCTCAGCTACCTCAAGCTGGGACAGCCGGTGCCCACTTTGAGCGGCGGCGAGGCCCAGCGTCTGAAATTGGCCGGCCACCTGGTCAAGGCGGCGAAGCGGGGTGCAGGCGGTGCGGCGCCCACTGCCAAGGGCGGCACCCTGTTCCTGTTCGACGAGCCCACCACCGGGCTGCATTTCGACGACATCGCCACCCTGCTGGACGCCTTCCGCCGGCTGCTGGCCGAGGGCCATTCCCTGGTGGTGATCGAGCACAACCTGGACGTCATCGGCGCGGCCGACTGGATCATCGACCTGGGTCCCGAGGGCGGGGAGGCCGGCGGCGAACTGATCTGCGCGGGGACGCCGGCTCAGGTGGCCGCCCATCCCACCAGCCATACCGGCGCCGCCCTGCGGGACTATGCGCAGGCGGCCGGCACCGCGCTGGCCGCACCGGCGAAGGCCGCCGGGGCGAGCCGCGCAAACCGGAACAACATGATCCGCATCCACAATGCCCGCGAGCACAACCTCAAGGGTGTGGACATCACCGTCGCCCGCAACAAGTTCACCGTCATCACCGGCATTTCGGGTTCCGGCAAGAGCACGGTGGCGTTCGACATCCTGTTCGCCGAAGGTCAGCGCCGCTACCTGGAATCCCTCAACGCCTATGCGCGCCAGTTCGTGCAGCCCGCGTCGCGCCCGGACGTGGATGCCATCTTCGGTATCCCGCCGACGGTGGCCATCGAGCAGCGCACCAGCCGGGGAGGGCGCAAAAGCACGGTCGCCACCATGACCGAGATCTATCACTTTCTGCGGCTGCTGTACGTCAAGCTCGGCACCCAGTACTGCCCGGATTGCGACATTCCCATCGATCAGCAGACGCCGGAGGCGATCCTCGCCCGCCTGATGACCGACTACCGCGGCCGAGGGATCGAGCTGCTGGCGCCTTTGGTGGTGGCCCGCAAGGGGTACTACACCGATCTCGCCAAATGGGCGGCCGCCCGCGGCTTCGGCGCCCTGCGGGTCGACGGCGAAGCCACGCCCACCGATCCCTGGCCGCGGCTCGATCGCTTCAGGGAACACGACATCGATCTGTCGGTAGGCACCGTCGATGTCAGCCCCCGCAGCGAGTCGCGCCTGCGGACGCTGCTGGAGCAGGCGCTGGACCTGGGCAAGGGGCGGGTGAGGGTGGCCAGCGCGCGCCGCCGGGAGACGCTGTTCTCCATCCGCCGCGCCTGCCCGAGCTGCGGGCGCAGCTTCGAGGAGCTGGACCCGCGGCTGTTCTCGTTCAACTCCAAGCATGGCTGGTGCGGGCACTGCTACGGCACCGGTCTGGAGCTGCCGGGTTTCGAGGCCGACCAGACCGGCGAGGAGATCTGGTGGAACGCCTGGTGGGAGGGGGAAGAGCACGTGTGCCCGGCCTGCCACGGCCACCGGCTGCGTCCCGAAGCCCTGGCGGTGCGTTTTCGGAACCGTTCCATTTCCGAGTTCACCGCTCTGCCGGTGGCCCAGGCCGAGCGGGTCTTCCGCACCCTGAAACTGCGGGGCCGGGAGGCGCAGATCGCGCGGGACGTGCTGCCGGAGCTGCGCTCGCGCCTGGGTTTTCTGAAGGAAGTGGGTCTGGATTACCTGTCGTTGGACCGCTCGGCACCGACCCTGAGCGGCGGCGAAGCCCAGCGCATTCGACTGGCGTCCCAGTTGGGGTCGAACCTGCAGGGGGTCTGCTACATCCTGGACGAGCCCACCATCGGGCTGCATCCGCGGGACAACCGCATGCTGCTGGACACCCTCGGCAAGCTGGAGGGCAAGGGCAACACCGTGGTGGTGGTGGAACACGATGAAGACACCATCCGGCGTGCCGAGCAGGTGGTGGACCTGGGCCCCGGTGCAGGGGTGAATGGCGGTGAAGTGGTGGCCCAGGGCACGGTCAAGGCGTTGATGCGCAGCCGCCGCTCGATCACCGGTCAGTGTCTGGCCCATCCGTTGCGCCATCCGCTTCCCGACGTGCCCCGTCACCCGGTAGGGCGCGACAGTCGGCGCCTGACGGTGGTCGGTGCGGATCTGCACAACCTGAAGAACCTGCGGGTGGAGCTGCCCCTGGACCGGCTGGTGTGCGTGACCGGGGTTTCGGGCAGCGGCAAGAGCACCCTGGTGCGGCAGGTGCTGCACGAGAATCTGCGCCTGCTGCTGGGGGGCGCGAGGCGGCGCGGCAAGGCCCGCCGCGATGTGCCCCTGCACGGTTGCAGCGAAATCGACGGTTGGGAGCCGGTGGCCCGTGTGCTGGAGGTGGACCAGACGCCCATCGGCAAGACCCCCCGTTCCTGCCCGGCCACCTATGTCGGCTTCTGGGACGACATCCGACGTCTGTTCGCCGGTACCCCGGAAGCGCGCATGCGGGGCTACGGCCCGGGCCGCTTTTCCTTCAATGTGAAGGGCGGGCGGTGCGAGGCCTGCGAAGGTCAGGGCGTGAAGCGCATCGAGATGAGTTTCCTGCCCGACGTAACCGTTCCCTGCGAGGTGTGCGCCGGCGCGCGCTTCAACCAGGAAACCCTGACCGTGCGCTACAAGGACCGCACCATCGCCGAGGTGCTCGCCATGAGCGTGGAGCAGGCCACCGAGTTCTTCGTGGCCCACAACCGCGTCCACCACGCCCTGCAACTGCTGCAGGACGTCGGTCTCGGCTACCTGACCCTGGGCCAGCAGAGCCCGACCCTGAGCGGCGGTGAAGCCCAGCGGATCAAGCTGGTCACCGAACTGGCCAAGGCGCGCCCGGACAGCGGTCGCGGTCCGGCCAGCCCGCACACCCTGTACGTGCTGGATGAGCCCACCATCGGCCTGCACATGGCGGATGTGGAGAAGTTGATCCGCGTGCTGCACCGGCTGGTGGCCGCCGGCAATTCCGTGGTGGTGATCGAACACAATCTGGACATCATCGCCGAGGCCGACTGGATCGTGGACATGGGCCCCGAAGGGGGCGACGGCGGCGGCCGTGTGGTGGCGGCGGGTGCGCCGGAGCGCTTGGTGCGTGCGGGCAAACGTTCGCATACGGGCCGCATGCTGGCCGAGTTTCTTGCCGATCGCGGTTCGGTGCCGAACGCCCCGGGCAGAAAGGCACGCCGGAAACAGTCTGGCGGGTGAGCACCGGATTGTGAACGGGTTGCAGTATGTATGTCGGCGGTGGGCTGAGCGCGGGTAGGCCCAACGGGACCATCTTTCCGAAATGGCGGACAGCGATATAGGGTGCAATAAGCGCAGCGCATTGCACCGAACAGACTTGTCCGTGCTTTCCGTGTCTTCCGTGGCTCTTGATTGAATGCGGGCTCTCGCGCCCGCGCGGCGAGGTACTTTTTCTTTGCTCGTCCAAAGCAAAAGTACCCAAAAAGAAAGGACGCCCGGGTGTCGCACCCTGTCGGGTGCCCTGCGCTTCTCGCCCGAAGCGGCGCGCGCCCAACTCGCCGGCTGACCCGGCGCCCTGTCGGGCTTGGGTCATCTCGGGCTCAAACAGGGGGCGCGCTTTTTTCCGCTTCGGGCTGCGATGCTCGGTGCGACACACGGGGCCCCAAAACCCAAAACCGACCCCGACGTTGACGTAGGGTGCAATGCCCTCCGGTGATTGCACCCTTCGTTACCGCGGCCTATGAATATTCATCTTCCGTGCTTTCCGTGTTTTCCGTGGCGCTTTCGCCTTTGCCTTCGCCTTTACCCTTCCGTGGATTCCGTGGTTTCCGTGGCTCTTGCAGTCTCACCTCACGGCATGCGCCGCAGATTGCGCCCGTAGAAGATCTCGGTCATCTCCCGCTCCAGGCGCCGTCGGATGGTGCGGTCCTCCTTGGCGGTCAGATCCTCCTTGTCCACGCCGAACAGATAATTGTCCAGGTCGAAGTCCTTGAGGAGCATCTTGGTGTGGAAGGTCTGCTCCTGGTACACGTTGACGTCGATCATGTGATAACGGTTGCGTGTGTCCCGGGACATGAAATTCTGGATGGAATTGATCTTGTGATCGATGAAGTGCTTCTTGCCCCGCACGTCGCGGGTGAAGCCACGCACCCGGTAATCCACCGTGACGATGTCCGATTCGAAGCTGTGGATGAGGTAGTTCAGGGCGCGCAGCGGCGAAATGCGTCCGCAGGTGGAGACATCGATATCGGCGCGGAAGGTGCTGATACCGTTGTCCGGGTGACTTTCCGGATAGGTGTGGACGGTGATGTGGCTCTTGTCCAGGTGCGCGACCACCGCGTCCGGCAGCGGACCGGGCTGCTCGGACTGGGACAAGAGCTTCTTGTCCACGACCGGCTCCTCGGAAATGAGCATGGTGACGCTCGCGCCCTGGGGCTCGTAGTCCTGGTGTGCGATGTTCAGGATGTTGGCCCCGATGATATTGGACACATCGGTGAGTATCTGCGTCAGCCGTTCGGCGTTATACGCCTCGTCGATGTATTCGATGTACTCGCGGCGCTGGCGCGGCGTGATGGCGTAGCAGATATCGTAGATATTGAAGCTGAGCGTCTTGGTGAGGTTGTTGAAACCATGCAGCCTCAACTTCTTCATCGCCTTCCCCACCTGCGCGACCTCCCTAGACTGAGAAGAACATGGCGCCGGCCGCAGGGCCGGCCCGGATCGCCCATTATTTCATATTTTGCGCGATGGGTGGATGGTGGATTATCTGTACGACATTGCCCTCCGGGTCCGCACAGTAGAAGCTGCGGGCGCCGTCCCGGTGGGTGCGGGGCGCGGCCTTGATGGACACGCCGTTGGCGTTGAGGAACTCGTACCACTGATCAACGTCGGCGGGGGAAGCGATGATGAAGCCGATATGATCCAGACGCTGCGGCCCGTCCGGATTCCCCGCGGCCCTGTGGAGCGCCAGGTTGTCGTTGCCGCCGGTCAGATAGACGTTGTCCGGATCGGGGCGCCATTCCACCTCCATGCCCATGA
>Ga0102956_1000907_pt1 | contig 10198 bp, 7 predicted proteins | sample SalPonF2_A_D2_MG_FD_84515 | JGI IMG/M metagenome (GOLD analysis project Ga0102956, IMG submission 84515) | Salt pond soil microbial communities from South San Francisco under conditions of wetland restoration - Salt Pond MetaG SF2_A_D2_MG ...
GCTTCCTGAAGATACTGTTCCTTCACACCGGCGCTTTCCGCCGCTTTTAATAACCCATCCCATTGATCCGGGGCATATCCCAGTCCATATTTTTTTATCGTCTGAGCATTTAAACCGCGCTTTTTCAGATAAGCCCGTGCATTTTCGGCTTCATCTTTTTCTATGAGTGAACGATAAAAGAACAAACCGGCAAATCGCAGTGCATGATAGATACCCTCTTTAAGGTGCATTTGTTCATCGTATTCGGGTTCTTCTTCCTCTTCAGGAACAAATACACCAAACCGGCTTGCCAGTTCGCGAATAGCTTCAGTAAAACCGACACCTTCCATCTCCATGACGAAATTAAAGACATCACCACCGGCACCACATCCAAAACATTTATAAATCCCTAACCGGGGAGTAACGTGAAAAGAAGGAGTTTTTTCATTATGAAACGGACAGAGTCCCACAAAACCGCTGCCGGAGCGCTTCAGCTTTACGTAATCGGAAACGACATCAACAATGTCTGCCGCATCTCTTACTTCTTCTTTTTTTTCGTCAGGTATCATATTGGCTGTAATATTGCAGATATCCTCTACAAATTAAACTGTCTTCTTCCGTTTATAAGTATAGTCAAATCGATGACAAATTCGATATTAAAAATAACGAGTCTGTATGAAAATAAGGACTCGTTTAACGTTCCCATTTACAAAACTGATTTTTATTGTCATAAACTTTACTTATTGCCTTTATGGTTTGGCAAATCTTTATGATGTCGGTATATTCATGCAACGAACTTAAATTAAAATTTTTAAAATATAATTATACTGATGAGTGTTCTTGTTGGAAAAAATACGAGACTTGTCGTTCAAGGATTTACCGGTAGCGAAGGTACCTTTCATGCACAACAAATGATTGATTATGGTACTAATGTTGTCGGTGGTGTTACCCCGGGTAAAGGCGGACAAAAACATTTAGATCGTCCTGTCTTTAATACGGTAGCTGATGCAGTTGATCATGAGGGAGCAAATACATCTGTAATTTTTGTACCTCCGCCTTTTGCTGCTGATGCTATTACGGAGGCCGCATTTGCCGGTATTAAAACCATTATTTGCATAACCGAAGGTATTCCGGTAAAAGATATGATAACGGCTAAAACTATTGTTGATAATCATGGAGCCACGTTAATTGGTCCTAACTGTCCGGGTGTTATAACCCCGGGTGAGGCCAAAATTGGTATCATGCCCGGTAACATCTTTACCCCCGGCCGCGTGGGACTCATTTCCCGCTCAGGTACCCTTACATACGAAGCTGTTGATCAATTGACTAAAGAAGGTCTGGGTCAAAGTACGGCTATAGGTATTGGTGGCGATCCAATTATCGGAACGACACATCTCCAGGCTGTAAAGCTATTTAACGAAGATCCTGATACCGATGCCATTGTATTAATCGGTGAAATTGGTGGTACGGCTGAAGAAGAGGCTGCCGCATGGATCAAAGATAATGTAAGTAAACCTGTTGTTGCATTTATTGCCGGTCGTACAGCACCCCCGGGCAGACGTATGGGTCATGCCGGTGCTATTGTTTCTGGCGGTAAAGGTACTGCAGCAGAAAAAATGAAGGCTTTGAGTGAAGCTGGAATTACAGTATGTGAAAGTCCGGCCGTTATAGGTTCCACAATGAAAGAATTACTGTAAGAGTTAAATCTTACTAATAATTTTACTGGCTCTTCTGTTATTACAGGAGAGCCTTTTTTATTGAACAAACCAAATACCCTGTAATAGAACGATGGTGGCACGGCTTAATAAAATATTAGATACCCGATGACAGAATGCCAAATAGCTACCACCCAATCCACAAATAAATCTGTTTTATCTGCGTAAATCTGAGGCTATATTCAACCACGGGGGAACACTAAGAAAGCAAATAGAATTAATAATTATTGATCATTGCTAATTGTAAAAACTGACAGCTTTTCACCCGAACACACTAAAAAAAGTAAGGCCTGCTTCTTTCACAAAACAGGCCTTATTGGAGATGTATGTTATGTGATGTCATCTAAGTATTGATATCACATACATGGCAATGTCTTTTTATTTGAATTGTTCGGTTTCCGTGGAACCATCCAGTGCAAGTGTCGATGTTTCACCACTTGAAATTGCTGCACGTACCAGGTCAAAGTAACCGGTACCAACCTCTCTCTGGTGTTTTGTACCGGTATATCCCAGGATCTCATCGGCAAATTCAGCTTCTTGTAATCTGGAATAAGCCGTCATACCTTCACTCGCATATTCATATGCCAAACGGAACATTCCGTGGTTCAATGAATGAAAACCGGCAAGGGTCACAAACTGGAATTTATAGCCCATGGCAGCCAGTTCTTTTTGAAATTTCGCGATGGTCTTATTGTCCAGATTTCTCCGCCAGTTGAACGAAGGGGAACAATTATATGCCAACAGCTTATCCGGGTATTTTTCATGTATTGCATCCGCAAACTCACGTGCTTCATCCAGGTCGGGATGAGCCGTTTCGCACCATAACAAATCGGCGAATGGTGCATAAGAAAGTCCGCGTGCTATAGCGGCTTCTAAACCACCCTTAAACCGGAAAAAACCTTCCGGTGTACGTTCATCTTTAATGAACAACCGGTCTCTCTCATCTATATCACTGGTAATTAATTGAGCGGAATTGGCATCTGTTCTTGCAACAATCAATGTAGGGACACCCGATACATCAGCAGCGAGCCGTGCTGCTGTGAGTGTGTTAATAAATTGACTTGTCGGTACAAGAACTTTTCCACCCATATGGCCACATTTTTTCTCCGAGGCTAATTGATCCTCAAAATGAATTCCTGAGACACCGGCTTCAATCATATGCTTAGCCAATTCAAAAGCACTAACCTGTCCGCCAAATCCCGCTTCAGCATCGGCTACGATAGGTGCCAACCAGTTAATATCCCTTGAGTCTCCTTCGGAGAAATGAATCTGATCCGCCCGACGTAAGGTGTTATTTATTTTCCTGATCAACTCCGGTACACTATTGACGGGATACAAACTCTGGTCAGGATACATTTCTCCCGCCAGATTAGCGTCGGCAGCCACCTGCCAGCCACTGACATATATGGCTTTCAGGCCTGCTTTTACCTGTTGCATAGCTTGATTTCCGGTTAATGCACCTAATGAAGCGACATACTCTTCAGATCTGAGTAGCTTCCAAAGACGTTCTGATCCAAGTTCGGCAAGTGTGTGTTTAATCAGTATACTGCCTCTGAGCTTTATCACTTCTTCAGCCGTATAATTCCTGATTATACCCTGCCATCTTTCATCGTTTGTCCATGTTTCATTAAGCGCTTTAATCCGTGATTTTAAATTCTCCATAAGCTTATCAAACTATAGTGTTTCCGTTATACTTTAGTGAAGACATTTACCGGGATTTACCCTTTCTCGGCCTGCTCTTTTACTGCTAATGCTTCATGTAGTGAACTGGCCAGCTCTTCTTGTGTGAAGATAGACTCGGCATCCTCACGGGCCTTTTTAAACCCATCAATGACGTGTTTTACCGAAGCTTCCGGTTGATCCTTCATTGTGGATTTTACTTCACTAAGAATTTTTTCGAGTTCTTCATCAAAGATTTTATGGACCAGCTCACGTGTTACTTTATGCCCATCATTGAGTTCAACTTTATGATGCAGCCATTGCCATATTTGTGCCCGTGATATCTCTAATGTAGCCAGGTCTTCCATCAGGTTATCCCATGCCACACAGCCGATATCCTGGTTCCATCCATTCATATAGCCGATTCCCACCCGGATATTTTTTCGCATACCGCCTATTGTTATGGGACCGGTAGATTTAGGCAGCAGATCCGGGTATTTATCAAAATCATCCAGTTGTCGATCCAATTGATTCTCCCTGGAAAATGCTTTCATCGCATACGTGATGAAATACGGATGTGATACCCAGCATCCATCATGGCCGATATCAAACTCATGCTTCTTATCCTCAAGCACTTTAGCCGTTTGCTCTTCTCTTATTTGGGCTGTACTTCCCGGGGTAAAAGCTGACATCCCACCCATAGCGAACGCACCGCGCGCATGACAGATTTTTATTATTCGTTTCACATAATTATCCATCCATGGACGAAGCATATCAATTGTACCACGATCTGCTAATACCCGATCAGCATGATTCTTGAGAACTTTAATATCACTGAATATTTTATCCCAACGTCCCCCATTTAAGCCGGCAGCGTGCTCTCTGAATTCATACAGGATCTCTTCCATCTGGTAAGAGGCCGGTAATGTTTCAATTAGAAAAGTTGCTTTCAGTGTCCCATTCGGCAATTCTAAGGCATTTTCCACACTTGTAAATAAGCGATTCCACCACCTGGCTTCTAAATAATGCTCACATTTAGGTACATAATACATTGGTGTTTTCCCACGACGCAGAAGCTCCCTGGCGGTGTGATAAAACGTCACGGCAATATCAAACAGACCGCCCGCAATCTCTTTGCCGTCGATAAGAACATGAGATTCATTAAGATGTAATCCACGACAGCGGACCATAACCCCCGCCATATCATTAGGATCGATTTCATAAATTTTTTCAGATTCATCACCGATCCCCGGTTTAATAAATCGAAGGTCCCCTTTTGCAGCGCCTATCACATTATGAACACCATCAATTACATTTACCCATGTTGGTTTCATTGAATCTTCAAAATCCAGCATCGCCATATCCGCTTTGATACCGTCATCATTACGGCTCAGCATGTTAATGACCATCTTGGTATTATTAACCGGTCCGGTTATCTCCACACGACGGGTCATAATATCATCCGGTAACGGATCGACTTTCCAATCGCCTGTTACTGCTGCAGTATCCCTCGGGAGATAATCAGGGAGATCACCTTTATCAAATTTTTCCTGTTGAATTTTTCTCGCCGTTAACAATTTCTGACGATCAACCTCGAGTTCATGATGAAGATTCGTCAGTATCTCTAATAATTCCGGCTTAAGTATCTCTCTGGCACTCTTGGTCCACGCCGATTTCTCAACAGATATACGTTTCGTTATATCTATAAAATCACGCTCGTTTTTTTGCTTTAATCTTACTTCCATATAATTATTTTCTTTAGACTTGAATACTATTTATTCAATTTAAAAATAATCTGACACGTGTCAAGCGAATATTCGCTAATTATAAAATTTTCACTAATAGCATAATTTTTTATTACATTATTTGAAGTATTCCTATAAAATTTTCTAAATTTGCTAATAGCGAAAAATTCGCACAGATCATATGCTTTAAAAATTAAGAAAGAGAGTTTCCCATGACGGGAAAGAACCTACGTCTGATATTCGGTCTAAAATTACGCCAACACAGGCATGCTCATAATTATTCTCTTCAGGAATTGGCTGACCGATCGGGAATGTCTCCCTCTTATTTGAACGAAATTGAAAAGGGGAAAAAATATCCCAAGGTTGATAAAATTATGGCCTTATCGCAGGCTCTGGATATACCCTATGATGATTTGGTGTCTTTGCAACTCGACAGTGAACTAAACCCTCTTTCCAATCTATTGAATAATAACCTGTTGGAAAATATCCCCTTTGAACTGTTTGGTATCGATTCGGGTAGCCTGGTTAATCTGATGTCTGATGATCCGGCCAAATTTAATGCTCTCATTAGTACATTGGTTGAGATTGCCCGCAACTATGATGTACAGGTGGAGCATTTCTTTTTTGCAGCTTTAAGAAGTTATCAGGAGGTCCACCACAACTATTTTCCGGATCTTGAGAAAAAAGTCGATTCTTTTTGCAAAAAATTTAATTGGAAGATTCAGACACACTATGATTTGCAGCAACTGGAACAAATACTTATCGACCATTATGATTATGAAATCAATTATACCAAACTGAATAACTATCCGGAACTCAAGAAATTCCGATCGATTTATGTTGCCGGTCAACCCAACAAACTTGAGATTAATGATCGTTTAATGCCTTCTCAAAAAGCTTTTATACTCGGACGGGAAATCGGCTTCAACTACATGAATACCAAGGAAAATGTCAGGACTTCCACATGGCTTAAGGTTAAGTCTTTCGACCAGGTAATGAATAACTTTAAGGCTTCTTATTTTTCGGGTGCGTTGTTACTAAATCGTCATTTATTGAAAAAAGATCTTTCGTTATTGTTTAACGATACTCAATGGCAACGTGAACATTTTCAGGAATTGCTCAAACGCTATCAGACCACACCTGAGACTTTTTTACATCGATTAACACAACTTGTACCACATTACTTCGGACTTAAACAACTGTATTTTTTGCGATTTTATAATAAACGCCACTCAAACTATTACGATTTAACGAAAGAGCTTCATTTTTCACGGTTACACAGTCCGCATGGTATTGAACTAAAAGAACATTACTGCCGGCGTTGGATAACAATCAAAATATTTAAGGAACTTGATAATTTTCTTGATAAAGGCAATTACAACGAACCTTTGATTCGCACCCAGCGATCTCATTTTTTCAATACAAAAAATGAATATTTCAATATATCCCTGGCACGACCCTTGTCATTAACTCCCAACACCAATTCGTGTGTTACCATGGGATTCCGAATCAATAAAGAGTTCAAGCATAAAGTAAAATTCTGGAATGATCCAAATGTCTCTCAAAAAGAAGTGAATGAAACCTGTGAACGATGTCCTATTGCAGATTGTATGGAACGGGCTGCGGAACCGGTTGTATTCAATCAAAAGAAGGCCATGGACAAAAGAGATGAGGTACTACATCAGTTTATCGATGAATTGAATCATCAATAACGATCTGTTCTTTTTCTAAACTATACGATCAGGATCACTAAGATCAGGCAAAGGTCCCCTGTACCCGTAAATTCTTTTTAACCACTTCACCATTCCGACCGACTGTTGCCGGACATACCATTGATCTGCAACCCGCCTGTTACCGAGCCCATAAGTGGGATAGGGATGGATAGTATCAGCCATTTTACGAAGTGTTATTCCATTTTTCATGGCAAGAGCAAATTCACTTATCATATCGCCTGCCCGATCCCCTATAATGGTAGCTCCTAATATTTTTCCGCTTAATTTTTTAGCAAAAACCTTAATCATCCCGGTTTCTTTATCATCGGTAATCGCCCGGTCAAGTTTATTATAAGGAAACCGGTAAGTTTCGTACGTTATACCTTTTTTATCCAGGTCATTTTTTGTGGTGCCGACGTGTGCTACTTCCGGATCACTGAATGTACACCACACCGGATGTCCGGTATCAATTTTTGCCGGCCACTTAAGAAGTGCATTGGTTACAGCAATTTTTGCCATATGCTCCGACATATGTGTTAATTGATAACGTCCCGTTATGTCCCCGCAGGCAAAAATGTGTTTCAAATTAGTTCTGCAACGATCATTGACATGTATGCCCTTTCGATCATGATGAATTCCAGCTTTTTCCAAATCAAGAGTATCGATATTAGCTATACGTCCCGCTGCAATTAAAATAGTATCGGATGTCAATTGATTTATTTCATCATCTCTAATTAATTCAATTAAAACTTTCCCATTTGATTTCTTAAGACTGCTCACCCTGGTTCCCAGATTAAATTCGACTCCCTCCTCTTCTAATTTTTCCTTTAAAATACCTGAGAATTCGGGATCATCTTTTGTCAAAATGCGGTCCATTATATCAATAACGGATACTTTTGTTCCCAAACGTTGTAAAGCCTGGGCCATCTCAATTCCAATTGGCCCTGCACCAACAATGCTGATGCTCTCCGGCAGTTCATTTAAATCAAAAATCGATTCGTTAGTCAGGTATGGTATCGTCTCCAGTCCGACGATTGATGGAATCATCGGACTGCTGCCTGCCGCAATTATGAAATACCTTGATGTGACACGCTTAGTGGTATCGTCGATATACACGGAAAGTGTATGTTCATCCATGAAGCTGGCTTCACCGGTCAATACATCCATTCCCATTTTTTCATAAATAGATGGTTGATCGGCTTCCCGGTAAACTTTTTCACGGGTTGCTCTGACCTTATCAAATATCTTACTTCCATTTATTTTTTCCCGGGAATTGGGTATTCCGAACATATCAGCACATTTTATATTATGAGCTACCCGGGCGGCATGTAATAATGATTTACTCGGGATACATCCATACCAGGTGCAATCCCCTCCAAGTTTATTTCTCTCAACCAGTAATGTTTTTGCACCAAAGTTAACCGCCATTCCGGAAGCTGTTAAACCGGCTGCACCACCACCAATGACGATGACATCATAATCAAAATTCAATATTACATTCCTTCCTGATCTGTGAGTTGTTTTTTGATTTTACGATAGGTTGTATAAATACCATATAAAATCATTATACCGATGATAATATAAACCCAAAAAGGAACATCCCGTCCAACAATAATTAAATAAATATATGCCGAAGTGAATGTTAGCCCCGTACAAAAAGCCGGCAGGATAATGGTTTTCTTTTTACGAATATTACGAATTAACCAGGCGACGGAAGCTGTAAAAAAAGGTATGGCACCTAAATATATGCTCCCAAATATTATGGGATTCACATTATATTTTCCCGCTAATTGGACCAACCATTGTTTGATTAATTCAAATTCCATTACAAACCCACCGTTATCAATAATTATTTCATTACCGGAAGGCTTTGCAAAACCGTTCATTTGCCCAATATATACATATACGCGACTTCGACATCCTTACACATGGCTAATATGCTGTCGTTTCGAATTCGATCAGGCTTTGATCTTGAACAACATCACTGGTTTTGCAAAGCTTTTTACCATTAAATAAAAATACATATAACTACTTTCCCTATAATATATTTACGCAACCATCCTGACTTATGTTATTTATCTTAAATAATTCTTAAAAAAAACGGCCATTTTAATCAATAAATAACGTTTTAAATATTAATAATGTTTTCCTGTTAATTTTTTAATTGATTTTTAGATTAAATAGTTATTAAATATTAAAAAGATATAATATCAAAAAACTATCAAGAGCAAAGACTTTTCTATATTTTTTACAAAGCTATATAAAGCAATAAAATCAGTAATTTTTATTTAAGTGAGAGACGTACAAAATAGATAATAAATTTTGCTGGTGTAACATTAGTCCTGTTATCGATTCAATATAGGTAGAACATAATTTTTGATAATAACAGGCTTTATACTTTTATAATATAGATTGTGAGCATTGACGGAGAGAGCCATGTGCCTATATGAACTAAACCTGGCAGTTGATGAATTACTTGGGCCATTTGAAATAAATGATCAGTTATTGCACTTAAAAGCTGATGAAGTATCTGAATGGACTTGTGGAGAACATATTTCTCATATCCTGAAAATGAATATGAGTATCATCGATGACCTGATCATGCTGGCCTGTCAATCAGATTATTCTCAACAGGACAATGGCTTGTCTCTTAAAGGACGCATGACCATAAAATTACGTATGTTAAGTGCCTATCTGAATAATATGGATTATGATAATCTGGAATATCTTCCGGACAATCCAATAATCATTAATAGATATTGGTTGAAAAATATTATGGAAGAATGGGAATCGAAGTTATCGATATTGAGTGATATGGATCCATTATGGGAAAAACGTATCCGTTCAACACCTGACCCTGTTATAGGTTATATGACAGGTGATAACTGGATCCGGTATCTCACAATCCTTACCTATCGACATATTTCTGCGATTCATAAGATATTGTCCTGCAAGCAAAATATGGATAATAAATTTATGGATTACCCGACGAAATACGACAACCTCTTAAATATTAATTATGTCCGTCTGAATTAGTTTTATATCCCCATTTTTTACACCTTATAAAAAAATAATATTCAGGCTACTAACTAACGGGTACAAACAACAGGCCTGGTTTATATGATTTAAGCGGTAAGATATAAGAAAAAACGGGAAACGTGTGATACACTATACGATTATTAATTCAACAATTATTTACTTTGGTATGGTTGATAAAAAACACTCAATTAGTTGTTGCACTGTTAATTGATCACCGAAATGGTCAGAAATTATCTCATAGACCGCGTTCTGACCTATTTTGTTTTATCAGATAATGTATATCTGGATTAATCGGGTTGTCTGATTTTTTCAAGAACCGGTTTTAAATATTTCCAAACGGTCTGAGCAA
>Ga0102956_1000908_pt1 | contig 10192 bp, 9 predicted proteins | sample SalPonF2_A_D2_MG_FD_84515 | JGI IMG/M metagenome (GOLD analysis project Ga0102956, IMG submission 84515) | Salt pond soil microbial communities from South San Francisco under conditions of wetland restoration - Salt Pond MetaG SF2_A_D2_MG ...
AAAACGTTACGAGATATATTGGTAATTGGTAATTGTTTATTGGTAATTGGTAATTGGTAATTGGTAATTGGTAATTGATCATTGATCATTGATCATTATATCTCCTCCGGATGATATTTAGTCCAATATCTCATTAATCCCCCAACACTCATCCATGCCGGATCGGCATATTCATATTTTTCCACTTCTTTTTCATTCATTCCGGCGTTCAGCAATTCGTCTTTCACATATTTTTCAAATTCAGGTGTGATTTCGTCCTTACTTTTTCCTTCTTTCATTCGTTTTCTCATCCATTCAGCCGTTTTCCGTAAACGTCTCTCAAGCTCATCCAAATGATCAGCCACATCATCATATTTACCAAAATGAGTCAGGTATAATGAATCCGGTTTAATATCCCGCAATTTATTTATCGAGTTCCGCCAAATTTCAATATTGATATCCGGGGGCGGACATGGCGGCTCAACGACTCCACCAATCCTGACCCCTCCCACATCACCCGTGAAAACGACACCATCAACTTCATATGCCAGGTGATGTTGTGCATGTCCCGGGGTATAAAGGGCTCTGATTTTTTTATCTCCAATCACTATTTCATCGTTGTCATCATAAATTTTAACCTGATTGTCAGGAATTGGTTCCATTTTACCCCATAGATAATCCATCTGATCCCCATAAATCCGTCCGGCTGACTGTAACAACTTATCAGGATTCACCATATGCGGGCCCCCTTTCGAATGCACGTGTATTGTTGCTCCCATTTTTCCAAAATGCCATGCTGCTCCGGCATGATCCAGGTGAATATGGGTAAGCAGCACATTCCTGATATCACCGGGTTCGTATCCCAGGGAATGCAATCCTTTCTCAAGATTTTTGTAAGTCGAATCCGGGCCTGTTTCCACTAAAAATGGGCCGTCGCTGGTTTCCACTAAAAAAGAGGCGATAGTTTGATCAGTGAAGAAATTGAGGTCAATAATTTTAATCATCGTTTGGATAAGTTTAACAGTTATTAAAATTGCTCGGGAATCATAATGCTATCTCTATTATAATGGGAAGGCATGAGAATAGGTAAGAGTTCCTTTAGGAATGTTAATACCTTAATGTGATAGATTTTGATGGGTTGTTGCTTGTTGGTGTTTGTTTCCAATTAACACTTGCAACTAAACGCCGTTCTCTTCGTGCCTGCTTTGCGTCCCGGTGGTTTACTTTCAAATTTCATCATTCTTGAAATCCGGGTTTCATAAAAAAAGCCACTCATATAGTAACAGGAGCGGCTTTATAAGGTGTGTGGGTAAAACAAATTCTACCAGCGCAATAAATTGATTTTACTGACGTCAACGGTCAGGTTATTCCGGAATATAGCAATTATAATCGCTAATCCGACGGCTGCTTCCGAAGCGGCGACACACAATGAGAAAAAGACTAAAATGGTCCCGTTGATGTCCCCAAAATGGCTACTGAAAGCGACCAGCGTGAGATTGACTGCATTTAGCATTAATTCCACACTCATGAAAATGACAATAGCATTTCGCCGTATCAATACACCTAATACTCCAATGCTGAATAAAACTGCGCTAAGCGCTAAATACCAAGATAATTGCATTATTTTTTCGTTTGAATTTTACGTTGTGCAATAAGCAATGCCCCTACAACAGCTGCCGTTAACAAAATAGCCGTCACCTCGAAGGGCAACAAATAATGTGAGAATAATACATCACCAACAGCTTCAACGGTACCGGTTTGAACCATTTTCGGTGATACGGTAGGTAAAACATTCGCCCAGGTTCCAACGGAATAAAGCAGCTGAGCTAAGATGACTATACCTACAATAAAAGCGACTCCGTATCGTACCCGGAATTTATTTAAAATATTTTCTTCATTATCCAGGTTCAGGAGCATGATAACAAAAAGGAATAATACCATGATGGCTCCTGCATACACTAAAATCTGGATTACGGCAAGAAACTGAGCTTGCAACAATAAATAAATACCTGATAACGAAATCAGGTTTACTACCAGAAATAGCGCACTGTTGACTGTATTTTTATTCAGAATCATGGCAATCGCTGATGCAATAGCCAATGTTGCAAATAATACAAAGAAATACGTGACCATAACTTACGTTTTATAAAATTTTGTTGATAAGGTACCTAAATTTGTACCTGTCGTCAACCTGCTTTACATACTTTTTAATAACAAAAATAGCTTTCATCTGATGAATAATTACTACTCTTGCAGGCTGAAATATAATACTCATTTTAACATTCTTAAACAGCTAAATATTTTTTTTAGTATAAGAGTGTTTGAGTGATGGAGTATTAATGTGTTAGCGTTTTTAAGCTGGCAGCTTCGTACAATTAGTAATGATCAATGAATAATTAACAATGTAGATGAATCCTAAGGGTTCGGCCACACGTCTCCCCCGGGAGAAATATTAGGAGGAATTCGTGATAACAGGCAATTAATAATGAGTAATGAACAATTAGTGATCATGAATTTCGCAATGGCTATACCCGGCACATTTTACTGAACATTCCCCTCTTATTTATTATTGGCATAAAAGACATAATAACCCTTAAACATAATGATCAATACTATTTTTTTAATGATTATTGCATTTCCACTTCTTTATAATATCCATTACTTATTGGCGTTATAACCATCGTTTACAGATTTAGATCATATCTGAAAGTACTTCTCCCATTTCTTTATAGTTTTAAATAATGATCAAAGGAGAATTTTATTTCTTAACAATTATGTACGATTAAAGATTTTAATATCTTTGTGCTGTAATTATCCGATTTTTAAAATAATATTTTACCGAATATTCTTACTGTTTCTACCTTAGCACTTAAGGTTTTTTGAAACTTTAGCGTTATAATTACAGTAATTCCAGTTTTAAATGAACCAAATTAATCACAGAAAAAATGTTACCTGATTATGCAGAATTATAGTGTGGATATGCAAGCTCTCGGTGAGCGTATTGAGGAGTCAAGCTCGTTTATCGATGATATTTTTAATGAACTGGGGAAAGTTATAGTCGGTCAAAAATACATGATCGACCGCTTGTTAATAGGATTGCTTGCTGATGGACATGTGTTACTCGAAGGTGTTCCCGGTTTGGCAAAGACGCTGACCGTCAGTTCGCTGGCCCAGGTTATCAGCACCAAATTTCAACGTATTCAGTTTACACCCGATCTTCTCCCGGCCGATTTACTTGGAACGCTGATCTATAATCAGAAAGAAGGCGAGTTCACGGTAAAAAAAGGCCCCATATTTTCTAATATCATTCTGGCAGATGAGATTAACCGATCACCTGCAAAAGTACAGAGCGCTTTACTTGAATCCATGCAGGAACGCCAGGTAACTATCGGGGATACAACGTTTCCTCTTGATGAGCCTTTTCTTGTTCTCGCGACACAAAATCCTGTTGAACAGGAAGGCACCTATCCTCTTCCTGAGGCCCAGGTCGATCGTTTCATGCTCAAAATCAAGATTGAATATCCAAATGAAAACGAAGAACTGGAGATTATGAGACGGATGGCAAAAACAGGGATAAAGGAAAAACTTAAGCCTGTCATTAATCCAAAAAAAATATTAGATGCCCGCAAAGTTATTAATGATATATACATGGATGAAAAAGTAGAACGATATATTATTGATATCATATTTGCTACAAGGAAACCTGCCACCTACAATTTAGATGATCTTGAAGATTTGATAGGATTTGGTGCTTCACCAAGAGCAAGTATTAATTTGAATCTTGCTGCACGAGCTCAGGCATTTATGGAACACAGGGCTTACGTAACTCCTGAAGATATTCGAACAGTTGCTATGGATATTCTCAGACACAGAATTATACTAACCTACGAAGCGGAAGCAGAAGATATCACATCAGAAGATATTATTGAAAAAATCATGACTACAATACAAGTGCCATAATTATTATAATATTTTAAAACAAAAATTTATTATATTATGTATGAATTTGCTTATTTTATTAATGAACTATGATTAAGTTGGATATAAAGAGGTTATAAAATTATGAAAATTAAATTTGTTCCAAGAAATGATATCAAAATTTCCAAAAAAAGTTCTTCTAAATTTCGTCCACTACTTGAGGCTTTGGAAAAACTTGAACCCAGTGGAGAAGCTATAGAAGTTACTTATTCGAATGAAAAGGAATTGAATTCTATGAGAAATGTTGTATATACCTACAACAGGGAGACGGGTACTAAAATCAAGAGTGGTAAAGATGCCGTTAATAGTAAAGTTTTCTTTTTTAAAGATTCAAAATAATATTCTTGTAAATATAGTTACCTAAATCTTATTTATTTAACACAAGATTTTGTATAAAATAAAAAAGGCGTTTTTAAACGCCTTTTTTATTTGCTTTATAATATTGTCTAAACAGACATTAACTCATTTCTAACATCTTATCTAACGATTTCTTAGCCTTGATTCTGACACTTTCGGCAATTTCAATCTGATATTTATCATCCCGAAGGCTTGTTAATGTATCTTCAAGTGTAATTTGATTCATATGGGGACAACGAACACTGCATAAACCCACAAAATCTTTACCGGGATTCTCAGCCGCTATATTGTCACTCATGCTGCACTCGGTGAGAAGCAGAAATCGATCTTTCTCAGAATCACGGACATAATCGATCATCTTTGTTGTCGAACCACTGTAATCAGAAGCTTCAACAACTTCCGGAGAGCATTCGGGATGAGCCAACACAGCCACTCCCGGGAATTGGGCTCTGACCATTTCCACATCGCTAACAGAGAATTGTTCATGGACTTCACAACGGCCATTCCAGACGATCATAGTGTCTTCGCCGGATGTAACGACTCCATCAGAATAGATAACCTTCTTACCTGTTTCCCTGGCAACATTTTTAGCCAGAAATTCATCCGGTATACAAATAACGGTATCCGTATCCAGTTCCTTAACTATTTTTGTCGCATTACTGGACGTACAACAAACATCTGTTTCGGCTTTAACATCAGCATAGGTATTGATATATGTTACTACCGGTATGCCGGGATATTTTGCTTTTAATTTACGCACGTCATCCGCTGTTATACTTGCTGCCAGAGAGCATCCCGCGTACTCGGCGGGTAAAAGGACTATCCTGCCGGGGTTGAGTATTTTTGCTGTCTCAGCCATGAATTTCACGCCACAAAAGATGATGCGATCGGCTTCCGTGTCAGCTGCAATCCTGCTTAACCCCAATGAATCACCGACATAATCGGGTATACTGTGATACAGTGCCGGTTCCATATAGTTATGGCCGAGGATGATAGCATTTTTTTCCTCTTTCAACCTGTTGATCTCACAAGCAAGTTCCGCCTTAATACGTAATTCTGCTTCCGGAACAATGTTTCCTACTCTTGATACCAAATGTTCATACATCCCTTTTATGTCTTTGGGATACGCTATTTTATCCATCATTCTGAATGTCTTCTTACTAAAAGTAACTAAATAACAAGGTATTTATCTATATTTAGATAAATACCTTTTGATCAAATGCAAGATAATGATTATTAAACTGAGTTCGAGATAAAAAATTGTTATAGAATATAGAATCACTGTTGTCCGGGGAAAACGTAATTAAATTGTTCAATGATTTAAAAACATGTTAATCCACTCAAGCGTTATGTTAATTTTCAACAATGATCCCGAAAGCTTTAGTATCTCGTTAGGTATCTCTGGGGCGTAATGAACCCCGGGATGCCTTGTGTCCTGTCATGCTTAATGAGTAACGGTTGACGGGTGCTATCCTGTGAGTGGACACAGAGTGTCCGCCGGTTCATTACGAGACAGAGTCTCGTAACGAGGTAACTGCTTACCAACTTTAGTCCCTCGTTACGTCTCTCCGGGGCGTAATGTATGCCGGGATGCTCTGCGTCCCGTCATGCTTAATCAGTAATGGAAGACGGGTGCTATCCTGTGAGTGGACACAGAGTGTCCGCCGGTTTGTTACGACAGCGTCTCGTAACGAGATAATCTTGATTCCGGTTAACTTAAAATAGCCGTTGGGGGCTTCTTTTCTGATTCTCACAAAATTTGACTGATCCACGTATAACAGGCCGGTTTTTTTAAGATTTTGAAATTTTATCGGACAACAGTGATATAGAATATAGAATACAGAATTTAGAAGACAGTCAACCTTCGGTGGGCTCCACTTTAAGAAGTGATGCTCACCTATTAATGCATGATAACGTGATTTGATGGACACCACCTTGAAGGTGAAGCCCATCGGACAAACCAATCATCCTGATTCCTAATATCCTAATACACGTTTCATTCCTATCCCGTATCTACGGCACGGCGAGTGGGATATCATCTGGGTTTTGTACCTAACGGCACACAGGCACTATTCCTGATTTCATGCATCTTTCTTCCGTTTCCCGGCCTCCGTTTTTCCTTTAATATCTTAGGAAATCCACATAATCCGTGTCATCTGCGTTCTATTAATTGTGAGCCAAAAAAAAGGAGACACAAAATTAATTGTATCTCCTTTAATGTTTCGCACTATGTGTTTAAAACGTCAGAACAGCTGTTTGTTATTCTTCACTGTCTGTATCTTCCTTTTCTTCCAGTTTCCGTTTCAAATCTTCGAGTCCGGACATCTCCCCTAAAGTAAGAGCACCCGTTGCCTTTTTCGATTTTTTAGACTTCTTGGAGGATTTTTTCTTAGGAGCCGTTTCCTTTTCTTTCTTGGCTTTACCTTTATTCTTCTGGCTCAACGTTATGTTTTTACCATTCTCGTCAAACTCATAAACGAAAGATTTCAAGGTATCACCTTCTTTAAATGCTTCCTTGATGTCATCTCCTTCAAAATCTGCTTCTTCAACAGGCAGGAAGGCTTCAACACCAAGTGGAAGTTTGGCAAACAGGCCTTTATCAGTGAAACGTTCAACTGTTGCTTCTACTTCATTTCCTTTAGCATATTCGACAGCATATTTCTCCCACGGATTATCTTCGATTTGTTTATGACCGAGGGTAATACGCCTGTTATCAAAATCGACGGAAAGAATAACAACTTCGATCTCTTCACCCTTATTCACAACTTCGCTCGGGTGATTGATCTTTTCCGTCCAGCTGAGGTCAGATATATGAACAAGGCCGTCGATACCGGGTTCAAGTTCAACAAACACACCAAAATTGGTAAGGTTGCGAACCGTTCCGGTATGTCTGGAGTTGATCGGATAACGATCGAGTAGATTTTCCCAGGGATCCTTTTCGAGTTGTTTGACACCCAGAGAAATTTTCTTCTCTTCTTTATTCACATTAAGAACAACACATTCGATGATCTGATTCTTCTCAACTAATTGAGACGGATGCTTGATATGCTGTGTCCACGACATTTCACTAATGTGAACAAGGCCTTCAACGCCTTTTTCAAGCTCAACAAAAGCACCGTAATCGGCAATAGATACCACACGGCCCTGAACTCTGATATTTTCAGGATATTTGGTATCAATTTCATCCCAGGGATGTGGTTGCAATTGTTTCAGACCGAGTGAAATACGTTTTGTTTCTTCATCGAAATCAAGTACAACAACGTTGATTTTCTGGTCGAGCTTAACAATTTCCGAAGGATGCTCAACACGTCCCCATGAAAGGTCGGTGATGTGAAGCAATCCGTCGACGCCACCGAGATCGATAAAGACACCGAAATCGGTAATGTTTTTAACATGTCCCTCGAGAATTTGACCCGGTTTCATGCTGGCAAGAATCTCTGCGCGTTGCTCTTCAAGATCCGATTCAACAATAGCACGGTGAGATACCACAACATTTTCGCTGCCAAGATTTAACTTAACAACCATAAATTCCATGGTTTTGCCTACATAGGCATCGAAATCACGAACCGGCCGGACATCAATTTGAGATCCCGGCAGGAATGCATCGATACCAAATATATCAACGACCATACCACCTTTGATACGTCGTTTAATACTACCTTCGATAATCGTTTGCTCACCATAAGCTTTTTCGATGGACTCCCAAACGCGGAGGGTATCGGCTTTCTTGCGAGACAGTATGAGCTGACCTTCTTTGTCTTCTACCCTGTCAAGAAATACCTCAATTTCATCTCCGGTTTCGAGTTCATCCGCGTTCCGAAATTCGTTAAGGGGAACAATACCCTCAGATTTGAATCCGATATCAACGATCACATATTTTTCGTCGATACCAACAACTCTACCTGTTACAATTTCTTTTTCAGTAATGGCGTTGAGCGTGCCTTCGTACATTTTGGCAAGCTCGTTGAACTCATCATCATCATAATCTTCGGAAGCTTCGATGAGCTCATCCATTTTATAAACTTTCCCGCTTACATCACCGGTAAATGTGGGGATTTCTTCGGTGGCGGCAGCGGTTTCGGATTCTTCTCCTTCTGAAGTGTTATCGGCGGCATCAGCTTTTTCATCAGTAGTTTCTTCAGCTTCAGCGTCTGCTTTTCCCTCTTCGGTAGTAACGTCTACATTTTCCTGATTTTTCTGCTCGACAACTTCTTTGTTTTGTTCGTTAGTAGTTTCTTCCTTTTTTATTTCATCGGTCATTTAAATAATCCTGTTGTATTATAGTGCCGCATTCCGCGTAACCGGAATGGGATTAGAGTTTATATTTTAGTTTTTGTTAACTGTTTTATTCAATGTTATACACAATCATAACGTTCATACCTGAGCATTCGTTACACTCTTTATATGCGAAATGATCAAATCCACCTGTTCGTCGAAACTCAAATCGCTCGTATCAATCCCCACCGCATCTTTAGCTTTCTTCAATGGGGCTGTATTTCGATTTGAATCGATTTGATCCCGGCTTTCCAGGTTCTTCCTGATCTTTTCCAGATCAATTGGTTGATGGCTGTCTTTAAGTTCCTTCCATCTTCTCAAAGCTCTCTTTTCCAGGTCGGCAACCATAAATATTTTCAGGTCCGCATCCGGATACACAACCGTACCCAGATCACGGCCGTCAGATATATAATCTCCTTTTTTTACCGATTCCCGCAGGAACCCGGTGACTTTAGCTCTGACTTCAGGCATGGATGCCACTTTACTCACGTTATCTGTCACTTCCGCAGAACGGATGGTATCCGTAACTTCTTCGCCGTTCAGATAAACATGAAAAATACCTTTTTCATAATGAAAAGAGATATCTGCTTCGTCAAAAAATTCAAAGAACTTGTTTTCATCAAAATCACTTTGTATATATAACAGAGCAACAACCCGGTAGATTGCCCCCGAGTCGATGTACTGCATATCTAATCTATCAGCAACAGCCTTCGCTGTTGAGCTTTTACCGGAGCCCGCCGGTCCATCTATGACTACCATCATCTGCGAAAGATAAGAAATTTATTATTCTTGTTATAATTTTTCAATCTTTTCTTGTTTAATGTCTTTATATACTTTAATTTTGGGTTCTGTAATTAACTTACAATGAAGCTAAAATAAAGAAACGTAATTAATTTTTCATAGACCTATGCCACAACATAAATCAGCTATAAAACGGGTCAGACAAAATTCTAAACGACGCGAACACAATCGTGAACTTCGTGCAAAGATGCGTTCGTACTATAAAAAGGTATTAAAATCTACTGATAAAGAAGAAGCTGAAAAAGCTTTTAAAGAAGCTGCAGCTTTTTACGATCGCATGGTTGTCAAGGGAATTTTACACCGTAACAACGCGGCTAACAAGAAGTCCCGTTTAGCGAAATACGTAAATAACCTCTGATCTTCTTATATTTTTTCAAACTATTAAATTTTTATAATCCTGGATGTCAAAAGCATTACTTGTTATACTCGACGGATTCGGATTAGCACGAGACCCCGAAGTCAGCGCTATTGATCACGCCAAAAAACCATTCATAGATCACCTTTTCAAAACCTACCCCCACTCACAACTCATCGCTTCAGGCGAAAAGGTTGGTTTGCCGGAGGGACAATTCGGCAACTCGGAAGTAGGCCACCTCAATATTGGGGGCGGCAGAATTGTTTGGCAGGATATCACCCGAATCGACACGGCCATCCGGGATAAAACTTTTTTTGAAAACGACGCATTAATCGAAGCCGTGGAAAAAGCCAAAGAAAAAGGCCGCATTCATATCATGGGCTTGTTTTCAGATGGTGGTGTGCACAGCCACAACCGCCACTTGTTCGCCCTGTTGCGTTTGTGCAA
>Ga0102956_1000909_pt1 | contig 10192 bp, 10 predicted proteins | sample SalPonF2_A_D2_MG_FD_84515 | JGI IMG/M metagenome (GOLD analysis project Ga0102956, IMG submission 84515) | Salt pond soil microbial communities from South San Francisco under conditions of wetland restoration - Salt Pond MetaG SF2_A_D2_MG ...
ATGAGATTGCATTGATCACTCCAGATCACGTCGAAGCGCTTCCCTTCTATCACAGCCAGCAGACGCCGCCGCACATAGGGCTCCATCCAGCCCGGGCCGATCTCGTAGGTCAGCTTTCCAATCACTTTTTTGGTGAAAGATTGGTGGGGCAAAAATGCCCAGGGATCGATTAGTTCTACTCTGTGCCCCAGACGACGCAACGCATCCGCTCGATGGCGGGAGGTTCCGTAATCAGGTCCGAGATATAGAATGTTCAGATTCATAAGCTTATTCGACCAAATCCTTCATAACCTTCGCCATCTGGTTTCCATATTCGGTCCAGCCGCCCAGCGCTTTGACCCGCTGGAGGGCCGCTTCGCTCATGGCAGTTCGGCGGTGCGGATCGTCGGCAAGCAGCTGAAGCCGGTCTGCGATTGCCCGGGGAGCACGAATCGGGACGATGAACCCCTCTTTGCCGTCTGCAAACAGGTCTTCCGCGCCGGTGTTCCGGGTGCCGATCACCGGGCACCCGCAGGCAAGAGCTTGGGCCTGCACTAAGGCAAGCCCTTCCTCGATACTGGGCAATACCATTACCTGGGATCGGCTGATGATCTGTTTGAGTTGCGGATGGGGGATATGCCCCAAAAACTCTACGCTATCAGGCGTACCGTGGGCTTTTAAGTATCGAGCCATTTCCGGTTGCAAACCACCTAACACTTTCAACCGTTTGTTTGGATGCGAAAACCGCCTGAATGCTTCCAAAAGGTCCGGAACCCCTTTTCGGAAACCTACCTGACCGACAAAAAGAATATCAAAGCGGTCAGGCTGCGGATCTCCGACCTTCTCAAAGCGGCGGAGATCGACGCCGTAAGACACTTTGCGGAGTTTACCTTCCGGAATCCCCATTTCGAGGAAAGATCGACAAGCAAAAGCTGAAGGTACAGTGATGACATCGCAAATCTCGTATTCGGCTTCTTCCTTGGCAATCATCCGGAGATCGATGCCCGCAAAGGTCTCACCCCATCGCCTGAACTCCTCCCGCAGGATGACGCCCTGGTAGCGGATATGGGATGAACCCCGGTCGCAGATATACTTCACGCCCCTCTTTTGCGCTTCCCGTCCGCAGGCAAGCCCGGAGCCGGAAAGAACAAACAGCACATCACTGTCTGGAAGATTCCTGGCCACGTGGCGGTCAAGCGTTTCGTGGGCATGCCAGGCAAGGTCCCGATGAAATCTTCCTTGTCCCAGCAGCCCCCACTTGCCGAGGGCCATATAGGGGGTTTGCAGCCAGGGGAAGGTTTCGAGTTGCTCTGCCGGAATGTCCTCATCTTGCAGCTTCCAGGAGGGGTAACCGGAAAAAATTCGCTCCAGCATCCCCTTTTTCAGCAGTTCCCGTGCAAGGGCGAAAAGATGAAATTTCCCGATGCAGACGAGAGAGGCTTTAACATTTGCAAATGGTTTCATCCTGTTTTCTTTTTCCAATGGGTGAGAAGCTGTGTCGCTTTGCAGTTATAAAACCTTCTCCAAAGGTCGGCCTCTTGAGGTCTTTTCAAGATATGACGCAGCGGGTTGTTTCGGCACAATCAGGTCTTACTTGGGACAATCCCTTAAAAATATAATTGTGTGTTAAATCTGAAATCCAAAAACCCTAAACTTAACCTTGTGTTTAATTAGTTTCGGATACATATAAAGACCAGCTATGACAGGCAAGTATAATCTCATCGATATCCTCTTCAAAAATGGGCCAACAATAGTAGTGATAGTGAAATTTTCCGGAAGTCCGGGCATCGTTAAGCGTATATTATGCCGCCTTTCAATAGCTATAGGTGAGTGCAAAATTTTAAGGTTATTATTGCTTTGCCTTAAGATAATATAAGGGTAATTAAAACGGCCAAATTCAACTCTTGCACCTGTTTGATAAAGATATTGCGCTAAAACAATTTCAGGAGAGCCGCAAAGTAAATTTATATTTTCTCTTATGAACTCTATGAAATCACAGTAAAGTTCCATGGATTCAAAATTACCGAACGCAAATGTATCGGCAACGCCACAATACTGTGATCGATAACTTAGATAAACCGTTTTGTCTTTAACATTTCGGAGTGGTAAAATCCGGTTTGTACACAACAGATCAGAACGTGTTCTGAATACTAAACGAATATCATCAGAGCAGTTATTCTTTGCGAAATTAAAGGCTTTTTTAACTGATAAAAATTGACTGACACCATTCGTAGGAAAGGCAATCTGCTTATGATCTTTTTTAGTTTGGCATAATTTTATCAAGTCTTCAGGACTCAATGGTGATTCCGTAACAACATGCACCTCAATTTCAGCTTGTTCCATTAGTTTAATAAAATAACTAATAGTATTAGCGGATGCATCATCGTTGCACCAGAAGTGGCAATAAACCGCTGGGTTATGCAAGCCGCTACATAATGTAACTATTGACTTAAAATTTTCTTTAAGGAGCCGTGGCAAGCCGGATATCAATAATATATCACGCATAAATTTCAATACTTTCGACTTTAGTCAAAGGGTTCGGCGGTCGCGTCTGAATAAATTTCGGCCTTTGTGCGACCGCTTTTTGGGGAGGTGTATTCTTTAATCTTCAATAATCCGATCACTTTTAATTAAGCAACTAAATATTTGTCACCTTTAACTGAAGGAACTTTTACTACTACAGTAACAGTATCTTCAACAACTTGAAAATCTGTTGCATCACCGGGGTCTAAAACAATTATGTCCCCTGATTTATATGTAAGATCATTCATTTTGATTAATCCCTCAACAATCAAAGTTATCTCGGTTGCTATTTTGTGAACGTGCCGTTTTTCTGAATCTCCCTTTTTATAATGCTTACACGCAACCTCGCAATCTGATGTCTTAAGACAGGTAGGAGAAAAATTTCCGACAAACCAGCCGCCCTTCATATCGGTCAAACGAAATATTTTCATTCACACTCTCCCAGCTCTTTAAGATTCTTGATATAGGTATCAAGATCTTCAGGAGTTCCCAAGCCGTACATTTGAGTTTCTTCTATATTATAAATTCCTATGGTCAAACCATTTTTAACTGAATAATTGTACGCTGGTGCAGTATAAAACTCATTATTTACACGATCATTATTCGCAATCATCTGAATGGCACTGTTCACAAAATCTCTTCCTCTTTGATAATAATAAAGGCCAACTGTAGCGTATTCGCTGATCACCGCTTTTTCGCGTAATTCCACCAGATGACCATTGCTATCTATCTTTGCATAGCTCCACTTGGAATGGTTCGCAGGAAAAGTAAGAATGGAACCATCAAGCTTTCGTTCTATGCTGTCATTGATAAAGTCTCTTGTATCCATTTCAACAATCTGATCACTGTTTGCCAGCAGAAGCGGCATGTCGTTATTTATTTGCCAAGAAGAAAGTAAGATAGTGCAAGCAGCCCCTTCGGTAAGTTTATCAACCGTTAAAATTTCACAATTATATTTTTCCCGTAAGTGGTTAAAAGATGCCTTTTCTGTAACCAGATGTTCATCTCTGGCAATGAGTATATACCTTGCATCATCCATCTTTAGATTATTTAGGACTCTTTCAATCATCACTATGCCACAGATATCAATAAACGGTTTCGGCACGGTATATCCGGCATCGACAAAGCGGGTTCCTGCCCCCGCCATCGGAATGACAATGTTAATCATTTTTTCCCTCCATTTATTCAGCTTGATAGCTGTTCATATTTTTGAATGAAGAATTCCACATCCTTTGGTGTTGAAAAACTCCACATTTTTTTTATGGGAAACATCCTGATTTTTTTCCCATCCTTGATATACTCATTGTAAACCGGACATATGTAATACTCGTTTAATGTTCTGATATTTGATGTAATCATCTGCTCGGCGTACTTAATAAAATCATTTCCTCTTTTAAAATAATAGATCCCTGCAGTGGCAAGATTACTTATCGGTTTCTTTTCTGCGACTTCAGCAACAAATCCATCATCTCCTAGTCTGACAAAACTCCATTTAGGGTGAGTCGACTCAAAAGTGACAATACCGCCATCACATTCATCAGCAGCCATTGCATAGAAAAATTCATTGCTGTTCCAACTAATAAATTGGTCTGAATTGATTATCGTTATTGGATTATTATCGTCAAACAAGTGTCTTGCCCGTAAAACACTCTCAGCCGCCCCTCTTCCCGGGTCTTCAACCGGAATGATATCACAACCTGGAGCAATAAGGTTGAGCAGGTACTGCATGTTGTATTTTTCAAGATGTTTCTTCTGAACAATAAAGATGAACTTCCCATCAACATTAATGTTTTCGACAACCCACTCGATCATTGGTTTTCCGTTTATATCAATCAATGGCTTTGGAAAGACGTGTCCGGCGGTTTGAAAACTTTTTCCTTCTCCGGCCATGGGAATAACAATCCTTAAATCACCACCCTGCCATTTTGGGACAAATTTTCCATTGTTATTCTTTTCGACAGCGCTATTAATAACCGAGCTTATTTTGTCATAAGTAACATCTTCAGCATTTTCAACGGCGCAGAGATGCGCGCCGGAATCAAATGCCGCCTGGCGTCCGTGGTGTGAATCTTCCACGATTACACATTCTTTTGGCCCAACTCCTAATTTGACCATTGCCCTGAGAAACATCTCTGGATTCGGTTTTGCCAAACGGACATCCTGGTTTGATATAAAAAATTCCATAAATTCAAGCAGCCCTTTTCGAATCAGCATCATCTTCGTCGACTCACGTATGGAATTCGAGCAAACCACCATCCTGTGTCCATCAGTTTTAAGTTGGCGCAATATTGTTCTCATCCGTTCATCATAGGTAAATTCTTTGTCAATGATTTCTCTTGTCTGAGTTTGCTTTTCCTTCCAGATTTTATCATAAAGATCCTTTGGAAGCCCTTTTAGCTCCGTAAGCATCTGGAGTTTTTGGTTGGTCGGCAATCCATCGAACGTGGAAAGATGCTCGTCTCTTGTAATAGTATAGTTGAACCCGCCCAATGCCCTGTTCAACGCCTCATAATGTAATTCTCTTGCATCAACCAACACACCGTCCAGATCAAAGATGATTACTTTAATCATTAAAATACCTCCTTGCTTCTTCAGGAAAATCTGTACAAAGCATTAATTCCCCTTTGTCCAAATTCTTGGACACTTCCTTATAATCCTTCCATCTTGGTAAATGGTCCATTTGATGGAGTTCCGGTGAAACGATACATATTTTTTTGCCGTTATCTAAGTGATGTTTAATCCTCTGCGGCGTTATCCAAGGGGTACTGAACTCATCCATCCAAACTCCATCTGCTTTCTGATAAAACGAGGGAACTGTTTCAAATTCGCTCTCACGAGTAAATACTTTCATGTTTAGATCTAAATATCCTAGCGTGTCTGGAATAGACATATCAAAGACAAAATAATTTTCGATTTGATATTCCAGCAGAGCATCAAGAATCATCGTTTGCAGGCCATCAGCTTTTATATTTATTGCTAACGTTAATAACTGATTGTAATTATTATAAATATCGAGAAATCTCTTGAATGGTACCGAAATTATAGTTGCGACATCATGAGATATTACCAATTCTCCACAGTAGTCACGGATATCTAACTCGATACCACAACCAAGACCTAAAGAGCGCTCAAAAGCGCTCAATGTGTTCTTTTCTTGCTCAGCTTTCCAACATCCCCTGTGAGATAAAATTTTCATTTCAACGCAACCTTCTTAAACCTGAATCAATGATATGAGTTTGGGTCCAACTATCATAGTCACTTGATAATATTAAATAATTATCATATTCACACTTCTAAAAGGGTCGATACCCGGTTGTTTTATGTCGTTTATTTAAATGGCGCGGTGTTTCCCTGAGAGTGGAGCTTCAGCATTTGCCCAAAAATATCAAGAGGCGGGCGCAAAACCGCCCACACCCATTCAACAATTTCCATGAAAGCCATCTTCAATGCTTCGCGGATGACGATTACGGCCATTACACCTTCAACTATGAGTAGCGTCAAGGCCACGCCACTCAACCCCAAACCTTTTGCGCCAAAATAACCCAGAATAAATGCGCCAGCCCCGTAAATAAGAGTGTAGAATACAGCAATACGTGCGTGCCGGTTGGTCGCGTAAGGAACCAGCAGTGCCGTGTACCAAAGGCTGCTGATCAGTACACCCGCCAGAAGTAGAATAAATGTCGGCCATTGAATGACCACCTTGCCGCTCGTCCAGACAGGGAAAATCCAGTGGGCACCTGCCGCCACCGCCAAAGCGGCCAAAAGACTTCCCCAGAAGGTCAGCTGACAGGCCTTTGCAAAGAGACGCTGGAAAAGGGAAGTGTCTTGGGCGCCATAGGCTAAAGCCAGCTCGGGTTCCATCAGTCGGTTGATTACGGCACGCGGCTGTAAGACCAGATTACTCAGTGTTCGAAGCGGCGCGAAAACAGAAACGGCGGCAGGACCGAGAGCCAGACCCACTACGAGGCGAATGCCTTGGATGTTCAGAGCGCTGCCGAGCGGAAAGGCAAGAGAGGCAAAGGCCGGGGCCGTAAGGCGTTTCAATTCGCCAAGTGTGGCATGTTTAAAGCCGTGATGCAGCCAGGGGCTGGCTTTTCGCTGGCCGATCCACGTCAGGCCGATGCCCAAGATTCTTCCGGCAAGATAGCCTGCGGCCGCTTGAACCGGCCCGCCGCCCAGGATCACGGCCAGACCGAGACCCAGGAATTCGAAAAGCTGAGTGACGGCGGAAAAAGCCATCCCCGCAGGATAGCGGCCCGAAACCCAGAATCCGCCGTTGAGGAGCCCGCCCTGAAAACCGACCAGCACATGGGCCACAAGAAGAAGCAGGACAAGCCTGGCCTGGCCTCCGGTCATGGCCGTAAAACCGAGCCATTTTTCAATCGGCGCAACTTGAACAAAACATAGCGCTAAAAGTCCCACGGCCATTGAGACCACCAGGAGCAGAATCCAAGTGCTTTGAAAAACGGCCAGGACACCGTTTCGGTCTCCAGTGCCGCTTTTCATGGTCATGTCGCGACAAGCAGCCCCGGCAAAACCACCGTCTCCGATAGCCAGATATGCAGGTATGGCGGAAAGCATGAGCCATTCGCCGTAAAGCTGGGTGCCCCAGAAGGCCAGAAGCAGGGGCACTTCCGCCAAACGGATGAAAATTTGCACTCCCTGGCCGAAGGCCTGCGCGCCGGTGCCTTTCAGGAGCCGGCCTCCAAGTGTAGAATCGGAATTTTGCTTGGATGTCTTCATTCAACCGTCAACCGTGTGATTTTGGAAACGTTAACGAGATTATATGTCATACGTATGGGCATACGGGACGCTTGTGCAGACTGTACAGACCCGCCTTACGGTTACATGCATTCCTCTTCACAACCTTATACCAATACAGGTAAAAAAGAATGTTTTCTTTGCGATACTCCGGGATTTCCTTTAAGCGTGGGAAGACTGTGAAACGTTATTAGTTATCAATTATCAGGGTTCAGGGGCCAGGGATCGGGGATCAGGGATCAGGAACCAGAAACCAGGAAATAGAAAATAGGAATTAGGAATTAAACTGCAGTCAAACGTGAAAACGGGTTGCCCCGCTTTTAGCGGGATTTCCGCTTCGCTCCAACGGGCTTTGGCTGCGGGTTGAACGTTTCGGATAAAGTACAAACGAGTTCAAAGGTTTCTACTTTTTGTATACATCTCCCCTAGTACCGAGTGCGAGAGCAACAATTACAAGGTTTGCCCTATCCACACGCAAAAGCACCCGCCATTGCCCAACTCTTAAACGCCATTCAGGACGCCCTTTCAGGGATTTTACATCTTGATGGAATGGATCTTCCTCAAGATCAATAAGAACCTGAAGGAGCTTTTCTCTTTCTGGTCTATTTAATTTAGATAAACGTTTTTTGACATTTGGCGTAATAATAACCTGCCATTGGGAGGGATTAGTCATCTCTTTCTTCCAGCAACTCCTTCATGACCTGTTCAGCAGGTTCTCCTTTGCCGGCCAAGTAATCTCTCCAACTTTGTTCAGCCTCTTTTATCTCAGCATCAGTCAAACACTCATCTTCCAGCTTGGATTGTAATGCCTCCCATTCTTGTAAAGGGACCACTACAGCTACAGTTTTGCCATTTTTGTTGGTTACATATTGATATTCCATTCTTTTTCTCCATCTGAATTATGAATAAAAAAAGTCCATTCTTTAGAAAAAGATAGCACAGCCTTTGAAAAGATGCAATTTGTCATAGGGGACGTTGATGCAGAACGTTTACAGCTCCGCTTTTTCAGTCACATTAGGAATTAGAAATTAGGAAATAGTAATCAAACTACAGTGACCCCGGTTAAATCCCCTTCGGGGTCTGCGCTTTGCCCCGGTTAAATATGCCTACAGCTGACCGCAAAGCGGTATTTAACGGGGTGAAAATTTCACGGGGCAAGAAAGTGAAAGGTGAAAAAATATGGTTATCAGTTATTGGTTTTCGGTTATCAGGGCATAGGGTATGGCGTATAGAGCTGAACATTAAGCGTTATGATTGCGCCCCGTTTAAATACATTGGGGTTCATACCAGCGAAGACAGGAAGCTTGCAGCAGGCTGAGAACGAATTCCGTCTTTATCTGTATAAACGTCGGATTCTTCCAAAGATATTTGTGTCGCCTCTGTTTTGGGAAAACGCTGCTTGAGATATCTTAAGGACCGGGTTGTTCCCCTGAAGGATTTTTTACATTCAATAAAATGAACAGGCCTTTCATCTTCCATGATTACAAAATCAACTTCCCTTTTATCAATATCCCTGAAATAGCGCAATTCAACATTCCGTCCCTGGGTGTCTTCTAAAAAATGGCACCACTTAAGCAGATGGCATGCCGTCAAATTTTCAAATCTGGCAGCAGGATCTTTTACAACCGTCCAATCGATATGATAATGCTTGGCTTCTTTTTTTACGGCTCTGATTTTAGGCGCACCAAATGGGTATATTCTGAAGATCATGTATAGGTTTTCGAGAATCGTGATCCATCTGGCAACCGCCTGGTGTGATACCTGCAAATCCTCTCGAAGCGCATTTATGGAAAGAGGTGACCCGACCAGATCGGGTAACCGAAGGACCATACTTTCGATCAGTGCAATGTCTTTCACTCTTTCAAGATCTTGCAGATCCTCTCTTATGAGGCGTGATCGATATTCTCTGCTCCATCTTTTGCTTTCTCTTTCCGACGCCATCAAAAATGGTTCCGGAAAGCCACCGTAATTAAGAAGATCCAGCAAGTCCGATATTGAACTAGAAGTGAGTTCTGCCAATGACAGGGGATGGAGCCGATGAAAATGATATCTCCCCTGAAGAGAATCACCACCATGCCGATAATGATCCAATTTTGCGCTTCCGGTGACGAGTATTTGTAATTCATCGCCACGTTTATCATACAAGCCTTTTACGACCTGTCTCCATCTTGAATATTTATGTATTTCATCCAGAATCAGTAAGCCTTTCTCAATTGGAAACCGCTCCCGGATTATGTTTTCCCGGTCCACGGCTGCATCCCAATTCAAATATCGTTTTTTTACTGATTCGCCGGTTTCTTTTAAAATTTGTTTGGCAAAAGTTGTTTTCCCGGACTGCCGAGGTCCGGCTAAAAAAACCATTTTGCGGCTCAAATCTCTTTCTATCCCGGGTTTTATGTATCTGTTGATGCAGGAGGACATTTTAACCTATACCTGAAAATACTCGCGATGTTTTTAATGGTTGTATTAAATTGCTCGATATAAAAAATTTTGTCAAGAAGAATTTTTGGAAATGGGGGACGGATGAGATTGATGATTGTTGCTGGATAGATCAATTGAAAATTGAAGAGTGTTTTTTTGATGGATTTACGATTATACTTTATCACCTTTTTTATTCATCATTATCATACGTGACGTTGATGCAGAACGTGTACAGCTCCGCTTTTACAGTTACATGCGGTCCTCTCCATAACCTTCTGACAATAAATGCAAAATCGGCTTTTCCATTGAGATGCTCCGCAATTTCCTTTAAGTGGATGGACGACGTTTATATAATTTAGAATGGTTCAAAAATCAAGATTGACGGTCTCGTAAAAAGTCAAACTTCTGCGTTGTGCTGCATTTCGCAATCATTCAACGTACAATAAGTACGCCTCATGATTGCAAAATTTGCACGCCTTGAATTTGAACTTTTTACGAAACCGTCTAA
>Ga0102956_1000910_pt1 | contig 10190 bp, 10 predicted proteins | sample SalPonF2_A_D2_MG_FD_84515 | JGI IMG/M metagenome (GOLD analysis project Ga0102956, IMG submission 84515) | Salt pond soil microbial communities from South San Francisco under conditions of wetland restoration - Salt Pond MetaG SF2_A_D2_MG ...
CTTCTGCGACCCGGGGACCATTGCCTACGTGAAATGCGACGACCCCGGCGACTCCCATTACGATGCCCTTGCCGCCATGGAGGCTGATCTGCGGGAATTCCGGGACCGCCACGGCAATCCCTGCCGGCTGGTTCCCCTGCCCTGGCCCGGCGCGAAATACGGCTCTGAGGGCACCCGGCTGCCCGCCACCTACGCCAATTTCCTGATCGTCAACGGAGCGGTGCTGCTACCCGTCTACGACGATGCCGCGGACGAAGCCGCCATCAGTCAGATCGCCGCCTGCTTTCCGGAACGCACGGTGATACCCATCCACTGCATGCCGCTGATCCAGCAATACGGCAGCCTGCACTGCGTGACCATGCAGTTCCCGGCCGGCGTGTTGAAGGGCTGAAAACCGATCTTCCGGACTGCGCCCGGGCACACGGAAGGCGCCGGCGGCCCGCCGGGCCGGCCCATCGATCCGCGCGGCAAGGCGTGCTGCACCTGCATGGCCGGTGCAGTACACTACGGCCGAATCCATGTACGTACGCGCACCATGACAGACAACCGCCTGCGGGTAGGCCTCGTGCAGCACGACTGCAGCGAGGATCGCCAATCCAATCTCGACAGCACCATGGCCGGCATCCGGGAGGCGGCGTCCCGGGGTGCCAGGCTGGTGTTGCTTCAGGAACTGCACACAGGCGTGTATTTCTGTCAGACCGAGGACCCGGGCCGTTTCGATCAGGCCGAACCCATTCCGGGCCCGACCACCGAGACCCTCGGCGACCTCGCAGGGGAGCTGGGCGTGGTGATCGTCGCTTCGCTGTTCGAGCGCCGCGCCGCGGGGCTGTACCACAACACGGCCGTGGTCCTGAACGCCGACGGCAGCGTCGCCGGCAGATACCGCAAGATGCACATCCCCGACGATCCGGGCTACTACGAGAAGTTCTACTTCACGCCGGGGGATCTGGGCTTCACGCCCATCGACACCTCCGTGGGCCGGCTGGGCGTGCTGGTGTGCTGGGACCAGTGGTATCCCGAGGCCGCCCGTCTGATGGCGCTGGCCGGCGCCGAGCTGTTGCTCTATCCCACCGCCATCGGCTGGGATATGGGGGACGATCCCGAAGAACAGAGCCGCCAGCGGGAGGCGTGGCTGACCGTCCAACGGGCCCACGCCGTCGCCAACGGTCTGCCGGTACTGGCCTGCAACCGCACCGGCACCGAGCCGGACCCGTCCGGCAACTCACCGGGCATCCGTTTCTGGGGCTCCAGCTTCGCCGCCGGGCCCCAGGGCGAAATCCTGGCTATTGCCCCCGAGGATGAACCTCAGGTATTGATGGCGGACATCGACAGGGGACGTACCGAACAGGTGCGCCGCCTGTGGCCCTATCTCCGCGACCGGCGTATCGACGCCTACCAGGACCTGCTGCGCCGCTATCGCGACTAGCGCCGGGCCGTCCGCAACCCGATCATCGCCAGGAGCCGCTGCAATGATCCTGATTCTCAGCGCCAGCACCGACACCAATGGGCCGGAGTTCTCCCAACTGATGGCGCACCTGCAGGGGTTGCCCAACATCCAGGCACGGGTGCACCAGGAACACGGCACTCAACAGGTGCTCACCGAAGTCTACCTGGTGGGGGACACCGCAGCGCTGACGTTGGAGGACATGCAAAGACTGCCCTGCGTGGAACGGGTGGTGCGGGTGTCGGAGGAATACCGCGTCCTGGGCCGTCACAGGGACGATCAGCGGGTGGCATGGTTCGAGTACAACGGCGTGCGTTTCGGTCAGGACAATCTCAACGTGTTCGCCGGCCTGTGCGCCGTCGACACCCCGCGGCACGTGGAGCAGATGATGCACGCCCTGCAGGAACACGGCCAGGTCTGCACACGCATGGGCGCCTACAAGCCCCGCACCAGTCCCTATTCCTTCCAGGGACACGGCAAGGACTGTCTGCCTTACGTGTTCGAGCTGGCGGGAAAATACGGCATCAAGGTGATCGCCATGGAGGTCACCCACGAAAATCACGTGGCCGAAATCCGCGAGGCCCTGTCGATCACCGGCAATCCCACCGGCGTGCTGCTGCAGATCGGCACCCGCAACACCCAGAACTTCGAGCTGCTCAAAGCCGTGGGCCGCCAGCAGGAGCTGCCGGTACTGTTCAAGCGCGGCTTCGGCATCACCCTGGAGGAGTCCCTCAACGCCGCCGAGTACCTGGCCTCGGAAGGCAACCGCAAGGTGGTGTTCGGCCTGCGGGGCATGAAGACCAACATGGCCGATCCGCACCGCAATTTCGTCGACTTCGCCCATGTACCGGTGGTCAAGCGACTGACCCGCATGCCGGTATGCATCGACCCCTCCCACTCGGTGGGGTCCCGCGACCGCGCACCGGACCACATCCTGGACATCATGCATGTGACCGCCCAGGGCGTCATCGCCGGCGCCAACATGGTGCTGGTGGACTTCCACCCCGATCCCGCCAAGGCGCTGGTGGACGGCCCCCAGGCGCTGCGCCTCAACGAGCTGCCGCTGTTCCTGGAGGACGTGCGCATCGCCCGCAAAGCGTACGAAAGTCGCGTGGCCCTCGCCGCCCACTACCGACCCCATCTGTCCGAGGAGTCCTGAGGCTCCCATGGCCGATCCCCAGGCCCCACCCCCATCCCTGTCGGCGGCGTTCCCGGCCCTGGATGCCATCACCGACCGCCCGGTGCGCGAACTGCTCGCCGCCGCGCACACCGTTCAGGTGCCGAGCGGCACGTCCCTGTTCCGCGACGGCGGTCCCTGCGAAGCCTATCTGCTGGTGCTGGAAGGCACGGTGCGGGTACAGAAGATTGCCGCCAACGGCCGGGAAATCGTGCTGTATCGCGTCGGGACCGGGGAAACCTGCATCCTGACCACCTCATGCCTGCTGGCCCGGCGCAACTATCCGGCCACCGGTGTCGCCGAAACCGACGTGCGGGGAGTGGCCATTCCCGCCGGCGCCTTCCGGCGAGCCCTGGCCACTTCCGATCCGTTCCGCGAATTCGTGTTCGCGGAATACGGCCGGCGCATCGCCGATCTGATCGTGCTGGTGGAAGAGGTGGCCTTCGGCCGGCTGGACGTGCGCCTGGCCCAGCGTCTGCTCGCCCACGGCAACGGGCCGGAGCCGTCCATACGCACCACCCACCAGGACCTGGCCGCCGAGCTGGGCACCGCCCGGGAGGTGGTGAGCCGCCAGCTCAAGGAATTCGAGCGTCGCGGTTGGGTAGGCCTGCACCGGGGCCGGATCGAGCTGATGGACCGCCCGTCCCTGCAGGCGTTGGCCGCTCAGGGCATTGTGTGATTTGGTTACTGACGGGACCCGCTCTGCGTCGTAGCATGACACCATAACAACCGGGCGGGTGATCCCTTGCCCGCGACAGAGGAGCAGCGCAGATGGGTAAGAACGTCGGCGGCATCGACCGCGCAATCCGCATCATTATCGGACTGGGTCTGATCGCCCTGGTCTTCGTCGGGCCGCAGACCCCGTGGGGCTGGATCGGCATCATCCCGCTGGCCACGGCACTGATCGGCTGGTGCCCGCTGTATTCGCTGATCGGCGTAAAGACCTGTCCGGCTTCCGGCGGGCCTCACTGACAACCCGCAGGCGTGCCCGGGTGGTCCACACCCGGGCACGCCTGCGGCCCCTCAATAGGCGTCTTCCGGCAGCCGCAGACGCTGCAGGTAACGGTACAGGGTGCGTTCGCTGACCCCCAGCGCCTGTGCCGCCTGTCCCCGATGGCCTTTGAAGCGGTCCAGTACCGCAATAATCTCCTCGCGGTCCAACCTGGCCCCCCGTCGGTACAGCCAGCGCTGACCATCGGCCGCGGCGCCGCCGGCGGCGTCCGGCCCCTTGTCCATGCCGTTGGCGCTGTCGAACACCAGGTGATCCGGATGTATGGCATCGGTGGCCGCCAGTATGGCCGCCCGTTCCATGATGTTGCGAAGCTCCCGGACATTGCCGGGATACTCGTACTCCATCAGCCGCTCGATCACCGCCGGTGACAACGGCACATGCAGTTCGCTGTCCTCGAGGCGGCTCAGGAAGTACTCGGCCAGCGCCGGAATGTCGTCCTTGCGTTCCCGCAGAGGGGGCACCTGCACCGGAAACGCCGACAGGCGGTAATACAGGTCGGAGCGGAACTCACCGCTGTCCACCATGGCCTGGATGTTACGGTTGGTGGCGGCCAGCACCCGCACGTCCACGCTCACGTAATCGGTGCCGCCCAGCCGCCGGATGGTGCCGGTTTCCAGCACCCGCAGCAGCTTGCTCTGCAGCGCCAGGGGCAGTTCCCCGATCTCGTCGATGAACAGGGTGCCCTTGTGAGCCGCTTCGAACAGTCCCTTCTTGCGTCGATCCGCACCGGTGAAGGCACCCCGCTCGTGCCCGAACAGCTCACTCTCGATGAGCTGCTCGCCCAGCACGCCGCAATCGACCACCACGAACGGGCCGTTGGTCCGCCGCGAAAAGTGGTGTACGTACTTGGCGACTTCCTCCTTGCCGACGCCGCTTTCGCCCAGAAACAGCACCGTGGTCTGGGTGGGAGCGACCCGCTGCAACAGACTGGTGACCCGCAGCAGCGCCCGCGAGCGGCCCACCAGATGGGCGCCGTCGTCCTCCCGCGGCGCGCCCACCGGGTAGATATACTCGCCCATGTACTTCACCTGCCCGTTGTCGTCGAGCAGCGGCGTGCCATTGAGCTGTACGTACTCCTCCCGTCCGGCGCTGTCGTAGTGCACATGCATGACCTGGGTGACCTGACGACTGCGCAGGGTCTCCTCCAGGGGACAGTGCTCGCCGTTGCGGCTGCAGGGCACCGAGGAATGATGGGATATCTCGTAGCAGTGCCGGCCCACCACGTCCTGCCGACCGGCGCCATAGCGTTCCCGGTAACTGCGGTTGGCCGCCACGATGTTGTAGTTCCGGTCGATCACCACGAAGGGATCGGGCAGGATATCGATGATCTGCTCGCAACTCGGCTTGGGAGCCGTCTCGTCTGTCATCTGCCACCCCTGTTCTCGGGTGCTGTTTGTGTCAGTTGTTGTCATGACATGTCGTGACACCGTCATGGTGTTATCGTCCTCCCACCGGACCGTCATTACAAGCCCCGCCCCCGTCCTCAGACCCGCTGCGACCGTGCCTTCCGACACCCCGCCCACCGGTGCCCTGTCCGCCCGCCAGGGTCCGGGGCGGGCTGCCCGCCGGCGGATTTCGAACCTCTCCGGAACCTTTGCTCCGCGTTGCCGGTCCGGAGCCTATAATTAGACGAAGAAAGGCCGGCGCCCGGATCCGCGAAAGGCCCCTCCATGGGCTGGCACGGTTCTTGATAGCTATGCAGCAGCGCGGTTTTCGAGACCGTCGATCAGCGCGGTCCGCGTTGCGCTGCGAACACCCCGGGCATGGAGCGCACCCGGACCGGGGTGGTGCGATCCGCACCCAACGCACGACGGCAAGCGCCGGAGTTTGCAACCTGCCTACGAGGAAACACCATGACGGATCGAATCAGCATCATGTGCGTCTCGGGTATGCACGAACGCATCCAGATGGCAGCCATGACCGCTGCGACAGGTTCGGTGAGCGGCATGGACATCTGCATCTTCCTGTCCATGAACGCCCTGCCGTATTTTGTCAAAGGTCGCGACGCCAAGCCGCCCCACGAGGGCGAAATGGGCGAGTTGATGGCCGGCAAGAACGTACCCCCCTTCAAGCAGCTGTTCGAACAGGCCAAGGAACTGGGGGGCGCCAAGGTCTACGCCTGCTCGATGGCAATGGACGTATTGGAGGTGTCGGAAGACGACCTGGACGAAATGCTGGACGGCCCCCTGGGCCTGACCCGCTTTCTGAGCGACGCCGGCGGCGGCCAGATCCTGGTTTTCTGACCACAGGCGATCGATTAAAGAGTTTTGGCTACGGGAATGTGAGCATGAGCGAAGAGAATGTGAAGGTCGTCGATGCGCGCGGGAGCTTCTGCCCCGGCCCGCTGATGGAGTTGATCTCCAACATGAAACAGATCGAGGTTGGCGACGTGCTGGAGTTGCTTTCCACCGACAAGGGATCGGTGGCGGACGTGCCGGACTGGGTCAACAAGGTGGGCCACGAAATGGTTGGCTCCGAAGAAAAGGACGGCGTTTGGCATATCCGGGTACGCAAGACAAAGTAGCAGGGTTACGGCCGTAGACAGGGAATGGGGACCTGAATCGCGGTCGCGCCGGGTCCCACCGAAAGGGAATCGTTGATCACCAACGCAGGACAGGAGGAGAACGATGAAAATACTGATCGTAGGCGGCGGTATGGGTGGGACCATCCTGGCCAACAACCTCGCGCGCCGACTGCATGGGGAAATGAAGGCCGGCAAGGCCAAGATCACCATGCTTTCGGCATCCGACAAGCACATGTATCAGCCGGGTCTGCTGTACGTGGCCGTGGGCCGCATGGTCCCTGACGAGTTGTATCGCGACCAGGCCGGCCTGCTGGAGCCGGGCATCGAGTTCCACGTCGATCCGGTGGAGGAATTCGACCTGGACAACAACAAGGTCAAGGCCAAGTCCGGCAAGAGCTACGAGTACGACATCATCGCCATCGCCACCGGCTCGCGCATCCATCCCGAGGGCATCCCCGGGCTCGCCGAGCATGCCGAGTACTTCTACACGGAGGAATCGGCGGTCAAGATGTTCAAGAGCCTGAACGCGTTCCAGGGCGGCAAGGTGGTGATCGCCGTGGGCGTGCCCCACAAGTGCCCCATGGCGCCGCTGGAAATCACCTTCATGCTGCACGACTACTTCAAGGAGCGCGGCATCCTGGACAAGGTACAGCTGCACTACACCTATCCCATCGGCCGCACCCACAGCCTGGAGAACGTGGCCAAGTGGGCGACCCCGGAGTTCGAGCGCCTGGGCATCACCTACGAGACCCTGTTCAACATGAAGGAGGTCGACGGCGACAAGAAGGTGCTCAGAAGCGAGGAAGGCACCGAGGTCAACTACGACATGCTGATCACCATCCCGGCCCACAAGGGCATGGAAGTGATCGAGAAGAACGGCCTGGGCGCCAGCGGCTGGATCCCCACCGACCGGCACCGCCTGAACATGGAGGGCCGGGAGAACGTGTTCGTGCTGGGCGACACCACCAATCTGCCCATCAGCAAGGCCGGCTCCACCGCCCACTTCGAGGCCGACGCCCTGGCCGAGAACATCGCCGCGACGGTGAAGATCGGTGTGCCGGTACGGGACTACGACGGCAAGGTGTTCTGCTTCATCGAGGCCGGCAAGGACCGCGCCACCTACGCGATGTTCAACTACCAGAACCCGCCGGATCCGAAGCCGCCGACCAAGGCGGTGCACTGGTTCAAGATGGCCTACAACAAGCTGTACTGGGCATCCGCCCGCGGCTTGCTGTAAAGGAGGTGCATCATGAGCCAGCCCAAGGAACAAGCGACGTCCCCTCCGGGCGAGGGCTCGGCAGCCCCGGTGAATGAGCTCGTACGGGTGCTGGAAGGCGCTCGGGATGCCCTGAGCGACGACATCGTCAACCGCCTGTCCGCCACCGTCGGTGACGGCCTGGACCTGCTGGACCGCGTCAACCGCAGCGGCGTGGCCCAGGCTCTGCCGGCGATCTCGACACTGGTGGAAAACGGCGATCTGGAACGCCTGGTGCAGTTGGCCAGGGTGGTGGGCTCCGCCCAGGATGCCATGTCCGACGACATTGTCGGTCGCCTGTCGGCCACCCTGGGCGACGGCATGGACCTGCTCGACCAGGTCAATCGCAGCCAGTTGGCTGCCGCCCTGCCCACCATCAACCGCATGGTGGAAAGCGGCGATCTGGAACGGGTGGCCCACCTGGCACGGGTCCTGGGGGCGGCCGAAGACGCCATGTCCGAGGAAATGGTCGGACGGGTCGCCGGTACCGTGACCGAAGGCCTGGACCTGCTGGACCGGGTCAATCGCAGCGGTATCGTGAAGGCGTTGCCCACCATCTCCGCCCTGGTGGAGAGTGGCGACCTGGACCGCATCGTGCAGCTCGCCCGGGTGGTGGGATCCGCGGAAGACGCCGTCAACGACGAGATGATCGCCCGCATGGCGTCGGTGTTCAGCGAAGGCCTGTGCCTGATGGACCGGCTCACCCGCAACGGTGCGCTGACCCAGGTGCTCGATCTGCTGCTGCGTGAAGAGGTCCAGGGCGTGCTGGTACGCTTCGGCGAAGCCCTGCTGAAGGCCTCCGAAGAGTTCGAACAACAGCCGCCGCCCAAGGGGGGCATCGCCGGACTCTGGAAGATCATGTCGCAGCCGGGCAACCAGCAGGCACTGCAGTTCATGGGGCTGTTCGGAAAACACCTGCGCGGCCAGTCGCGCTAAGCCGTGTATGAGCGCCGGCTGCGGCCGGCGCGGCGGCCCCGTCCCCAAGCCCCGGGCGGGGTCTTTTGCCGGGTTGCCAGGGCATGCCGGAGCAGGTGCGCGCATGCCAGGGAGGGCGGCACCTGAGACGTGCGGAAATTGAAATGGATTGTCGTGCGGACGCGCAGACTTCCGGGGCCACTCCTCCGCCTACCGGTCGCGCGGCACCTGGATACGGGTGCCGCGCATCTTTATCTCCCACTGGTAACCAGCCCGGCGCGGCAGAGCTACTACTCACGCAGGCAGTTTCGAGGTAGACCCGATGCGACCCACCGGCGGGCAGGCTCGCTCAGCCGACAGCCCTCGCACGCTGGATCCGCGGCGACTCGGCCCCCTGGGGACCGAGAGAGCCCAGATAGTCCACCAGGGCGGCGGAACACTCGGCAAAGCGCTGCGGGTCCTGGGCGTTCTTCGACAGGCCGATGCCGCCTTCCAGGGCCGCCACCACGAAGGTAGCGGTCCGTTCCGTATCCAGCTCCGAACGCAGATTGCCCTGCTGCTTGGCCCGTTCGAGGGCTCCCGCCACCGCCGACCGCCAGGCGCCGAAGACCTCCCCCAGGCGCTCCCGGAAGCCTTCGTCGAGGGGCGACATTTCCTGGGCAAGGTTGTTCAACGGACACCCTACCGTGACCAGCCGTTCGCCCATGTTCTCACCGATATGCTCCAGCAAGCCGATCAGCTCGACCAGGGGATCCGCCGCCGCTTCCAGCGGCCGTATCCAGACATCCTCCACCATGGGACGAATGACCTCGTCCACCACCGCATAACCGAGGGCCTGCTTGTTGGTGAAGTGGTGATAGAGAGCCCCCTTGGTCAAGCCGGTGGCCGCCAGCAGATCGTCCAGACGCATGCCCTGAAAACCTTTTCGGTAGATCTCTTCGAACGCGGCTTGCAGGATTCTCTGGCGGGTCGCATCGGGGTTGCGCTCGCTGCGTACGGCGGCTTGGGTTTCGGATTTCATGGCGGCACCTTCAGAACGACGGAACGATCCCTGTGAGAAAGGCCTCGCCATATTACCACAGGGACTTAGCGGATCGTTCGGACGTGCAAGGGGCTGGGGAACTGCTATACATGACCCTGTATCGGTCCCCGCCGGCCTTGACAAACCAGCTAGTTGGTCCGTAGTCTATAGGCATACCGGACAGTATGTAAAGTACGTCCAGCGCCCTGTACCAACCCGACCCAGGAGACACCCATGCCGACAGACACCACCACCACTTCCACCACGGCATTGGACAAGGAACAGATGGACCAGTGGCTGAGCCAGAAGCTCGACGAGCTGCTGCCCACCAAGCTCAAGGAAATCGAGGAGAGCAAGACACCGTCCATGGCGATCATCGCCACCAAGGGCACACTGGATTGGGCCTATCCGCCCTTTATCCTGGCCTCCACCGCCGCGGCGCTGGGCTGGGAGACCACCATGTTCTTCACCTTCTACGGCCTGCTGCTGCTGAAGAAGCATTTCCAGGACGAAGGCCGGGTCACGCCGGTGGGCAACCCCTCCATGCCCATGAAGATGCCCTTCGGTCCGAAGTGGTTCCAGAACGTCAGCTGGCCCATGCCGAACCTGCTGATGGGCAATGTGCCCGGGTTCGAGAAGATGGCCACTTCCCTGATGAAGAAGACCTTCAAGAACAAGGGTGTGGCGACGGTCGAAGAGCTGCGTGAGCTGTGCCTGGAAGCGGACGTGAAGATGGTCGCCTGCCAGATGACCGTGGACGTGTTCGGCTTCAGCAAGGACGACTTCATTCCGGAAGTCACCGACTATGTCGGCGCCACCTACTTCCTGCCGGTGGCCAAGGA
>Ga0102956_1000911_pt1 | contig 10188 bp, 7 predicted proteins | sample SalPonF2_A_D2_MG_FD_84515 | JGI IMG/M metagenome (GOLD analysis project Ga0102956, IMG submission 84515) | Salt pond soil microbial communities from South San Francisco under conditions of wetland restoration - Salt Pond MetaG SF2_A_D2_MG ...
CCCGTCGCAGTGCTCGCGGGTCAACCGTCGCAGGCCCTTGCCTTCACCGCCCAACACCAGGACCACCGGCCCCTTGAGGTCCAGGTCGTAGATCGACTGCTCGGCGTCGCCCGCCGCACCGTAGACCCAGACGCCGGCCTCTTTCAGGTTGCGCAGCGTGCGGGCCAGATTGGTCACCGCGAATACCGGCACGGTTTCGGCCGCGCCGGAGGCGACCTTGCGCACCACGGCGGTGAGGCCCGCCGCCCGGTCTTTGGGAATGACCACGCCGTGGACGCCGGCCGCATCGGCACTGCGCAGGCAGGCACCGAGATTGTGGGGGTCCTGGACACCATCCAGCACCAGCAGCAACGGCGGTTCGCTCAGACGCTCCAGCAGTGCCGGCAGGCCCGCCTCGTCAGCCACCCCGCGGGCCTGCACCTCGGCCACCACACCCTGGTGGCGCGCCCCATCCACCAGCCCGTCGAGCACCCGGCGCGGCACATCCTCGATCTTGACCCCGGCCGCCCGGGCCTGATCCGTCAACCGGCCCAGCCGTGCCCGGGCGGCACCCTCCTGCACCCACAGGATTCGGCAACGCCCGGCGCCTTCCGCCAGGGCCGCCTCCACGGCATGTATGCCGAAGACGTACTGCGTCGCGGCGGCCATGGCCGAGCCCCTCAGCGCTGCGGCGCCGGAGGCGGCGGCTCGTAGGCACGCTGCTCGTGTCCCTGCACCAGCGGCTGGATGATCAGCTCGACACGGCGGTTGAGCTGGCGCCCGGCCGCCGTGGCATTGCTGGCCCGGGGATCGCGCTCGCCGCGGCCCTCGGTGTACAGCCGCCCGGGCCGGACACGCTGAGCGATGAGGTAGTGGGCGACGCTGCGGGCCCGCCGTTCGGAGAGCTGCTGATTGTAGGCCTGTGACCCGATACTGTCGGTGTAGCCGATAACATGCACGATCGAACGATCATAGCGCTTGAGGATAACAGCCACCTTGTCGAGGGTGGGCTTGAACGCGGGCTTGATCGCTGCACTGTTGAAGCCGAAGGACACTTCGCTGTTCACGTCGATCTTCAGGCTCTGGTCCTTCAGACGCTGGATTTCAACCTGGTGCTGGCGCTGCTCGGTGGCCAACTGCTTCTCGAAGGCCTGCTGCTGCTTGTCCATGTAGTTGCCGACGGCCGCGCCGGTCAGCGCGCCCACTGCCGCGCCCACGAAACGGCCCGAATTGCGGTTGATCTGGTGACCGAGGATGGCCCCGGCCACGGCACCGATGGCCGCGCCTTCCTTGGCACGCCGGTTGGGGTCGTTCGCGGCGCATGCCGCAAGCGCCGCCATCAACAGAATGGCAACCGGAGTCTTCAGGATACGGTTCATCATTTACTCCTGCGCCGGGACTTCTTGCGGGGCCCGCGGGCCTTCGGGCCGCCTTCGCTCTTGGACTCGGCACCTGCCGTCCCGGCCTTCTTGGTACTGGCGCGTTTCCCCGGCCCACGCCGCTTCTTACCACCCGACTTCGGGGAGCGTTCCTGTGCGCCACCATGCACAGGGGTCCCTTCGAGATCGAAATCGATCTTGCGCTCGTCCAGATCCACCCGCACCACCCGCACCCGCACCCGGTCCGCCAGCCGGTAGCTGGTCGCCGTACGCTCGCCCATCAGGCGATACTTGGCCGGATCGAAGTGATAGTAGTCGTTCTTCAGGGCGGTCACGTGCACCAGGCCTTCGACATAGATATCGGCCAGCTCCACGAAAATACCAAAGCTGGTCACACTGGTGATGATGCCGTCGTAAACCTCGCCCACCTTGTCCAGCATGTACTCGCACTTGAGCCAGTCCACGGCATCGCGGGTTGCTTCGTCGGCACGGCGTTCCGTCATCGAACAGTGTTCGCCGTAGACGACCATGTCGTCGTGGGTGTACTGGAATCCCTTGGCGCTGCCCCGTCCGGTGACCCGCCGCACAGCACGACGCACCGCACCTTCCTTGCGGGCGATGGCGTGGCGCACGGCCCGATGCACAAGCAGATCCGGATAGCGGCGGATCGGAGAGGTGAAATGCACGTAGTTGTCGTGAGCCAGCCCGAAATGGCCGCTGTTGTCCGGGCTGTAGACCGCCTGGGCCAGGGACCTCAACAGCACCGTCTGAATGAGATGAGCGTCGGGCCGATGCTGCACCTTGTCCAGCAGCTTCGCATAGTGCTTGGGCTCCGGGCTGTCCCCGCCGCCCAGCTGCATTCCCACCTCCGCCAGGAAGCTGCGTACGTCCGGCAGCTTGTCGGCCTTCGGGCCTTCGTGCACCCGGTAGAGGGTGGGGACCTTGTGGCGGGCGAGAAACCGCGCCGTGGCCACGTTCGCCGCGATCATGCACTCTTCGATGATCTTGTGGGCATCGTTGCGCACCACCGGTACGATACGCTCGATCTTGCGATCACCGCCGAACGCGATGCGCGTCTCGGTGGTCTCGAAATCGATGGCGCCGCGCTTGGAGCGCGTACCCCGCATCGTCTTGTACAGCCCGTACAGCTCCTCCAGATGGGGAACCAGGGCGGAGTACTTCTCGCGCAGAGCGCTGTCGCCATCCACCAGCATGGCGGCGACCTGATCGTAGGTCAGGCGCGCATGGGAACGCATGACCGCATCGTAGAAACTCGAACGGGTGATGTTGCCCTCGGCATTGATGTACATGTCGCACACCATGCACAGGCGGTCCACGTTCGGGTTCAGCGAGCACAGGCCGTTGGAGAGCACCTCGGGCAGCATGGGCACCACCCGCTCGGGAAAATACACCGAGTTGCCCCGTTCGTAGGCTTCCAGGTCCAGCGCACTGCCGGCGCTGACGTAATGGGAAACGTCGGCGATGGCCACCACCAACCGCCAGCCCTTGGGCTTGCGCTCGCAATAAATGGCATCGTCGAAGTCCCGGGCATCGGCACCGTCGATGGTCACCAGCGGCGTATTGCGCAGATCGACCCGGTTCGCCTTGGCCTGCTCGGGCACCTCCTCGCCCAAGCCCGCGATCTCCGCCTGCACGCCTTCGGGCCATTGCAGGGGCAGCTCGTGGCTGCGTATGGCCACGTCGATTTCCATGCCCGGCGCCATGTGGTCCCCGAGCACTTCCACCACGCGCCCGATGGGTTTGGCGTGCTTGCTGGGCTGCTCGATCAGATCGATGGTGACAATCTGGCCGTGCTGGGCCTCGCCCTGCATGGCGGGCGGCACCACAATGTCCTGGGACAGGCGCTTGTTGTCCGGCACCACGAAGCCAATGCCGCTCTCGCTGTAGAAGCGCCCCACCACCTGGCGGGTGTTGTGCTCCAGCACTTCGACGATGGAACCTTCACGGCGCCCGCGGCGGTCGATGCCGGTCACCCGGGCCACGGCCCGGTCGCCGTGCAGTACCGAGCGCATCTGCCGGGGCCCGAGAAACAGATCATCGCCGCCTTCGTCGGGCACCAGGAAACCGAAGCCGTCGGGATGGCCGATGATGCGCCCGCGGACCAGGTCGGCCTTGTCCACCAGGCAGTAGCCGTTGCGCCGGTTGCGGATCAGCTGCCCGTCCCGCTCCATGGCGTTCAGACGCCGACGCAAAGCCTCGAGGTCGTCTTCGGATTCCAGGGCCAGAACCTGCGCGATCTCCTCGCGCACCAGCGGCACCCCTTTTTCGCCGAGCATCTCCATGATGAACTCCCGGCTGGGAATGGGGCGGTCGTATTTGGTCGCCTCGCGCTCGGCGTACGGGTCCGACCTGTCTTTCTTTCGTGCTCTCTTGCTCATTGGATCCCTTTTGTGAGATGCCCGGCAGATGCCCTGCCGGCCGGCCGGGATACATTGACAACCCGGACCGCTGCGGGTAAAGTTCGCGCCCTATCGGACGGCGCCCGGGTGGCGCGGGTTCCGATGCTTGCCGAGGTGGCGGAATTGGTAGACGCGCTAGCTTCAGGTGCTAGTGGGGGTAACCCCGTGGAGGTTCAAGTCCTCTCCTCGGCACCACTTCCTTGCAGGCCGGGTCTTCGCCCGGCCTTTCCGTAAGATACCTGCCTGCCGCATCCTATTCATCGAAGGGATGGCGCAGGATGATGTTGTGGTTCCGATCGGCGCCGGTGGAAATGATGTCGATCGGGGTCTCCACGATTTCCTCGATGCGCTTGAGATAGGCCTTGGCGTTGGCCGGCAGGTCGTCGTAGCGCTGCACGCCCACCGTGGACTCCTTCCAACCAGGCATTTCCTCGTACATCGGCTCGCAGGTGGCAAAGGCATCGGCCCCCACCGGCGGCGTCAGCCGTTCGACATCCCCGCACCGATAACCGACGCACAGGCGAATGGTGTCCAGGCCGTCCAGCACATCCAGTTTGGTAATGCACAGGCCCGACACACTGTTGATCTGGTTGGACCGGCGCAGGGCCACGGCGTCGAACCAGCCGCAGCGGCGTGCACGCCCGGTGGTGGAGCCGAATTCATGCCCGCGCTTGGCCAGGTGCTCGCCCATTTCGTCGAACAACTCGGTGGGGAACGGCCCCGCCCCTACGCGGGTGGTATAGGCCTTGGTGATTCCCAGTACGTAGTCCATGTAGCGCGGCCCCACGCCGCTGCCGGTGCATGCCCCGCCGGCGGTGGTGTTGGACGAGGTCACGTAAGGATAGGTCCCGTGGTCGATGTCCAGAAGGGCTCCCTGGGCACCCTCGTACAGAACACTGTCGCCGTTCCGGTGGTACTGATAGAGCAGCTCGGGGATATCGCCCACCAGGGGCTGGATTTCCTCGGCCATCTGCAGGGTTTCCTCCAGCACCTGCTGGAAATCCACCGGGTCGCACTTGAAATAGTGCTGCAGGGCGAAGTTGTGGTAGTCCAGCACCTCGCCCAACTTGGCGGCGAACAGCTCTCGATGGAACACCTCACCCAGTCGCAGGCCGCGGCGGGACACCTTGTCCTCGTACGCCGGCCCGATACCGCGCCCGGTGGTGCCGATGGCCGCCTTGCCGCGGGCGAGCTCGCGGGCATGGTCCAGGGCCACGTGGTAGGGCAGGATCAGCGGACAGGCCTCGCTGATCTTCAAGCGATCCCGGGCCGGACAGCCGCTGTCCTCCAGCATGCGGATTTCCTCCAGCAGCGCCGAAGGAGACAGCACCACACCGTTGCCGATCAGGCACTGGACGCCATCGCGCAGAATCCCGGAGGGAATCAGGTGCAGGACGGTCTTCTTGCCGTCGATCACCAGGGTATGGCCGGCATTGTGTCCGCCCTGGAAGCGGACCACGGCGGCGGCCCGCTCGGTAAGCAGGTCCACCACCTTGCCCTTGCCTTCGTCACCCCACTGGGTGCCGATCACCACCACATTCTTGCCCATGCCCCAGAATCTCCCAATACCTATCCAGTCAATTCGTTGATATTCACTTCAGCGCCTGCACGCTCCAGCGCCCGTCGGCCTGGGCCAGCATCCGGTCACACCCCAGCTCATGACCACCTCCGGTCTGCCCGGGCAGCGCACAGACCACACGCTCGCCCGCGGCGCGCAGCTCGGCGATTGTCTGCTGCAGGGCGGGGTCTGCCTCCGCCGGCGCGAATATGCCGCCGGCCGGAGCTTCACGGGTACCGCGGCCGAGCCGCATGAGGGTCAACAGGTCGGTGCTGAAGCCGGTGGCCGGACGGGCCCTGCCGAATACCTTGCCGATCTCGTCGTAACGCCCCCCGCGGGCGATTTCCTGGCCGTGTCCGGGCAGATAGGCGGCGAACACCGCCCCGGTCTGGTAGCCGTAGCCGCGCAGCTCGGCCAGATCGAAGTACAGCGGCACCCCGGGCAGTCGGCGGCGCGCGTCCTCGGCGATGGCACTGAGGTTGTCCAATGCTGCCTGGACTTCCGCGCCGGCGCCGTCCAACACCGTCCGCGCCTGCTCAAGCACCTGCTGGTCGCCGTGCAGCACCGCCAACCGGGCCAGAGCCCGGCCCACCGGCGCGGGCAAGTCGAGCTCGCCCAGCAGCGCATCGATTTCCGGACGGGCCTTGCGCTGCAGGGCGTCGAACAGTGCGGCTTCCGGCTCCGGCGCCAGCCCGGCCTGTTGCACCAGTCCCCGGTAGATGCCCACGTGACCGAGGTCCAGGTGCACATCCGCGATGCCCGTGACCCGCAAGGTCTCCAGCATCAGTGCCAGGATTTCCACGTCGCCGTCCACACCTGCGTACCCGAACAGTTCGGCGCCGACCTGCAGGGGGCAGCGCGAACCCGCGAAACCTTCCGGGCGGGTATGAAGCACCGGTCCGATGTAGCACAGCCGGGTGGGCGGCTCCTGCTTGAGCTGGTGGGCATCGATGCGCGCCGCCTGTGGAGTGATATCGGCGCGCAGACCCATGAGCCTGCCGCTCAACTGGTCGGTAAGCTTGAACGTCTGCAGGTCCAGATCGTGGCCGGTGCCCGTCAGCAGCGAGTCAAGGTACTCGATCAGCGGCGGCACGATCAGGTCGTACCCCCAGCTTCGGTACAAGGCCAGCAGCTGCTGGCGCAGCGCCTCCAGGCGCCAGGCATCCGGCGGGAGCACCTCCTCTATCCCTTCCGGCAGCAGCCATCGATCGATTGCCGTCATATGAGCGTTACTCTTTTCGAAAGCCCGGCCGCCCGCTCAGCGCAGCAGGTGCAGCAGCAGCAGGCCGGCGATCATGCTGGTCAAACCGGCGATGCGTAGCTGCCGGTCGTCGGACTGCGCCACCAGCACCAGCAGTCGGCGCAGCCCGGCGGGGCTCAGAAACGGCAGCACGCCTTCGATCACGAGCATCAAGCCCAACGCTGTGAGGAGATCGTGCCACATCGGTTTGTCCACAAAAAAGCCGGGCGAGCCCAGCGCCCACCCGGTCCGGCATCCCCCGCCACCCCGTCAGGCTCAGCGCGCGCCCTTGGCGTGGTTGAAAAAGTTGAAAAACTCCGTATCCGGTTCCAGCACCAGCAGATCGTTCTTGCTGTTGAAGGTCTTCCGGTAGGCCTGCAGGCTGCGATAGAAGGAATAGAACTGCGGGTTCTTCTTGTACGCCTTGGCATAGATTTCCGCCGCCCGCGCATCGCCTTCGCCCCGAATGGCCTCGGCGTCCCGGTAGGCCTCGGCCAGTATCACCTCCCGCTGGCGGTCCGCGTCGGCTCGGATGCGCTCGGCCGCTTCGGCGCCGCGGGAGCGGAACTCCTTGGCCACCCGCTCGCGCTCGGCTTCCATACGCCGATAGACGGAGCTGCTCACGGCATCCGGCAGATCAATACGTTTGATGCGCACATCGACGATCTGAATGCCCAACTGCTGGGCGGCCTTGTTGGCGCTCTTGGTCAGGATGGACATGATCTGGGCGCGCTCGCCCGACACCACCTCGTTGATGGTGCGCTTGCCGAATTCGCTGCGCATGCGGTCCTTGATCAGCTGCTCGATGCGCTGACGGGCCTGCAACTCGTCGCCGAGCACCTTCGTATAGTACGTCTTGGCATCAGCGATGCGCCACTCGACGAAGGAATCGACGATGACGTTCTTCTTTTCGCTGGTCAGAAACCGTTCGGGTTCCATGTCCAGGGTGAGAATGCGCCCGTCGAATTTCATGACGTTGTTGACGAACGGAAGCTTGAAATGGATGCCGGGCTTGACGTCGGTCTTCACCACCTCGCCCAGGCGGAACAGGATCGCCTTCTGCCACTGGGCCACCGTGTATACCGAAAATGACGCCACCACCAAGGCGGCGAGAACGACCCCGATCGTAATGGTTGCAGTCTTGGACATCAGCGCGTCTCCCGCCCGGAACGGACATCATTGCGGGAAGACGAACTCTGCCCGTTGCTGGAAGAGCTCGTCTGGTTGGTCTGCTGGGCCTGCGACTGGGCAGGCTGCTTGCTGCTGCTGTTGTTGTTGTTCTTAATAAGCTTGTCCAGGGGCAGATAGATCAGGTTATTGCCCTTTTTGACATCCAACAGCACCTTGCTGCTCTTGGACAACACGTCCTGCATGGTGTCCAGATACATGCGCTCGCGGGTTACAGCCGGCGCCTTGTCGTATTCCGTCAGCAGTTCCAGAAAGCGCTTGGTGTCGCCTTTGGACTGTGCCACCACCCGCTGCTTGTAACCGTTCGCTTCCTCCAGCACCCGTGCGGCGTTGCCGCGGGCCACCGGAATCACGCCGTTGGCATAGGCCTGCGCCTCGTTCTTCAGGCGCTGCTCGTCCTCGCGCGCCTTGATGGCGTCGGAAAACGCCGCCTGGACCTGGTCCGGAGGCTGAGCATCCTGCAGCGTCACGTTGACCACCATCTGGCCCGTATGGTATTGGTCGAGGATGTGCTGCATCAGCGCCTTGGTCTTGGCGACCACCTCGCTGCGCCCTTCGGTGAGCACGAAATCCATCTTGCTCTTGCCCACCACTTCGCGCACCGCGCTCTCGGCGACCTGCTTGAGCACCCCTTCCGGATCGCGCACGTTGAACAGATAGGCGCGCGGATCCTTGACCTGGTACTGGACGGCAATCTGTACGTTGACGATGTTTTCGTCCTGGGTGAGCATCAGCGCCTCGCGAGGCACCGGCACGATCTTGGTGGCCCGGCCGCTGGCGGAACGGTAACCCACCTCAACGTACCGGCGCTGCTCCACGTCGACCTTCTTGACCGTCTCCACCGGATAGGGGACATGCCAGTGGGGGCCCGGCAGGGTGGTTGTCTCATAGGCGCCGAACAACAGCACCACGCCGCGCTTGCCCTGATCGATGATATAGAAGCCCGACGCCAACCACGCCACCAGCGCGATCACTGCCACAATGCCGATGCCGAAGGAGCCGGAGCCGCGCGAGCCGCCACCGCCACCGCCACCGCGGCCGCCGAACAGCCGCCCGAACCGTTCCTGCATCTTGCGGACGATTTCGTCCAGGTCCGGTGGGCCCTGGTCACCACCACCCCGGCCGCCCCAGGGATCCCGATTACCGCCACCCGGTTCGTTCCAGGCCATTCTAATACTCCGTCGTTGCCGTCCGTCTGGATTGCAGGATACCGCCGCCGGCGTTTCCCACGGGCGCAGAACACCACGCCGCGGGGGACAAATCTGCCACGCAATTCATCGGAACGGTAGCCAAGGGGGGTGATTTTATGGGGCTTGGGAGGCTCCCGCAAGGAATTCCCCCCGCGCCTCGGACTCCAGCACGCATTCCAGACCCTGTCCCCGACACAGGTGATCCAGCTCGCGACGCGACATGCGCAGTTTCATCCAGCAGTTACCTTTCTCATCGACGCGTTCGTTCAGCACGGTGCCGACGCCGTACAGACGGGCCCGCAACCGGCCTGCACTGGGCGGCACGCACAGCCAGCCGCTGGCCAGCTGCCCACGGAAGAATTCCGCCACCGCCGATTCCAGCAGCTCCATGCCCGCCCCGGTGGCTGCCGACAGCCACACCCGTCGCACCGCCCCGTCGGCATCGCGCTCCAGGCGCGGCGTCTCGCCGAGCATATCGATCTTGTTGTAAACCTCCAACTGTGGCACCGAATTCGCCCCGATCTCGGTCAGCACCTGGTTGACCTGCTCGATATGCCCACGGCGCTGCTCGTCGCCGGCGTCGATGACATGCAGCAGCAGGTTGGCTTCCAGGGTCTCTTCGAGGGTGGACCGGAACGCGGCCACCAGGTCATGGGGCAGGTGCCGGATGAAACCCACCGTATCCGCCAGCACCAGCGGGCCGATTTCAGGCACATCCAGGCGCCGCAAAGTGGGATCCAGGGTGGCGAACAACTGGTCGGCCGCCATCACGTGGGCACCGGTAAGCCGGTTGAACAGAGTGGACTTGCCGGCGTTGGTGTAACCGACCAATGACACGGTAGGCACTTCGGCCCGGGAACGCGCCCGGCGTCCCTGCTGGCGTTGCCGACGGACTTTTTCCAGGCGGCGGTTCAACAACTGGATGCGCGCTCCCAGCAGCCGCCGGTCCGTTTCCAGCTGTGTTTCACCCGGGCCTCTAAGTCCGATACCGCCCTTTTGCCGTTCCAGGTGGGTCCAACCCCGCACCAGCCGGGTCGACATATGACGCAACTGGGCCAGTTCCACCTGCAGCTTGCCTTCGAACGAGCGGGCGCGTTGGGCGAAGATGTCCAGAATGAGCCCGGTTCGGTCCAGCACCCGGCATTGCAGCAGCTGTTCCAGGTTGCGTTCCTGACTGGGGGAGAGCGCATGATTGAACAGCGCCAGGTCAGCCTGTTCGCGTTGCACGCAGTCC
>Ga0102956_1000912_pt1 | contig 10176 bp, 9 predicted proteins | sample SalPonF2_A_D2_MG_FD_84515 | JGI IMG/M metagenome (GOLD analysis project Ga0102956, IMG submission 84515) | Salt pond soil microbial communities from South San Francisco under conditions of wetland restoration - Salt Pond MetaG SF2_A_D2_MG ...
ACCTAACAAGACAAAATACATATCATATTGTAAATTATTGTACTTATAAAAAATAAACCGATCCTCGATTTTGAGGACACTAAAAAGAGCTGCGAAATTTGACCGTGCTCCGCATTTTTATCTCGAAAGCTCAGGACGCGACTAAATTTCTTGGTGAATAATCGGGTTAATGGGGTTTTATAACGAATTCATGTTATTTAATGAGAATTCGATTTAATAAAATGAACCCATCTGAATTTCAGATATTAGAAGCATTCATTAATTAAATGGAAACAACAACACGATTCATCAATGGATCATGATCTACCAACGTTTTGGGAGTCAATACGGGCAAGGCTTTTTCAGCCACATCTAAAACCTGAATAAATATGCTGTGCATCAGGATCATTGCCGGAGACTGCTGATTAACAATGTAGGAAAACAAACTCACCGGATGATAGGGCACGTCACCGATCCCATCTTTATTCAAATCATATCCCTTATAAGCGGTCCAATAATTGTGATTAAATTCGTTGTCATTTACACGTCCACTCGTAACCACATCGAAAGCATTTTCAATAAAATTATTATTGACAAAATCATTTTGAGTAGAATTGGACATGATTTTTACCGCCCATCCATTTCTGATAAAATTATTATGATCGATCATCACCCGGTTCGAACCTTCCGAGTACACCGCTGTGCTGTTTTGATAGAAACGGTTATCCTCCACAACTCCATCATTCAATTCTTTTAGCAGTAATCCATCTTCGCTGGGACCCCAATTATGCTGAAATACATTATGCTTTACGGTAATAAATTTACAATACATAACCACACCGCCGGCATGATTATCCTTAAATAAATTATACGTGTAACTATCGTGCCTGGAATACATTAAATGCAATCCATATCGAATATTATTTTCACTAACGTTATGAGTGATCGTCGTATGATTTACAAATTCGAAATAGATGCCATCACGATTTTTACTCGTATAATTATGTGTTATCGTAATATGATCACAATTCCATAAATGAATGCCTCCACCCGAAGCCGTCTCTTCCCGGCCATTCCCGATAACAGAATCCTGCGAAATGGTACAGTATTTCGATTTCGCAAGATATATCCCAAAAAAGTTATTGATCAGTTTGTTGTGTTTGATAATGCAATCTCTGACTTCCTTAAGTTTAATAGCGGCATTATCGTTTACATAACTGATTCCGGCATTACGAAACGTCAGGTTTTCTATCGTCACACTATCGGCTGTAACGACCATGATCTGATATTTGCCCATACCGTCGAGGATAGCTCCTTTCCGGCCAATTATCGTAACTTGTTTATTCACATTAATCTGATTACCGACATAAACTCCCTTATCAACAATAATCCGATCACCATTATGGGCTAATTTGAGTGCTTCCTCAATCGTTGTAACCGATCCGTTTTGACTAACATTGATATTTTTTGCCTCGGATGATTCAACGATTAATGTCAGAAACATTGGGATTATCAGTAACGGGAGAACCTTTTTCAAGGGAATATTCATTTTTTAATGCTCTCTCATATTCGTTTTTACATATTGCAATAAACGGGACCATTTCATGCTGTTTCCCCCTAATTGCTTTTTTATCTCCCTGATTTCAGAATCGTTTTTCACCGCAATCAAATCCATTCCCATCGGAGTATGAATCTTATCCGTTTTAATGAATTTGGCCTTTTTTTCCGGCACCCATTCCTTAGGATGGAGAAAATCATGGACCCACAAATCAGCTTTATCAAAATCAGCATTCTGATGATCCTGATAAAAAGAAACCATGCACTCAATAGAATCGAACTTGTATATTTTACCTTTTTGAGTGATGATCTCGCTCGCGAACCGGGTATCCGCGATCCCCATCTTACAATAAGCACAATTATCCTGACCAATATTGATCGGCTGCGGTTTATTATTCGCACTGCAGGCAGACAATAGAACCAAAATCATTCCAGTAACTAACGATTTTATATATGTGACACTTAATCTTTTCATATCGAATATTCAAACTGTTTGCTTCTGATTCGTAATTTTTTTAGATCTGACTTCATTAACAAGTATATAGACACCGATCATCAGAGATATTCCCAGAAGGATGCCACCGATGCCCGGTATGGAAGTCGCGTGAATATTTAATAGTTGCTTCGACCCAATTATCGGGGGCTGATACGACATTCCCGGTACTTTAATCGGGGCTTTGGGATTCAAATGATGACCATAATCGTATTCCCATTTATAGAAATCACCAAATCCGGCCAGAGCCAGCGCGACAAAGGTCGAGAGCCATCCAAAAAATAACGTGCGGTTATTTACGATCAGAACGATCAAGCCCATAACGATTAACAGAGCAACCAGATAAGGCATAATTTTCAGTGCCGGCACCGTATCCGGACGTATCGCTTTCATCCCGATATAATGATTTAAATCATTTATGGTAGCTATGTTATGGGGATGCAAGCTTTCTACCGTGTTGATCTTGATATTTAACCCAAGGCCTTCCGGATATTGCGGTGCTTGTAAACGGATCTGCCACAATGGAAATGCAAAAACACCCAACAGCATTACGGATGCAATAGCCAAAAGTATTCTATCCTTCTTAATCAATTTTTACTTCCTTTCCGAATCTCTTTATTTAATGTGAAACCGATATAATTTCAGGTGTTGATTGTTAGCTTTTCCCCCCTTAAAAACGATCTTAAGATCACTCACTCCAACGGATTCGAGATGACGCCAATAATTAAACCTATTAACGCATAACTGCGACTCGGAGCGTCATTCCGACCAGAGGGAGAAATCTTCATAATAAATTATTGGGATCTAAACATTTTTTTAATAAGGGTTTACATCGAACTCACGTTATTTAAAAAGGAGAGTCCGAAGACCCTCCTTCTCAATATCAATTCAGATCTTTATTGGTTCCGTAAACAATTTTAATATTGGAATTGGCGGGTGAAACCCGTACATATCCCTGCATTTCCTGATGCAAAGCAGAACAGAAATCCGTGCAATAAAACGGGTAAACGCCTTTTCTTTGGGGTTTCCAAACAACAGAACGCGTTTCGCCGGGCATGATTAACATCCCTGCGTTTCGCATACCTTCCATGGCAAAACCATGGGGTATATCCCATTCCTGCTCAATGTTGGTAACATGGAAATAAACCGTATCACCGACTTTAATTCCTTCAATATTATCCGGTGTGAAATGACTCCTGATGGCGGTCATGTAAACATCGACCCGGTGTCCATGACGGACCACTTTGGCATCCGCTTCTTTGCGTGTCACATACGGGTTGTGATTATCGGTTAGTTTAAAATATTTAACCTGACCCGTATCGATGAGACTTGCCGGAATTTCAGCCGCGTTGTGGGGTTCCCCTTCAACAGGAAAATCAAGGAGCAATTTCATTTTGTTTCCACTGATATCAAATAACTGTTCCCCTGCGAACATTTCCGGTCCGGTTGGCAAATAGCGATCTTTGGTGATTTTATTCAGAGCAATAAGATAATGTCCGTAAGGCTGACGCGTATCGCCCCCGGGAATGGTAATATGACCCGTGGAATAATAAGCCGGGTGACGGTCGATCACTTTTCCATCTTTCAAACTCCATTTAACGACTTCTGAAGAAATAAATGCAGAATTATAGGCATGTCCTTTGCCATCAAATTCAACGTGCAATGGTCCTAAGCCCGCACCTTTGACTTCATAAGCTAAAACATCCTTATATTTGAGAATAGGAATACGTCCGACAATACCCGATGTGACCGATCCGGTGGTATCGTTGTTTTTGATGGCTTCAAGCATCTTGGGAAAAGATTCCACCGGAACGACCGTAGATAATTTTCCACCTTCTGCCATGTATTTACCGGAAGGCGAAACATTTATTCCGTGTGGAGATTTTGGCGCCGGTATAAAATATATGGCACCTTTAAGATCGGCAGGACTCAGTACTCTTACATCATGCATTACATGAGAATGAGCTATATCGGTACGCGGATCAACATAATTGTGATCGTAGGCGGTATGGACTATCTGACCTTTTCCTTCTTCAGCGGCTTCAGCAGCTTTTTTCCAGTTTATGGCCAGTACGAAATCTTTATCTTTTTGGGATGCATTGATTTCGAGCATAGTATGAGCTTCTTCACTATTGTAACACGTGTAGAATACCCAGTCTTTAGACATGGCCAGACCAAATCTGCCCAAATCATAATCGAAAGGCGGGACTTCAATTTGGAAATCCACATTCATGCGACCTGTTTTCTGATTAACTTTCACCATCGTACAGGTTGCTCTGAAATTTTTCTTGTACGAATCGATAGGAACATCCACTCCATTACCCAGCGGTTTGGGAAGCGGAATGCTGTATTCGGTCATCGCTGAAATATAGTGTGTATTAGAAGAACAAAACGGAGAAGCATGATCGCCCGCCATATTGGGAATTTCCAGGATTTCATCCGTCCGAAAAGTCTTCAAATTGATTCTCGCAATCCGGTGTCCATTACGATCGTTGACAAAGAGCCAGCGACCGTCATACATGCCATTGGTTTTCGAAAGCTGAACATGATGCGTATCTCCCCAGGGAATATAACCGTAGGAAGTGTTTAACATGGCTTTGGTTTCCTCGGTGTAACCCCAACCGTTGGTCGGATCTTGTGAAAACACTGGAATGGTATAGAGATGCCGGCCGGATGGGATTCCATAAACCGAAACATTACCGGTCCAGCCTCCGGACATGAAACTGTAAAATTTATCGTGCTTTCCGGGTGGTACATACACCTGATCAGCAGCATCCTGATTTCCAATTTCCCCTTTTTGAGATGAGCATCCGCTAAACATAAGCGCGGTTACGGCAATAGCTATCCCTCCTAAGAGGATATTTTTTAATAATTTACGAAATGACATACATAAGCCTCCATTAATATTTTAGTCATTTTTCTGAGATGAATTTTTATTTTTGAGTATTGGGATTGACCGACCGGAAATATTCGACAACAGCACGGGCCTGATCTTTCGTGAGATGCATATTGGCCATCTGTGTCGCAAATTTTGCCAGTAACTTGTGAGCGACCGGGTGTTTTTGTGTCATTCCACTCGGATTCAGGATCATATTCATGATATACGTCGGTGTACGCCTGCTGGTGACTTCCTGAAGATCCGGCCCCACATAGCGTTTCCCGATTTGATGACAGCTTGAGCAATTGTTTTCAAAGATTTGTTTCCCCTTAGCGGCCAGCTTTTTATTAAGCGGACCAACTTTAACAACTGATGTTATCGGGCCAATTCCGTTTTTAAGTTGAAATGCCGTCAATCCATTATTGCTCTTTTGAGCAGAAGCTGCCTGTGTATTATTTGCATTTGACTTCTTTGATGAGGAAGAGCACCCCCAAGCAAGAAGTGACATGAATAAGAGTATAGGAATTATAAGTTTTCGCATATGATAGTAATTTAATTAGATAAGAATTAAGAGTATTTTATCTTAAATATATTTAAAAAAATTTTAAGAGTGCATATTAATTCCCGGCATGACCTCTGAATTCAGCCACCGGGAAGTTTTGGCATCTGTTGCCAGAGCATCAAGGGTTGTTGCTTCACACATTTGCGTAAATTCACTGCGCTTTACCGCCCATTTTTCATGCATGGGGCAAGGTTTTTCATTTCCACATCCCGGAAGTCCGAGAATGCATTCCGTGAAAATATGATTTCCATCCACTGCTTCAATGATTTCCCGCAGGTTGATATCTTTGGCGGAACGGGCAAGGGCTACACCTCCGCTGGCGCCCCGCATCGACACGATGACTTTAGCCTGCGTTAGCGACTGCAAAATTTTCGTGAGGAAATGAAACGATATCTTCAACTTGGAGCTTATTTCACGGATCGATATATATTCCCGGTCCGGGTCAGAAGCCAGATAAAGAATCGCCCATATTCCATATTTACAACTTTGTGAAAGCATAAAAAACTTGATGAATCATTTAAGACAATTATGTCTTAATAATACACAAATAATATTTCCAAGTAAACCCTTTTAGGAAATTTTTATAGAACGACGATTTTAACGGATTCAGAAGGACGACTGACCCTCTTGACAGAAAAATGTCTCTATGTAGATAAAATGGTACAATAAAAGCTACAGATCAGATTTAGCTTCCAAATACTAACAACATTCTCTTTCTAACAGAAGAAGCGTACAAAAAACATTTCGACGTAAAGCATTGTTATGAGATTAATACGTGATATCGTATCATTGCGAGAGAGCGGACGCAATCGATGCCGTTACACAAGGAACCCCGAATCCCTTCGGGCAATCTCCTACTGTTGTTCTCGGCTTATGGCTTTAATAACGGAAGGGGATTGCTTCACTCCACATATCATAATGACATCTCGAAATACCTACATTTAATGGTTGTTAGATTTTTCCCTTAATTATTGGCTCACAATAACACCAAGGATGTTTTTAAAAATAAAATACACACTTTGTGCAATGTGCTATGCCCCACCTTTTCTCCCAATATCACGATATCTATAAATTCAATTGCATCTAAGGTAATAAATCACATAATTATCTATCATTGAACATCACAAAGTTTAATAATATTATTAGCATGATACTAAATTACTTAAGGGTTGCCTTTCGTCAGTTTTATCGTAACAAATTTTTCTCACTGATTAATGTGGTTGGGCTATCTTTGGGTTTGGCGAGCGTTTAATTTTTATTTCTGGTCATTTCTTACCAACTCAGTTTCGACCGTTTCAATAAAAAAGCTTCCCGTATTTACCGGATGACAACCCATACGGAAATGACCGGCAATCGTACGAAAACAACCTACTCTCCTGCACCGCTTGCCGATGCACTTAAGAATAACTTTCCTGAAATATCGCAAGTAAGCCGTCTAAGCCGGGTACAATCCGCGAATATCATCGTGCACAACGAAACGTTTAATATTCATAATTTTTATTGGGCGGATCCCGGTCTGTTTAACATATTCACTTTCCAGATTCTCAGAGGAAATACATCGGATCTGCTCTCTCGTCCGAATTCTGTGGTTATCAGTCAGAAAGTGGCTCAACAATATTTTCATAATGCGAACGACCTGGTTAACCAGAAAATAACGTTAAGTGGCAAAGTATATATCGTTAGCGGTGTGTTTAAAAACCTGCCGGCAAACTCCCATTTCCATCCTGAATTTATTGCAAACTTCCAATATCTAAACAAAAAACGAGATCGGGACTGGTCCGATCTAAGTACGCGAACGTATTTCCTTTTAAATAAACACACCAATATTCATCAGATCAAAAAAAATCTGCCGGCTTTTACAAAGCGTGTGGCATCCGGAAACCATTTTGTATTTAAGCCGCAAGCCCTGACGGCGATCCATCTGCATTCCCATCTTTATGGAGAATTAGAAGCGAACGGTGACATCACCAATGTGTATGTTTTATCGATCATCGCTTTCTTTTTGCTGTTTGTGGCGATAGCCAATTTCGTCAATTTGTCTATTTCGCAGGGAGAACGAAGAGCGAAAGAAATCGGCGTCCGCAAAGTTTTGGGATCAGATAAAAACCGCATAAAACTTCAATTTTATACGGAAGCATTTTTGTATGTCATCCTTTCCTGTATCGTGGCAATCGCGACATTGAAAATTAGTATTCCGTATTTAAATCATCTTTTTGATCAGAACATACATTTAACCGTCAATGGAACTTTTTTAGCAGCATTATTGGGCATTATTTTTATAACGGTTTTAGGAGCCGGTTTCTATCCTGCAAATTATTTGTCATCCTATTCACCTTCTAAAGTTCTCAAAGGAAATTTCAAAAATGCCGGATCTTTCCTGTCTTTAAAAAACGGTTTGGTTGTCCTGCAACTCATGATTTCAATGAGTCTGATCGGATGCGCGCTGGTCGTTTTAAATCAGCTTAACTATATCAATCATAAGGATTTGGGATTTTCCTACAGAGATTTGATTGTGATAAATCTTGGAACCGGACAGCAAAGAGGAAATTTCAATGCTTTAAAGAATAAGTTGCTTCAACATACTGAAATTACAGAGGTTACGAGCGCGGTGAATTACCCGGGAAGAGGTTATATACACAGCAAGCTTTGGACTATGGGGATGAAAAGCTCCGCAGGCATGCCGGTACAAATGGGATTTATCGGCACCGGCTTTTTTAACGTTTTCGGCATGCACATTATAAAAGGAAAAAGTTTCGAAGATTTAAGTCCGGGTCAGTTAAAACATGCGGTGATTATTAATGAGGTGACTATCCGAAAATTGGGTTTACACGGACCGGTTATCGGGGATAAAATCAGCCGGCAAGCTCCCCAAAAAGGGAAAAAGCAGAATTATTGGGATATCGTGGGCGTTGTCAAAAATTTTAATTCGGCATCCCTGAGAGAACCAATCCCGCCTGTCGTACTGTATCCGGTCAGTTTTCATGTAAATCTGATTGCCAAAATTAATTCGGCCAATAAATCTAAAAAGACCATTTTGGGAATGATCAGAAACAATTTTAAACAGGTTAATTCCCGCTCACCATTTGTCTATTCTTTCCTTGAAAATACGCTGGCGAAGAATTATGCGCCCGAAGCCAAACTGTTTGATTTATTTAAAATATTCTCCTTACTGACCATCATCATATCCTGCCTTGGATTATTCGGACTGGTCGCCTATTCGGCCCGGCAAAGATCAAAAGAATTTGCCATACGCAAGGTAATCGGAGCCACTTTTCAACAACTGACTTTACTGATATCGCAAGACATCATAAAACTACTCGCCATGGCCTTTATGATTTCGTGCCCCATCATTTACTTGAGTATGCAATACTGGCTATCCGGTTTCGCATATAAAACGCCAATAAGTTTATGGTTATTCCTAGCAGCAGGCTGTTCCGTTGGGATTATCGCCTTTTTAACCATCAGTTACCACGTCATAAAAGTAAGCAAACTTAAACCAGTCGAAAATATAAGGGTTGAATAGGAAATGATTTGCAATTTCGCTGGACTTGCAAATACGAAAATAAATCAAGAGAATATCAAGTAGCGCTTGGAGATGAGTATCCGGTGAAAGCAACGCTTGATCTTTTAATCGATAAAGGATCGGCATAAGGCCATTCATGCCATTAGAAGTGTATTAATTAAATATCTCTGTGAAGCCGGAAGCAGAAAATTATCTTCCGATGATTTAAACAGTGAATACCGTTGCTTAAGTTAACATCTTACCGTTCAAAAATGGTATGATGAATTCAGATAAATTCATTTTTTAATGTTTTTAGTAGTATTATATAGCGTTTAAAAATGGTATCTTTCTGCCAACGATTTTACCTTACTGTTCATCTATCTCATTTTATCTGTTAGTCAATTCTCCACTTTTTGTTATGACTTTATCCGAATACGTGAATTCTGATTAAAGGATAGAAAAAGTATTGAGTTAACTCTTCTCCCACTGGATTATCTATCTAAATTGAATATATTAAAGCTATAAGCATAAACAACTATTTATTAGACGGTTATTTTATTATTCCGGTTTCCAGGAGGTTCCCATTATGAGAGAGTTGAAAAAAATTGCCAGACCTTTCCTGCGGTCGATTCTAAAACTAAAAGCTCACGGGGTCATATCCCGTTTATGTGAAAGTGATGGCGTTTCTAAATCACTTGGAGAAGCTTTGAGAGAGACGCTGCAAAACGAGGTACCTTCCGATGAAAAAATGTGGATCGAAAGGATAGAATTGCATCGGGATGTACTGAACGCATCTGACACTAAAATAACGATCGTTGACTATGGCGCCGGAAAACCAGGTCAAAAGCTTTCTGAGGACGAAATGCGCAAGGGTCGTGAAGTGACTCGAACCATAAGTGAAATCTCGAAAAGTGCCAGTAAACCATATTTTTGGTCACTGCTTTTATTCAAACTTATCCGAAAATTCGAACCCGGTCAATGTCTGGAATTAGGAACTTCTTTGGGAATTTCAGCCGCTTATCAGGCCGCCGCACTTAAACTGAATGGATCGGGAAAGATTATTACGCTGGAAGGATCGGATTCTCTGGCAACTTTGGCCAAAAGGCATGTACAATCCCTCAGCCTGGATAATGTTCGTGTAGCCGTAGGCCGATTTCAAGACACGCTGGATGGCATACTCAGAGCTAATAATTCCATAGATTTTG
>Ga0102956_1000918_pt1 | contig 10146 bp, 11 predicted proteins | sample SalPonF2_A_D2_MG_FD_84515 | JGI IMG/M metagenome (GOLD analysis project Ga0102956, IMG submission 84515) | Salt pond soil microbial communities from South San Francisco under conditions of wetland restoration - Salt Pond MetaG SF2_A_D2_MG ...
CAAGGGGGCGGTGCGGATGTTGAGCCAGATCAATGCGGTTCCCCGCCGGGGCCCTTATCTTGTCTGGAACGATTCCTGCCAAGGAGAAGGGCGCCCCCGCCATGAAGGCCACCGCCAACGCCGCACGTACTGCATTCCCTGACCACACGCAGTACGAATCCACCGAAGATATTCCGCCCCGCCTGCATGCGCAGCGCGCCGGACTGTCCACCAGCGAAGCCCGGCAGTGCCCGAGCCAGTACGGAGCCAATGCGCTGGCCGAAGTAAAGGTGAGCCCGCTGGGCAGACTGTTGCGTTACTTCCGGGGCTTCACTCCCGTACCCGTTGAAGTGCCCGCGGGCGAGGCGCGCCGGGGTGAACCGTGAACGTCGCGCTCTGCGCGGGTGGCCGCGTTCGCCCGGCCGCCGGGCGCCGGGCTCGTGAATCGGTCGCGGATCCGTTCCCTGCGGCTGTCGGTGGGCATCGGCCTGGTGGCCGGCTTCGGCGGTGGCCTGGTGAGTCTGGGCGGGGGGACGTTGATCATCCCGCTGTTGATGGGTTTCGCGGAACTGGATCCGCTGCAGGCCCGCGGCACTGCCCTGGCGGTGGCGGTTATCACGGCTACGGTGGGCAGCGCGGGCTACGCTCATGGTGGGGCCGTGGACTGGAATGTGGCGCTGTGGGTGGCGGTGCCGTCCATGATCATCGCACCGATCGCCGCCTACGCCTCGGAACGGTTGCCGCGGGACGAACTGCGTGCGGTGTTCGGCCTGGTGGTTGCCGCGGGCGGAGTGCTGTTGATCCTCAGGGACTTGTGGGGCGTCCATGGTTTCGTGCACGGCTGGGAGCACAGCTACCTGTTGCTGGTGGGGGTGCTGGAAGGGCTGGTGGCCGGCGTGGTGGGCGTCAGCGGCGGACCGGTGCTGGCGCCGCTGTTCGTGTTCGGGCTGGGCATGCCTCAGCAGCTGGCGCAGGGCTGTTCTCTGGCAGCCCGTATTCCCGCCACGCTGACCAGCGTATGGGAGAACTGGCGACTGGGGAACATCGTCACGCCGTTGCTGCTGGGTCTGGTACCGGGGGCGATTGTGGGTGCCGTGTTGGGCGGGCGGCTGGCTCTGGTGATGCCGGCCCACGCGCTGCGCACCGTGTTCGGCGGCTTCCTGATCGTCCTGGGACTGCACTACCTGAGGAGCATCGCCCGGTTACTGCCCGGACGGCGGCGGTGAAGGCGTAGTCCGGCAGGAATGACCTGACGGGAGCGACAACGACAATGTACAAGCACATTCTGGTGGCCGCGGATGGCAGTGAAACCGCCGGCCGTGCCATCACCCATGCCATCGCGCTGGCCGTCGAGCAACAGGCCGGACTGCGGATCGTGAACGTGGTCGCACCGCGGGTGAGCGACTGGGGCGAGCTGGCCTGGGTGGATATGAACACGGTGGTGGCCGGTCTCACCGAGGAGGGACGGCGCATTCTGGACCAGGCGGCCGAGCAGGCCAAGGCCGCCGGAGTCAACGCCGAGACGGCCCTGGTGGATGCCCGTCAACGCCATGTGGGCGAAGTGATCGCCACCGAAGCGCAGACCACCGGTGCGGACCTGATCGTCATCGGCACCCATGGGCGCAAGGGGTTCAGTCGTCTGATGCTGGGCAGTGTGGCTGAAGTGACGTTGCGCATGGCCCATGTGCCTGTGCTCGCACTCCCCCCGATAGAGGCCGGCAAGTGACGATTGAAGGATACAACGGTACCGGGGTCCCCCTGGGCCGCCAACGGCGCGTGCAGAGGGGCATACGGACACAACGGATCCCACGGACGGTGGTCCGGGGTAAAGCAGGAGCGGAGAGACAGACGTGAGCGCAGACACTCAATCCTATATACGCTGGTTCGGCGAGCTGGGCGTGGGCGACGTGGCCCTGGTCGGTGGCAAGAACGCCTCCCTGGGGGAAATGTACCGCGCCCTGGTGCCCAAAGGTATCCGGGTTCCCAACGGCTTTGCGATTACCGCCGCCGCCTATCAGGACATGCTGACGGCCGCCGGCGCCTGGGACCGGCTCCATGAGCTGCTGGACGACGTGGACAAGACCGATGTCCGCGAGCTGGCACGACGGGCGCGGGAAGCGCGGGAGGTGGTCTACTCGGCGGCGCTGTCCGAGAGCCTGCAGGCCGAGGTGTTGGAAGCCTATCACAAGCTGCAGCAGGAATACGGCGCGGAGCTCAGCGTGGCCGTACGCAGCTCCGCCACGGCGGAGGATCTTCCCACCGCCAGCTTCGCCGGCCAGCACGACACCTATCTGAATGTGCAGGGTGATGAGGCGCTGCTGGATGCCTGTCGGCGCTGTTTCGCGTCCCTGTTCACGGACCGGGCAATTTCCTACCGCATGGACCAGGGGTTCGATCATTTCAAGGTGTTCCTGTCGGTGGGCATCATGAAAATGGTGCGATCGGACCTGGCCGCCAGCGGGGTGATGTTCTCCCTGGACACCGAAAGCGGCTTCCGGGATGCGGTGTTCATCACCGGCGCCTACGGACTGGGGGAAAACGTCGTGCAGGGCGCGGTCAGTCCCGACGAGTTCTACGTGCACAAGCCCACCTTCCGTGAGGGTCACCGGGCGGTGCTGAGGCGCGCACTGGGGGACAAGGGGATCAGGATGATCTATGCCGAGAAGGGCGGGGCCCAGACCACCCGCAATGTGCCCGCCCCCGACGAGGATCGTCAGCGCTTCTGTATAGATGATGACGAAGTGTTGGAGTTGGCCGATTTCGCCATCAAGGTGGAGGATCACTACAGCGAGCAGGCCGGCCATCCCATGCCCATGGACATGGAGTGGGCCAAGGACGGCGTGGACGGCAAGCTTTACATGATCCAGGCGCGGCCCGAAACCGTGGTGTCCCAGCGCAAGGTGGGCCAACTGGAGGATTATGTCCTGAAGGGTACGGGCACGGTACTGGTCACCGGGCGGTCCGTGGGCAGCAAGATCGCCTCCGGGCGCGCGCGGGTGATCGTCGACGCCGAGCACCTGTCCGAATTCAAGCCGGGCGAAGTGCTGGTGGCGGACACCACCACCCCGGACTGGGAGCCGGTCATGAAGACGGCAGCGGCTATTGTCACAGACCGGGGCGGGCGTACCTGCCATGCCGCCATCGTTGCCCGGGAACTGGGCATCCCGGCGGTGGTGGGGGCCGACGGCGCCACGGAGGGATTGAAAGACGGGGCTTCGGTGACCGTGTCCTGCGCCGAAGGCGACGTGGGCAAAGTGTACGAAGGCGAAGTGCCCTTCGAGGTGGAGACCACCGATCTCAGCAATCTGCCGCAGCCTGCCACCCGCATCATGATCAACCTGGGCAACCCGGAGCTGGCCTTCAAGACCAGCTTTCTGCCCAATGACGGAGTGGGCCTGGCGCGCATGGAATTCATCATCAATCAGTACATCAAAGCCCACCCCATGGCACTGCTCCATCCGGAGAAGATACAGGACGCGGCCGAGCGCCGGGAGATCGAAGCGCTGACCCGCAACTACGACAGTCCGTCGGATTTCTTCGTGCAGCGCCTGTCCGAGGGTGTGGGCACCATCGCCGCGGCGTTCCATCCCAAGCCGGTGGTGGTGCGCATGTCGGACTTCAAGACCAACGAATACGCCAGCCTGCTGGGCGGACGCGCCTTCGAACCGGAAGAGGACAACCCGATGCTCGGCTTCCGGGGCGCATCGCGCTACACCCATCCGGCCTATGCGGAAGGGTTCGCCCTGGAATGCGCCGCCATGAAGCGGGTGCGGGACGTCATGGGATTGACCAACGTGCGGCTGATGATCCCCTTCTGCCGGCGGGTGGAGGAGGGCGAGCAGGTTCTGCAGGCCATGGCCGAACACGGTCTGAAGCGCGGCGACAATGATCTGCAGATCTACGTGATGTGCGAGATACCCAACAACGTGATTCAGATCGACGCCTTCGCGGCGCTGTTCGACGGCTTCTCCATCGGCTCCAACGACCTGACCCAGCTGACCCTGGGCGTGGATCGGGATTCCCAGATCGTGGCTTTCGATTTCGACGAACGCGACCCGGGAGTCAAGGAGATGATCCGGCTCACGGTGGAAGGCGCCCGGCGTAATGGCCGTCACTCGGGTATCTGCGGACAGGCGCCGTCGGACTATCCGGAAATGGCCGAGTATCTGGTGCGCATCGGCATCGATTCCATGAGCCTGAATCCGGATACGGTGCTGAAGACCACCCGCCATGTGCTGGAAGTGGAGCGCTCCCTGGACCGACCCGGCCGGCGGAGCGAGGGTTGAAGACAGGAAGACAGGGCGTTCGAGGGATCACAAATGGCACGCATGCATGACAAGATCGAGGAAGTGGCGCAGCTCACTCAGCGCCTGAAGGCCGATTATCCGACCGAGATCGAATCGTTTCTCAACTTCATGAGCAAGGCCGAGGAGGGACCGGCACTCGACGCCCGGCAAAAGGAGCTGATCAACGTGGCTCTGGCGGTGGCGGCCCAGTGCGAGTGGTGCATCGCCCTGCACGTCAGGCACGCGGCCAATCTGGGCGCGAGCCGTGACCAGCTGGTGGAGGCGGGCTTTCAGGCGGTGATCATGCACGGCGGGCCCGCACTGATGTATATGGTGCCGCTGTTCGAGGCTCTGGACGAGTTTCTTCCCGAGGGGAGTTGATCATGGAACGGGAGACCCTGCACAGCTTTCTGCGCGACATGCTGCTGGCCCGCGCCTTCGAGGAACGGGCGGCGGAAGAATACAGCAAGGGCAATATTGCCGGTTTTCTGCATCTGTATCCGGGCGAGGAAGCGGTGGCGGTGGGAGTGATCCGGGCGGTGGAGCCCTCGGACTACATCGTCAGCACCTACCGGGAGCATGTGCACGCGCTGGTGCGCGGCGTCCCGCCGGGACAGGTCATGGCGGAGCTGTTCGGGCGTACCGACGGTGTCTGTGGAGGCATGGGCGGCTCCATGCACCTGTTCGATCGTCAGCGCCGGTTCATGGGGGGCTACGCCATCGTGGGCGAAACCTACCCGGTGGCCTTGGGCGTCGCCTACGCCATTGCCATGCGCGAGTTGCCGGAGGCGGTGGTGTGCTTCTTCGGGGACGGAGCCGTGAACCAGGGCACGTTTCACGAGTCGCTGAACATGGCCGCCCTGTGGCGCCTGCCGGTGCTGTTCGTGTGCGAGAACAATCAGTATCAGATCGGCACCGATGTGCACCGCCATTCGGCGGTCACCGAAATGCACAAACGGGCCCACGCCTACAACATCCCCGCCGAGAAGGTCGACGGCATGGATGTGTTCAAGGTCCATGATGCCGCCCGTCACGCCCTGGACCGCATACGCAGCGGGTCGGGGCCGCAGTTCATCGAGTACACCACCTACCGCTTTCGCGGTCACTCCATGGCCGATCCCGGCGCCTACCGGCCGCCGGTGGAGGTGCGTGCCTATCAGGCCAACGATCCCGTTTCGGCCGCCGTGAAGGACCTGGAGTTCCGCTACCCCAACGCCGAGGAACTGGCCCAGGCCGGTCCCGACAATATCCACCGCCTTGCCGAACGGGGCCGCAGCGCGGGGCATCTGAGCGAAGAGGACGTGCAGGCCATCGAGGAGGAAGTGGGCAAGATCGTCGAGGAGGCCGTGCAGTACGCGCTGCGCAGCCCCCAGCCCGCCATGGACGATGCCTGGAAGCATCTGTACCACAACCGCCGACATGAAGTTCTTATCTAGGGAGCGCTTGTGATGGCCGAAGAACTGCTCTACTGGCAGGCCCTGAACCGGGCGCTGGATGCGGAGATGGCGGCGGACGAGTCGGTGTTCACCCTGGGCGAAGACGTGGGCCTGTACGGCGGCAGCTACCGGGTCACCGAGGGGCTCTACGCCCGCTACGGCGAATGGCGCGTGCGGGACACGCCGATCTCGGAGAACAGCTTCACGGGGCTGGGCGTGGGTGCCGCCATGGTCGGCATGCGCCCGGTGGTGGAAATCATGACCGTCAACTTCGCTCTGCTGGCTCTGGACGCCATCATCAACATGGCAGCGAAGATTCCGTTCATGTCGGGCGGACAGTTCGCCATGCCCCTGGTGGTGCGCATGCCGGGCGGGGTGGCCAAGCAACTGGCCGCCCAGCATTCCCAGCGTCTGGAACATACGCTGATGAATGTGCCGGGTCTGCGCATCGCGGTGCCCGCCACCCCCCAGGACGCCTACTGGCAGCTGCGCCAGGCCGTCGCCAGCGAAGACCCCGTGATCGTGCTGGAACACGAGCTCCTGTACTTCAGCAAAGGGCCGGTGGACTTTGCCGCCCCCGCGCCGCCCATGCACCGGGCGGCGGTGCGACGTCCGGGCGGGGATGTGACGCTGGTTGCCTATTCGCGCATGGCGGAGGTGGCCCTGGAGGCTGCGCAGGAACTCGCCAAGGACAACATCGAGGCCGAGGTCATCGACCTTCGCAGCCTCAGTCCCATCGACTGGGATACCTGCGCCGACTCGCTGGCCCGCACCCATCGCCTGCTGATCGTGGAAGAGGACTGTCGTTTCGCCGGCGCCGGCGCCGAGATCGCGGCCACCCTGGGCGAGCGCTGCTTCTTCGACCTGGACGGTCCTGTGCGCCGGGTGGCCGGGCTGGACATGCCGACCCCGTTCAACGGCGATCTGGAGGCGGCCAGCATCCCCCGGGTGGCGGACATCGTAGCGGCGGTCCGTGAGCTGTGCCTCGCCGGGGCGCGGAAATAGGGCGCAGCAGGTCGGCTATGGACGGTCGAGGAGAACTCCCGTGGCACCGATTCTGGACGATGACAGCCGGCACCGAGGTCCGGAACCGGTTGGAAGGGCTAGAGCAGCCAGTAAGCCTCGTCTATGGATCGACCGAGTTGACCGACGTGCGTTCGCAGTCGTCCGCTGCCAACCGTCACTTCGACCTCAAGATTCAGGAGGTCTTTCCCGAGGTCGGCCGCGAGCCCGATTCGTGCTGGTGGTGCAGTGGCATCAATCCGCCGCCGCCACGGACAAACAGGTGATTATTGGGGCCCGGGGGGAGCCCGGGCGGCGTTGGCCGCCGCCCGCCGCCCGCCGCCGGCAGGCCGGGGACCGGTAGCCGGGCGCCCGCCAGATTCCGACGTGTTGACCGGCGTCAATGCGTCCTTCAGGGGCTGTGCTAGCTTTTGGTGAGTGGCCGGTGCGGCGTTGTTTTCAGGCACGCAAGGGGCTTGGTTTCTGGCCCGCAGAGGAACCGCAATGGACGAATCGACTCGCAAATTGCTCGTGGGGGCTCTGGAGAAGCACGAGGCCTGTGTCAAGGCGACAGGGGGAGTCAGCGATCAGCAGCAGGTAATCGGCCGGCTGGTGGAGATCGAGGGCCAGGCGTGGTCGGAATCCGCTTTGGAGGTGGAAAACCGCCCCATGACCTACCGTCACCTGTTGTCCAACCTCCATGACCTTGCCCTGGTGGAGGAGCGCTACGCCGCCTGCGAGCACGACTACCTGAAGGCCATTGCGGCCCAGCGCTATGCCGAGCTGCTGGGTTCGGTGACCGACGTGGGACAGCTCATGGAGCTCGCGGTGCGCGCCCACCCTGGGCTGCGGCCCTTCGTGATCCTGCGGCTTCAGGACGAACTGCCCGCGGCCGTGAAGGACGTCTCGGCCGACGCCATCCCGGGATGGCTGGTGCATCTGCTGCGCCAGCCCCATGAGGTCTCCAACTTCCTGTCTCAGTCGGCGTGCAGGGCGCTGATGGAAAAGGTACAGACGTTGTTGGCGGGATAGCGGTGCGGCGACGGCTCCGTCCCTGACGGATTGCCGGAATGCCGGGGGTCGAGTGATGGATCGGGTCCTTGATCAGGGCCCCGCACAACCAGTGGACAGGGAGGCAGCCACGATGAAGCGCATTTACTTTCTGCTGCCGGATGTGGATACGGCACACAACCTGGTGGATGCGCTGCTGCTGCAGCGCATCGAGGCCCGTCACATCCATGTCATCGCCCGTGAGGGCACGCCCATGGAGGAATTGCCGGAGGCGTCGTTTGTTCAGACCAGCGATTTCGTCCCCGGTATGGAGCGGGGTCTGGCGGCCGGCGGCGCGACCGGTCTGGTGGCGGGCCTGGTGGCCGCCAGCTTTCCACCCGCCGGCCTGGTGATCGGCGGCGGCGCGTTGCTGGCAATCGCGGTGGCCGGTGCGGGTTTCGGCGCCCTCTGGGCCAGTCTGGTGGGGGCTGCACTGCCCAACTCGCGTCTCAAACAGTTCCAGCAGGCCATCGAGAACGGCGAAGTGCTGATGATGGTGGATGTCCCCTATGCACGCGCTGATGAGATCGAGGCCCTGGTGCGCGAGCACCATCCGGAGGTGGAGATCGAGGGTCGGGAGCCAACGGTACCGCCGTTTCCCTGATCTGCCGTGCAACGTGCGGGCCGCCTCCCGGCGTGGGGGCGCTGTGCCGGCCGGCCATCGCACCCGGGTCGTTCGAATGCGCATGAGCGTGGGAGGGCGCTATGAAACGGACTCTTGTGTTGTCGTGGCTGTTGCTGATGGTACTGCCGCTGCTTGCGGTGGCGGGCGCCCCGACCTACGTGGAAGGGCGCAATATCTTTATAGAGACGGGCGTAACCCAACCGGACAACGTTCCCACCTGGTACGCGCCCATGGTGGCCAAGCCCTATTCGCCGGTGTTCGAAATCCTGGCCACCCGGGGCACGCAGGGGCGTTACAACGCCTACACCTACGCCGTAACCGTCAAGGACATGATCAAGTGGCACGGTCATGACTGCGAAGGCACATCCCATGCGGCGGCAGCCATCAAGATGGCCTTTCGCCTGCTGTTTCCCGACGGCATCATCGACCGCAGCGTGCTGTGGGGGATCAGCGGCCCCTCGCCGTGCTGGTCGGACGCGGTGGCGTTTCTCACCGGTGCCCGCGTCCAGTATGGCAACCTCGGCTTTTTCAAGGATCCGAAGTACGGCCATGCGGTACTGATATACCGCAGCGACACGAACATGGCGGTGCTGGCCACCTGGAAGAAGGGCATCAACGACATTCCCGGGGAGCCGGTCGTGCTGCCGGAAAAGGCGAACTGGACCCCAAAGATCGACGTGCGCAAGATCGCGGCCTTGAAGAAGGTGGTCAAGCGGGAAGGCAGCAAGCCCGATCCCTACAAGGTCGATCTGCTGCGCTACGACCAGTGGGCACTGATCAACGAAATTTTCAGTCGGCCACTGGCCGACAGCTATCAGGCCAAGGTGATTCCGAACTTCAAATGGAGCGACTGGGTGGACCCGGACAGGACCATTGCGAAGCCGATCAAGCGCGGCGATGTGCGGCTGAAGAACTATCCCTATCGGACACGCCCCATTCAGGAGCCCACCGCACCAAACCAGTGACAACCTCAAGCGGGCAGGGGGCCGTCAGCTGTTGCCCCCTGCCGGAATGTGCAGCGTCTGACCGGCCTGTATATCGGTGCGTTTCAGATCGTTGAAGGCCCGCAGCCGGCGCATGGGAATCTGGAAGCGTTCGGCGATGCCGGACAGGGTGTCGCCCGGCTTCACCACATATCGCCGTGCCTTTCCGTCGGCGGCCTCCATCGGCATGTGCTTGCGAAGATACTGCATGATGCCCAGGTAGATGGCGTGGGCCAGCTTGTGTCGAAAGGCCCGGTGGTGCAGCTCCCGGGCCTGGGTCGGATTGGACAGGAATGCCGTTTCGCACAGCACCGACGGAATCATTGGATCGCGTAGAACCTCGAAGTTGGCGTGCTGAACGGTTCGGTGGTAAACGGGCTCGACCCGGGCGAACTCGCCGATAATGTCATCGGCGAGCTGGTTGCCGGCCATGATGGACGAGGTCTGATAGAGGTCCGTCAGCACTCTGTTCAGCATGCGACTGTGATGAGAGAAGTCCACGCCGGCGATTTCCGGGTCGGCCGCATTCTCCTCCTGGGCCAGCTGTGCCGCTTCGGCGTCGGTCGCACCGTGACGCGACAACGCGTAGCAGGTCCCGCCGCGCACCTGCGGGTCGTCAGGATAGGCGTTCTCATGGATGGAGACATAGATGTCGGCATGGTGGTCCTGAGCCTCCACGACCCGCCGGTGCAGGCTGACATAATAATCGCCATGGCGGGTCAGGTAGGCGCGAACGTGGCGCGTATGGTTGAGCATCCGGTACACCATGCGTCCGATGGACAGGG
>Ga0102956_1000919_pt1 | contig 10141 bp, 9 predicted proteins | sample SalPonF2_A_D2_MG_FD_84515 | JGI IMG/M metagenome (GOLD analysis project Ga0102956, IMG submission 84515) | Salt pond soil microbial communities from South San Francisco under conditions of wetland restoration - Salt Pond MetaG SF2_A_D2_MG ...
CCGGTACCGGCCCGGATCTCCAGAAAGATGTTGCTGCTGTCGTGGGGATCCCTGGGCAGCAGCAGCTTCTGCAGCTCGGTGTTCAGGGTCTGCTGGCGGACCTGGGCGGCTTCGCTCTCGTCGGCGGCCATGGCGCGCAGCTCGGCGTCGGGGTCCTGCAGCATCTCCTGCGCCGAGGCCAGGTCGTCGGTCGCCTGCTGATAGTCGCGGAAGGTCTTCACCACCGGTTCGAGCTGGGCGTACTCCATGGACAGGCGCCGGAAGCGGTCCTGGTCGGCGATCACGTCGGGCTCGGACAGCAGCACCCCGACTTCCTCGAAGCGTTCCACGAGGGCTTCCAGCTTGTGGGAAATCGAAGGCTTCACGTCAGGTCCAATGGGTTTCGAACGGATATCGGCCGCTGCGCATCTATTCGCCGTGCTTGGGGCACAGCAGCTCGCGGGCGGCCTCCAGCAGATCGGTGCGCCCCTCGTAGCCCGCCTGGCGCAGTTGCACGCTGGGGTGATGGATCAGCTTGTTGGTCAGAATGTGCGCCAGGTACTCCAGCACCTCGCCGGGGTCCTTGCCCTGGGCGATCTGCTGGCGGGCCTTCTCCAGCACCTCGTCCCGCATGCCTTCGGCGCCTTCGCGGAAATGTCGGATGGTGCTGACGGCCACCAGCGAGCGCATCCAGCCCATGAAGTGGGCGGTCTGGGCCTCGACGATCTCCTCGGCCTGGCGCGCCGCCTCCTGGCGGGATTTGAGATTGTCCTGCACCACCTCCTTCAGGTCGTCCACCGTGTACAGGTAGACATCGTCCAGGCCGTCCACCTCCGGTTCGACATCCCTGGGCACGGCGATGTCCACCATGAACATGGGACGGTGCTTGCGCACCTTCAAGGCCCGTTCCACCGCGCCCTTGCCCAGGATGGGCAGCTGGCTGGCCGTGGAGGAGATGATGATGTCGGCCTCGTGCAGATGGGCCGGCATGTCGGCGAGCGCAATCGCATAGCCGTCGAACTGGGTGGCGAGGGCATGGGCCCGCTGGACCGTGCGGTTGGCGACGATCATCCGTCCCAGCCTCTGCTCATGCAGGTGCCGTGCGGTCAGCTCGATGGTTTCGCCGGCACCCACCAGCAGGGCGGTCTGGTCTTCCAGGTCACCGAAAATCTGCTTGGCCAGGCTGACGGCCGCGAAGGCCACCGATACTGCACTCACCCCGATGGCGGTGTCGGTACGGATCTGCTTGGCCACCGAGAAGGTGTACTGGAACAGTTTGCTCAGGCGCTGGTGCAGGGTGCCGGCGGCGGTGGCGTCCTGGTAGGCGTCCTTGATCTGGCCGAGGATCTGCGGTTCGCCCAGAATCATGGAATCGAGCCCGGAGGCGACCCGGAAGATATGGCGTACCGCCGCGTCGTCCTGATGGATGTAGAGGAAGGCCTCCAGGTCCGTCGACGACAGCTGGTGATGCCGGGCCAGCCATTCGCTTACCGCCGCGCTCTCGGTGCCGTTGACGGCACAGTACACTTCCGTGCGATTGCAGGTGGACAGAATCGCCCCTTCCTCGACGCCCGGCAATGCGCTCAGCTCGCGCAGCGCTTCGCGCAGGCGTTGCGGGTCGAAGACGACGCGTTCGCGCAGCTCCAGGGGGGCTGTGCGATGGCTGAGACCGACGGCGATCAGGGGCATGTGTGGGCGTCAGGACGGGTCAAAATACAAGCAACTGGAAATTCTGCGGTATGGGTCTGGCGATTACAAGCGCTCCGCCCGTTGGGGTTACCGCCCGGCGGCCCACAACAATCCGTCCTGTCCCTACGGGAACCTGTTAGAATACGAGGCTATGGCCAAATCACTGCATCGACCTGTCGCTCGCGTGCGGCGCGTGATATTGCCGCTGCTGGCGGCCGCGGCGATGTCCGCCTGCACCCACCTGTCCACCCGGCCGGCGACCCCGGCCACCGGCACCGCGACCCCCAACGGCGCTGTCATCGTCAAGCCCCAGCCCCTCACGCCTTCCGAAACCCGCGAATCCGATCTGATGTACGACGTGCTGGCGGGTGAAATGGCCGGCCAGAGCGGCGATCTGACGCTGGCTGCCGAATCGTATCTCAAGGCGGCGCGTTTGAGCGATGATCCCGATGTGGCCGAGCGGGGCCTGCGCATTGCGCTGTTCGCCAAGAACGAGGCGGCGGCCCTGGAGCTGGCTCAGCGCTGGGTCCAGCTGGCGCCGGACAATCCCCAGGCCCACGAGGCACTGGCGGTGCTGTCCCTGCGGGCCGGGAAGACCGCCGATGCGGGGGATCAGCTGGTTCGCTTCGTGGCCAGCGCCTCGGACAAGACTGCCGCCTTCGCGGCGGTGACGGAGCTGCTGTCCCACGAGCCGGACCGCCAGGCCGCCCTGGCGGTGATGAAAACCCTGGCCGACGCCAACCCGAAAGTGCCCGACGCGCACCTGGCCTATGCCCGACTGGCTCTGCAGGCGGGCAAGCGCCGACTCAGCCTCAGCCAGGTGCAGCGGGCCATCGCCCTGCGTCCGAACTGGACGGACGCGGAGATTCTGCGTGCCCAGGTGCGCAGCGACATGGGCGAGCTGGGAACGGCGTCCCGGGAGCTGGGCGCGGCGGTCAAGCGCCGGCCCAAGGATCTGGACCTGCGTATGGCCTACGCGCGGGTGCTGGTGCGTGCCGGGGACCTGAAGAGCGCCCAGCGGGAATTCGAAGTGCTCGCCAGGCAGGCGCCGGGTAATGCCGATGTGCAGTACTCCCTGGGTCTGCTGGCCCTGGAAGCCCGGCGACTGGATGCGGCGCGGCGTTATTTCCGCAAGGTGCTGGATCTGGGCGAGCGCCAGGACGAGGCCCGTTACTACCTGGGGCGCATCGCCGAGGAGCAGAACAAACTGAACACGGCCAAGGACTGGTACTCGCGGGTCAACGAAGGGGAATACTGGCTGGACGCCCAGGTGCGGGTGGCCCAGATCGCCGCCCGGGAGGGCAGGGTGGCCGAAGCGCGCCGGCAACTGGCGACCCTGCGCAAGGACCATCCCCAGGCGGCCGTGCAGCTGTATGCGGTGGAAGGCGAGATGCTGAGCCAGGTGGGCCGCAACCGGCAGGCGTTGGACGTGTACAACCACGCTCTCAAAGACCACCCCGACAACACCGACCTGCTGTACGGCCGGTCCCTGGTGGCGGATAAACTCGGCAAGCTCAAGCTCGCCGAGCGGGACCTGCGCGCCATCATCAAGCAACAGCCGGACAATGCCGTGGCCCTCAATGCCCTCGGCTACACCCTGGCGGACCGCACCACCCGCTATGCCGAAGCGCTGGTCTACATAAAGAAGGCCATCAAGCTCAAACCCAACGATCCGGCGGTGATCGACAGCCTGGGTTGGGTGCAGTACCGGCTGGGCAATACCGCCGCCGCCCTGAAGGCGCTGCGCCGGGCCTATAAGATGAGCGGTGACGCGGAGATTGCGGCACACCTGGGCGAGGTTCTGTGGACGGCGGGGCATCACGACGAGGCCCGTGCGGTGTGGCGCAAGGCCCTCAAGGCCCATCCCGACAGCGCCGCTCTCAAGCGGGTGATCGACCGCTTCAAGCCGTGAAACACCTGCTGCCACTCCTCTGCCTGCTGGCCCTGGCGGGGTGTGTGACCGTTCCGCCGGCGCCACCGCTGCCCGCCGGCACCTCCTCCGACAACTGGATTCTGGCCGGGCGCATTGCCGTGCGGGCCGGCGACCAGGGCTGGCATGCCGGCCTGTTGTGGCATGAGCGCGCGGATCGCTACGACCTGCGCCTGGAAGGGCCCCTGGGTCAGGGCGCCGCGGAGCTCACCGGGCGTCCGGGCCGGGTGACTCTGCGTACCGCCGACGGCAAGCGCTATCAGGCCGCCAGCCCCGAGCAACTGCTGGTGCGGGTGATGGGTGTGCGCATGCCGGTATCCGGCCTGCGGTACTGGGTGCGGGGCCGCCCCGCTCCCGGTCCGGTGACCGGGGAGCAGCGCGACAAGGCCGGTCACCTCACCGTGCTGGTTCAGGACGGTTGGGTGATTCACTATGAAGGCTACTCCCGGGTCCGGGGGCGTGCGCTGCCCGCGCGGATGCGTCTTGCCAACGGCGATGTGCGCGTGCGCCTGATCGTGGACCGCTGGGAGAACGGCGGAGGGGCTGCGTCGACGGCCGGGAGCCGCTGACGCCCATGGCTGCCGTTTCCGCTGCAAGCTCTTCCGACCGGGAACGGAGCTGGCCGGCGCCGGCCAAGCTCAATCTGTGTCTGCATATCACCGGCCGTCGTGCCGACGGCTACCACGAGCTGCAGACCCTGTTCCAGTTCCTCGACGTCGGCGACGAGCTGCGCTTCGCGGTCAGCGGACACGGTCCCGTGCGTCGCCGCCGGGAGCTGGCCGGGGTGCCCGAGGACGCCGACCTGACGGTGCGAGCCGCAAGGCTTCTGAAGGAGGCGGGCGGCTCGACCATGGGCGTGGAAATCGATCTGCACAAGCGTCTGCCCGCCGGCGGCGGGCTGGGCGGCGGCAGCTCCGACGCGGCCACCACCCTGGTGGCGCTCAACCGGCTGTGGGGCCTGGGACTGTCGGTGGACCGGCTGGCGCAGCTGGGCCTGTCCCTGGGCGCGGACGTACCGGTGTTTGTACGGGGCACGGCGGCATGGGCCGAAGGGGTGGGAGAGCGTCTGACTCCGGTGACCCCGCCCGAGGACTGGTTCGTGGTGATCGTGCCTGCGGTAACGGTATCTACGGCGGGCGTTTTCTCGGACCCGGAATTGACACGTGACAGCCCCCCTATCACAATATCGGACTTCTTTGCCGACGGCGGCCGCAACGACTGCGAAGCGGTGGTGAGGCGGCGCCATCCCGAAGTGGCGCAGGCCCTGGACTGGTTGGGCCGCCGGGCGCCCGCGCGGCTGACCGGAACCGGCGGCTGCGTATTCGCCGCTTTCGGGGAACGGGCCGACGCCCAGGCGGTCCTGGAGCAGCTGCCCGCCGACTGGACGGCCTTCGTGGCCCAGGGTCGCAACCGCTCGCCGCTGCTGGACAGATTGGCCTCCGGGTGACGGCCGGCAGCGCGGCACCTGCCGTCCCTCGGCGATAGTCTTTGGGGCGTAGCCAAGCGGTAAGGCACTGGGTTTTGATCCCAGCATTCCCAGGTTCGAATCCTGGCGCCCCAGCCATTCGCGCCCAAGGCCCGCACCAGCCATGTGGCCCTGGGTACTGCAGCCCCGTTGGCCGCGGGGGAGATTGAGCCCTGAAAGCGGATCTGAAAGCGATGGAAAGAGGACCTGCCGTTCCCGACCCAGACAGTCGGATGATGGTCTTCACCGGCAACGCCAACCCGCAGCTGGCCCAGGATATCGCCAACTTCCTGAAGCTGCCGCTGGGGAAGGCGATCGTCGGTCAGTTCAGCGACGGCGAGGTGATGGTGGAGATCATGGAAAACGTCCGCGGCAAGGACGTTTTCGTCGTGCAGCCCACCTGCTCGCCCACCGCGGACAACCTGATGGAGCTGCTGGTGATGATCGACGCCATCCGGCGTTCCTCGTGCCGGCGCATCACGGCGGTCATTCCCTATTTCGGGTATGCCCGCCAGGACCGTCGGCCGCGCTCGGCGCGGGTGCCCATCACCGCCAAGGTGGCCGCGGACATGATCGAAAAGGTCGGCGCCGACCGGCTGCTGACCGTGGATCTGCATGCCGACCAGATCCAGGGGTTCTTCGATGTGCCGGTGGACAACGTGTATGCCTCGCCCATTCTGTTGGGGGACATCTGGCGTCGCAAGTACCCCAAACTGATGGTGGTGTCCCCGGATGTGGGGGGCGTGGTGCGGGCCCGGGCGCTGGCCAAGCGTCTGGACGATGCCGATCTGGCCATCATCGACAAGCGCCGTCCGCGGGCCAACGTGGCCCAGGTCATGCACATCATCGGCGAGGTGGAAGGTCGCACCTGCCTGTTGGTGGACGACCTGGTGGATACCGCCGGCACCCTGTGCCAGGCGGCGGGGGCTCTGAAGGACCATGGCGCCGCGCGGGTCATGGCCTACTGCACCCATGCGGTGCTTTCCGGGCCGGCGATCAGCAACATCGAGGCGTCGCAGCTCGACGAGCTGGTGGTGACCGACACCATACCGCTGGGGCCGCACGGGCGGGCCTGCTCGCGCATCCGCCAGCTCAGCATCGCGGAGATGCTGGCCGAGACCATACGGCGGATCAGCACGGAGGAGTCCGTCAGCTCGCTGTTCATCGATTGATCGCCGGCCGGCGCAGGCCGTGCGGCGCAAGGTCGTCCCTGGTCGCGGGGACGATGCAACCGGCCGCCCGAAGGCGGCCTTTCAGGAGAGAAGACCATGAGTGCAGTGAGTTTCGAACTGGTTGCGGAGCCGCGCAACGACACGGGGAAGGGTGCGAGCCGCCGCCTGCGTCGTGCGGGCCGGGTTCCGGCCATCCTCTACGGGGGCGGCCAGGAGCCCCAGTCGCTTTCGCTTGATCACAATCTGCTGCTGCAGCAGCTCGATCACGAGGCGTTCTATTCCCACATCCTGAACGTGCAGGTGGGCGGCCAGACCCAAAGGGCCGTGCTGCGCGATCTGCAGCGCCACTCCACCAAGTCCACTGTGGTGGTGCATGTGGATCTGCAGCGGGTCAGCGAGACCGAAGCGATCAACGTCCATGTGCCTTTACACTTCATCGGCGAGGACGTGGCGCCGGGGGTCAAGCAGGGCGGCGGAATCGTCAGCCACGAGACCATCGAAGTGGAAGTGAGCTGCCTGCCCAAGGACCTGCCGGAATTCATCGAGGTGGACGTCTCCAATATGAACGCCGGCGACGCGGTGCACCTGTCCGATCTCAAGGTGCCTGCCGGCGTGACCCTGGTGGAGCTGTCCCGCGGTGCCGAGCACGATCTGCCGGTGGTCTCCATCCAGCTGCGCCGCGGCGCCGTCGAGGAAGAGGCCGAGGGCGAAGCCGGCGAGGGTGGCGAGGAATCCGGCGCTTCCTGATCGGTTGCGGCTGATTCGGTCCGATGACGGCCATTGCGCTCATCGTCGGGCTCGGCAATCCCGGTCCCGAATACCAGCTGACCCGGCACAACGCCGGGTTCTGGTTCGTGGACGAGCTGGCGGTTCGCGAGGGGGGCGCCTGGAAGCGTGAAGCGCGCTTCCATGGCGAGCTCGCCCGCTGCCGGCTGGACGGCCACGACGTCAGGCTGTTCAAGCCGACCACCTACATGAACCTCAGCGGCCAGGCAGTGGCTGCCCTGGCCGGTTTCTTCCGCATTGCCCCCGAACAGATGCTGGTGGTCCACGACGATCTGGATCTGCCGCCGGGCACCGTGCGCCTCAAGCGCGGCGGCGGTCACGGCGGCCACAACGGCTTGCGCGATCTCATCGGCCGGCTGGGCAGCCGGGATTTTCTGCGTCTGCGACTCGGTATCGGGCATCCCGGCCATCGCGAGGGTGTGGTCAACTACGTGCTGCAGCGCCCCTCCCGGGACGACGTCGACGCCATCGAGTCGGCCATCGTCGAAGGTATCGAGGCGCTGCCGCTGGTGCTGGCGGGCGAGCTGGAGCGGGCCATGCACCGCCTGCACAGCCGTTGACAGGCTGCGTAAGGCCTACGGTGCCGGCAGCAGCCGTGCATTTCTCTTTTCCCGTAATCAGCGGCCGCCCGCCGGCCATTTCACGGATGCGATTTTCCTATGGGCTTTAAATGCGGCATCGTCGGACTTCCCAATGTCGGCAAGTCCACTCTCTTCAATGCGCTGACCCGGGCCGGGATACAGGCGGAGAACTATCCGTTCTGCACCATCGAGCCCAATGTCGGGGTGGTGCCGGTGCCCGATCCCCGGCTGGACAGGCTCGCCGGGATCGTCAAGCCCCAGAAGGTACTGCCCACCACCATGGAGTTCGTGGACATCGCCGGACTGGTGGCCGGTGCCTCCAAGGGCGAGGGCCTGGGCAATCAGTTTCTGGCCAACATCCGCGAGACGGACGCCATTGCCCACGTGGTGCGCTGCTTCGAGGATGGCAATGTCGTGCATGTCGCCGGGCAGGTGGACCCCCGTTCGGACATCGAGGTCATCAACACCGAGCTGGCGCTCGCTGACCTGGAATCGGTGGACAAGGCTCTGCAGCGGGCCGTGCGCAACGCCAAGTCGGGAGACAAGGCTGCCATCGCCCGCCAGCATGTGCTGGAGCGGGTCAGGGACCACCTCGACAGCGGCGCGCCGGTCCGTGCAATGGGGCTGACCGAAGACGAGTCGCTGCTGGTGCGCGACCTGTTTCTGCTGACTTCCAAGCCGACCCTGTACATTGCCAACGTGGCCGAGGACGGCTTCGAGAACAATCCCTACCTGGATCAGGTGCGTGAGGTGGCCGCTGCCGAAGGCGCGGCAGTGGTGGCCGTCTGCGCGTCCATCGAAGCCGAACTGGTGGACCTGGATGACGCCGACCGGGAAGAGTTCATGCAGGAGATGGGGCTGGAGGAACCGGGTCTGAACCGGGTCATCCGCGCCGGCTACAAGCTGCTGGGCCTGGAGACCTACTTCACCGCCGGACCCAAGGAAGTGCGCGCCTGGACCATTCCCATCGGCGCCACCGCCCCCAAAGCCGCCGCCGTCATCCACACGGATTTCGAGCGCGGCTTCATCCGCGCCGAGGTCATCGCCTACGACGATTTCGTGAAATACGGCGGCGAGCATGGTGCCAAGGAAGCCGGCAAGCTGCGCCTGGAAGGCAAGGAGTACATCGTCCAGGACGGCGACGTGATGCATTTCCGCTTCAACGTCTGACCATACGCCTGGGCGAGATAGCGTCGGGGCACCGGTCGAGCCATCGACGGGGCCCGGTGCGGGCAAAGCCGTGTACTAAGCGTACCTTCGTTGCGTGCCGAAATCCGGCGCCGGGGCCTGGCGGTCTATCTGATCGGCGATAACCTCGACACTCTGTCCGGAGCAGTCGATAGAGCAGTCCGTAAGGCGGGTGAATAAAGCATCAAGCTCGTAGTACCTCTGCAAGACATATCGCCGTCCGGCCTGGGAACGGGATTCGCCGGTCGCGGTTGGTCTCAGCAGCCGCGCTCTCAACTGGGACTTCGAGGCCCGCAGGTACATGAAGCACCACGCCTGTAGCAGGTCGCGATACTTTTCGGTGTGTTTTGCCCACGTCAAGGCACGGAGCATCTTCTCGTGGGCACTCAGCGCGACGATCCGGTCCGTCGCAAGTCGTCGACCCAGCCAGGCGAGCGTCTTATCAAGCGGGATCGAGTCCAGATCAGTGAACTCGCAATCCATGTCGGCTGAGTCAGCGATACCGAGGGTTCTCAGGCACGACGACTTGCCAACGCCTGAGTGACCTATCAAGACCAGTGGTCGAAAGCCATCTATCACTATCTTCTCCGTGGGATTCGCGTTGCTGATGGCTTTTTGATGCCGGGTTCGCGACGAAGTTCATGTTTGCTTTCGCTCGGCCTCTCGCCGACGTCGCCGCCTGCCGGGGGCAGAAGGCGCACCCTGTCCGGTTCCGGTAACCTCCTGCTCCCGCAAGCCGTCGGCCGTCAAAGACGGACGTTCTCATAATCCTAACCGTCACCGGCGCGTCACCCCCCGGGGCATTGGAACGATCGCCCGGTTCCGACGTCTTCGCTTGAGGTGGCCGGTCCCGGTCGCAGCCTGGGGCGCCGGGACCGAGCCGGACGGGGGACGACGCCCGAAGAAAGACCTCGGCGTGGCGCCGCGCCGTTCCAGGCTGAGCGCAGGAGCGGCTCGTTACATCGGTTTCAGACGTTGTCTGCGCACGGGGCGGCGCATCAGGTCGTTCCATGGCAGTGGCGTGCGGTGCATGAGCATGGCCGTCACCTCGTGTGCCGTGGGTGTACCGAACAGGAAGCCCTGTACCGCATCACAACCGCGTTCGCGCAGAAAGTCCAGCTGCTCGGCAGTCTCCACCCCTTCAGCCACCACTTTGACATTCAGGCTGTGGGACATGGCGATCATCGCGGACACCAGTGCGGCGTCGTCGCGACTGTCCGGCAAGTGGCGGATGAACTCCCGGTCGATCTTCAGAATATCCGCGGGGAACCGCTTCAGGTAGGCGAACGAGGAGTAGCCGGTGCCGAAGTCGTCGATGGCGATCTTCACGCCGAGGCGCCGCAATTCCTGC
>Ga0102956_1000920_pt1 | contig 10138 bp, 8 predicted proteins | sample SalPonF2_A_D2_MG_FD_84515 | JGI IMG/M metagenome (GOLD analysis project Ga0102956, IMG submission 84515) | Salt pond soil microbial communities from South San Francisco under conditions of wetland restoration - Salt Pond MetaG SF2_A_D2_MG ...
ACTCCCCGTCCACGTTGAACACCGCCACCATGACATCGTCCACATCCACCACCACATGGGAACCCGGGGGGAGATCCTCGGCCTTGGCCGCGTCGGTCCAGTCGCTCATCGACAGTGCATCCTCCACTCCCCGCCTGGATTGTATGTAAGAGCCACGGAACCCACGGAACCCACGGACGAACAAATTGATTGGCGGCATTACCCGGTGATCAAGGACTGCCAACGGCCAGCACTGCCATACTCGCTAACACAACTTCTTATATTCCGTGGATTCCGTGGGTTCCGTGGCTCTTCCATTCTTTCGGTCAGATCAGCCCCAGCTGCAGGCGGGCCGATTCGGACATGCGCTCCTGGGACCAGGGCGGGTCCCACACCAGTTCCACGTGGGCGCATTTGACGCCCTCCACCTTCATGACCTCGCATTCCACGGTGCCCGGGAAGCTCTGGGCCACCGGACAGCCGGGGGCAGTGAGCGTCATACGGATGTCGGCCGTTCCCGAGGCGGCATCCACGTCCAGCCCGTAGATAAGCCCGAGGTCGTAGATGTTGACCGGAATCTCCGGGTCGTAGACCGTACGCAGGGCCTGGATGATCTGCTCCTCGAGAATGGTGTCCGCGATGTTGTTCCGTTCGGTCTCCGCCATGGATGTCACCGTTCGCTCATTCGGTGGTCACCACCGACTCGTCGCTTTCCTCAAGGGCCGCTTCCAGGGTGTGCCAGGCCAGAGTCGCGCACTTGACCCGGGACGGATAGGCCTTGACGCCCTCCAGCACCTGCAGCTTGCCCAGCTCGGGGGCGGCGTCCGCAACCTTCTCGTCCATGATCAGGCCGTGAAAGCCTTTGAACATGGTCTCGGCCTCGGCCACGGTCCTGCCTTTGAGGGCTTCGGTCATCAGAGACGCCGAAGCCGTGGAAATGGCGCAGCCCCTGCCTTCGAACCGCACGTCTTCGATGACATCGTCGTCATTCACCTTGAGGTACAGGACCAGCTTGTCACCACACAGGGGATTGAACCCTTCGGCCTTGCGGTTGTACCCCTCCAGCTTGCCGAAGTTCCGGGGGTGGCGGTTGTGATCGAAGATCACCTCCTGGTACAGGTCGCGCAGATCGCTCATGGTCCGAACATCTCCCTCGCCTTGTGCAGCGCCGCCACCAGCGCATCGATGTCGGCGCGCGTGTTGTAGAAAGCCAGTGAGGCCCGGGCGGTTGCCGGCACGCAGTAGCGTTCCATCAGGGGCATGCAGCAGTGGTGACCGGTGCGAATGGCCACCCCTTCATGATCCAGTATGGTGCCCAGATCGTGGGGATGGATGTCGTCGAAGGCCAGCGACAGAATGCCGGCCTTGTCCGGCGCCTCGCCGATCACGCGCAGTTTTGGAATGTCCTGCAGAGCGGCCATGGCATAGTCCAGCAGTTCGCGGTCGTAGCGGGCGATGGCATCCATACCGATCCCGTTCAGGTAGTCGATGGCGGCGGCCATGCCGACGGCCCCCACGATATGGGGCGTACCGGCCTCGAACTTCTGGGGGGTCGGAGCGAACGTGCTTTTCTGGAAGGTGACCTGACGGATCATCTCGCCGCCGCCCTGGTAGGGCGGCATCGCCTCCAGCAACCCGGCCTTGCCGTACAGCGCGCCGATGCCCGTGGGCCCATAGAGCTTGTGTCCGGAAAAAGCGTAGAAGTCGCAGTCCAGGCTCTGCACGTCCACGGGCATATGGGGCACCGACTGGGCGCCGTCCACCAGCACCTTGGCGCCGCGGGCGTGAGCCATGTCGGTGATGCGCCTGACGGGGTTGATGGTACCCAGCGCGTTGGAGACATGGGTCACCGCCACCAGCCGGGTCCGTTCTCCCAGACGGCGCTCGAACTCCTCCAGCATGAGCTCGCCGCGGTCGGTGATGGGGGCCACCCGCAGCACAGCACCGGTCTGCTCGCTCAGCAGCTGCCAGGGCACGATGTTGGCGTGGTGTTCCATTTCGGTGATGAGAATCTCGTCGCCGGTCTTCAGGTGGCTGCGCCCCCAGCTGTGGGCCACCAGGTTGATGGCTTCGGTGGTGCCACGCACGAACACGACCTCGCGACTCTCGCGGGCATTGATGAACGCCCGCACCGTCTCACGCGCCTGCTCGTACTCCCGGGTCGCCCGTTCGCTGAGCTGATGCACCCCCCGATGGACGTTGGAATAGTCGCGGCTGTAGCAGCGGTTGACGGTGTCGATCACCGCCTGGGGCTTGTGGGCGGTGGCCGCGTTGTCCAGATAGACCAGCGGCCGGTCGTTGACCTGTTGATGAAGAGCGGGAAACTGGGCCCGCACGCGCTCGCCCAGGGCGGGCGGCGGGGTTTCGGCGCCCGTCTTCCGGGCTGCGGTATCTTCGACGGCGTTCATACCACCTCCCCGGGCGCATCCGCGGACAGCAATGCGCCGCCCAGATGGCCCTCCAACTGCCGGCGCAGAGGCATCAGTCCCATGCGCTGGACCAGATCGGCGGCGAAGGCGTAGACCAGCAGATTGCGCGCGGCCGCCTCATCGACGGCCCGCGAGCGCAGATAGAACAGCGCGTCGCGGTCCAGCTGCCCGACCGTGGAACCATGGCTGCACTTGACGTCGTCCGCATAGATCTCCAACTGCGGTTTGCTGTCGGCTTCCGCGTCCCGGGACAGCAGCAGATTGTTGTTGGTCTGACGGGCGTCGGTGTGCTGGGCATCGGGATGGACCACGATGCGGCCGCTGAACACCGACCGGGAACGCCCGTCCAGCACGCCCTTGTACCACTCACGGCTGGTGGTGTCGGGCGCCCGGTGATCGATGCGGGTATGGTTGTCCACGTGCTGACGTCCGCCCGTTATGTACAGACCGTTCAGATTGCACTCGCCGCCTTCGCCATGCATGACAGCGCCCAGATCGTTGCGCACCAGCCGTCCTCCCAGGGTCACATTATGGGAAGTGTAGCGGCTGTCCCGCTGCTGGTGCACATGAGTGCCGGCGATGTGATAGGTCTTGGCCCCGTCCCGCGCCAGTTTGTAATGTTCGACGGCGGCACCACGTTCCAGTGCCATCTCGGTGACGGCATTGGTGAGGTGTTCCCCGTCACCCAGGCTCACATGGCTTTCCACCACCACGGCACGGCTGTCGACACCGGCCACCAGCAGATTGCGCACATGGGCGGCGCGCCCTTCACCGGTGGATACAAACAGCAGATGGATGGGGGCTTCGACCCGGGTGCCCGCCGCCAGGGCGATGTAGGCGCCGTCGGTCATGAAGGCCGTATTGAGGGCCGCGAAACCGTTGGCGTCGGCGGGTGCGTAGTGGCCCAGGTGCTCTTCCAGGGCGCCCGGCGCGCGGTCCATGATCGCCGCCAGACCGGTCACGGCAACGCCGGCGGGCAGCTCGCCCACCTGGGAACACTCCGGCGCAAAGCGCCCGTCCACGAACACCAGCTCGTGGGCGGCGAGGCCGGTGAGCCGATAACCGGCGATGGCCTCGGGCTCCACGGACACAGCGCTTTCGGCAACCGTGAACCGGCGCTTCTCGATGGGCCGCACGTCGGTGTATTTCCAGTCCTCCAGACGAACACTGGGATAGCCCAGCTCGCCGAAGCGCTCCAGGCCATCCCGACGCAGGCGCTCGATCCACGGCACCCGCATGCCCGGCAGGGCCGACTGGAGGCTGCGAAACTCTTGCAGGTGACGGTCGGTATCGCTCACTGCACCGCCTCCTCTGCGCTGTTGCCGGCAACGCCTTCGATCCAGCCGTAACCGTGCTCTTCGAGCTCCAGCGCCAGACTGCGGTCCCCGGACTTGACGATGCGTCCGTCGGCCAGCACATGGACGTGGTCGGGCACGATGTAATGCAGCAGCCGCTGGTAGTGGGTCACCACGATGAAGGCCCGGTCGGGGCTGCGCAGGCTGTTGACGCCGTCGGCGACCACCTTGAGGGCGTCGATGTCCAGGCCGGAATCGGTTTCGTCCAGGATCGCCAGACGCGGTTCCAGCACGGCCATCTGGAGAATTTCGTTGCGCTTTTTCTCCCCTCCGGAGAAGCCCTCGTTGACCGCCCGGTAGAGCAGGTCTTCCTTCATCTGCACCAGGCGCATTTTTTCCTTCACCAGGGACAGGAAGTCCATGGCGTCCAGCTCCGACTCGCCATGGTGTTTGCGCACCGCATTGAGCGCCGCCTTGAGCAGATAGATGTTGCTCACGCCGGGAATCTCCACCGGATACTGGAACGCCAGGAAGACGCCCTCGCGCGCGCGCTCCTCGGGCTTGAGAGCCAGCAGGTCGTGGCCGTCGTACTGGACCGATCCCGCCGAGACTTCGAGGTTCTCGCGCCCGGCCAGTACGTTGGCCAGCGTGCTCTTGCCCGATCCGTTGGGTCCCATCACCGCATGGACCTCGCCGGGCTTCACGTCCAGGTCGATGCCTTTGAGAATGGTCTTGCCTTCGATGCCTGCCTTCAGGCCTTTGATGGACAGCATGTGTGCCTCCGTTTCTATGCCCGCACGGCGCATGGACCGCCCGGGCCTGATTCCATTGTCTGCAAGGGTGTGGTGGCGGCGGCCCGCGTCAACCCACGGCGCCCTCCAGGCTCACGCCCAGCAGCTTCTGCGCCTCCACCGCGAACTCCATGGGCAGCTCCTTGAACACCTGCTTGCAGAAGCCGTTGACGATCATGGACACCGCGTCTTCCTCGGACAGCCCCCGCTGGCGGCAGTAGAAGAGCTGGTCTTCGCCGATCTTGGAGGTGGTCGCCTCGTGTTCCACGTTGGCGGTGGGATTCTTCACTTCGATGTAGGGAAACGTGTGGGCGCCGCACTGGTCTCCCAGCAGCAGGGAATCGCACTGGGTGTAGTTGCGGGCGTTTTCCGCACCCTTCAGGACCTTCACCAGCCCGCGGTAGGCCTGCTCGCCGCGGCCGGCGGATATGCCCTTGGAAATGATGGTGCTGGAGGTATTGCGGCCGATGTGAACCATCTTGGTGCCGGTGTCGGCCTGCTGGAAGTTGTTGGTGAGCGCCACGGAATAGAACTCGCCCACGGAGTTGTCGCCTTCCAGGATGCAGCTGGGATATTTCCAGGTGATGGCCGAACCGGTTTCCACCTGGGTCCAGGAGATCCTGGCGTTCTCGCCCCGGCAGGCGCCGCGCTTGGTGACGAAGTTGTAGATGCCGCCGCGGCCCTGCTCGTCGCCGGGATACCAGTTCTGCACCGTGGAATACTTGATCTGCGCATCCTTGAGAGCCACCAGCTCCACCACCGCAGCGTGCAGCTGGTTCTCGTCGCGCATGGGCGCGGTGCAGCCTTCCAGGTAGCTCACGTAGGCCCCCTCGTCGGCAACGATGAGGGTGCGTTCGAACTGACCGGTCTTGGACGCGTTGATGCGGAAATAGGTGGACAGCTCCATGGGACAGCGCACACCGGGCGGCACATACACGAAGGAGCCGTCGCTGAACACCGCCGAATTGAGGGTGGCGTAGAAGTTGTCCGAATAGGGCACCACCGACCCCAGGTATTTTTCCACCAGTTCCGGATGATTCTGCACCGCTTCGGAAAACGAGCAGAAGATGATGCCCTGCTCGGCCAGTTTGGACTTGAAGGTGGTGGCCACGGACACGCTGTCGAACACCGCGTCCACCGCCACGCCGGCGAGCATTTCCTGCTCCTGCAGGGGTATGCCGAGCTTCTCGTAGGTCTCCAGCAATTTGGGATCGACTTCGTCCAGGCTCTTGGGACCTTCCTTCTTGCGGGGTGCCGAGTAGTAGACGATGTTCTGGTAGTCGATGGGCGGATAGTGGACATGCGCCCACTTCGGGGTCTTCATGGTCAGCCAGTGCCGGTAGGCCTGCAGACGCCACTGCAGCATGAACTCGGGCTCGTTCTTCTTGGCCGATATGCGGCGAATGATGTCTTCGTTCAGACCCGGCGGAAGGCTGTCCTCGTCCACCTCGGTCACGAAGCCCGCGCTGTATTCGCGGCGGATCAGGGCCTCGATGTTGTCGCTCGATGTGGCCATTGTCACCTCCGGCGTGGAATCAGGAACTTGCCGCTGGAGCAGCCAATCCCGTACCCGCTCTGAGTAATACCCTAGTAATTTAGTCAGGTACCACCCTAGAATAACCGACCGTTTCAGTCAAGTATTCGCCGGCTTTGCGGCCGTCGGGCTGTCGGCCTGGCCCGGGTGCACCGCGAACCGCCCCGTCCAGCCGGCCCCTGGAGGCGCGACGGTGACAACCGCGCCGACCGGCAGCACTGAAAAAACCCCGAATCCCGGTGCCATCTGGCATGCCGATTGCAGCGGATTGATCGACAAAGCGGGAGCGTCACAGGTGCGTCACCGGACCTTTCCGACGCCCGGCGTTCTTCCACACGGCGACCGGTGGATATGAACGACCGGCGTTTCACCCGGGTGCTGTTTCGACGCACGTGGCGACACCGAACCTGCATGGAACCGGCGGTCGATTTTTGATGTTGCAGGCGTCGTATCACATCTGTCGACAAACAAGGCTTGCACTGCACGTGCAAGCCAGAGTAGCTTGAAAGCACAGCGTACGAATTGCTGCAGGGAATGCTGTGAATGAGGTCTTGGACGACGCTCTCGAAAACGCTATAACGTTAGTAACTACCGACAAATAACAACAAGCGGAGAACTGCATGCCTCACAGACGAACATAGCAGACCACTAGGAGGTCGGCCATGACCGAAAAGAAGTCCAGTTTTGCTGAATTGATCGAGAAGGATCGCGCTGCCCGCGGGAGCCAGGAGTGGCGGGGACCGTTTCTCGAGTATCTCGACAAGGTCAAGGCCGACCGCAGCGTTCCCCGATTGGCGCACGCGCGCATCTACGACGTCATCGCCCGCCAGGGCATTTCCGACCTCACCGACTCCGACGACCCACGCATCCATCGCCTGTTCGGCGACGAGCCCATCAAGGTCTACGACTTCTTCACCGACGAATTCTTCGGGGTCGAACGCACCCTCGCCCAGGCGGTGCGCTATTTCCACTCCGCCTCCCTGCACGGCGAGGAATCCCGGCAGGTGCTGTACCTGATGGGGCCGGTGGGCGCGGGCAAGAGCTCTCTGGTCGAACGCCTGCAGCGCGGACTGGAACAGGCCGATCCGGTGTATGCCATCGAGGGCTGCCCCATGGCCGAGGAGCCCCTGCACCTGATCCCCAAGCACCTGCGCCCCGAATTCGAGAAGATGCTGGATACCCACATCGAGGGCGAGCTGTGCCCGGTGTGCCGCTTCCGCCTGAAGGAGGAATTCGGCGGTCGCTACGAGGACGTGCCCATCACCACTGTGCCCTTCTCCCGCCACGAGCGCCGCGGCGTCGGCGTAGTGCCGCCCGTGGACCCGAACAATCAGGACACGTCGGTGCTGATCGGGTCGGTGGACATCTCCAAGCTGGACACCTACTCCGAAGGCGACCCCCGCGCCCTGGACCTGAACGGCGCCTTCAACGTGGGCAACCGGGGCATGACCGAGTTCATCGAGGTGTTCAAGAACGAGCCGGAATACCTGCACACCATGATCACGGCCACCCAGGAGAAGTTCATTCCGGCACCGGGGCGCCACGGCACCGTGTACGTGGACACCTGCATCGTGGCCCATTCCAACGAAGCCGAATGGCAGCGCTTCAAGGGCGACCCCACCAACGAGGCCTTCCTGGACCGCATCGTGGTGGTCAAGGTGCCCTACAACATGCGCCTGTCCGAAGAGGTAAAGATCTACAGGAAGCTGCTGGACAAGTCCGATTTCCGCGAGCACATCGCGCCCCACACCCTGGAGGTGGCGGCCATCTTCGCCCTGCTGACGCGCCTGGAGCCGAGCAACAAGTGCGACCTGATGACCAAGATCCGCCTGTACAACGGCGATGAGGTGGTGGAAAAGGGCAAGACCGTCAAGATCAATGTCCGCGAGCTCCAGGAGGAAGCCCGCCGCGAGGGCATGTTCGGCATCTCCCCGCGCTTCATCATGAAGGCCATCGACAACGCCCTGGCGGAAAACCCCGGCGGCATCAATCCGATCAACGTCCGCGAGGCGCTGATCAACATGGTCAAGGCCGCGGACCTGCCGGACGACACCCGCAAGCGCTACCTGGAATTTCTCCAGGACACCCTGCACAAGGTCTACCTGGAAATGCTGGAAAAGGAGATCACCAAGGCGTTCGTGTACTCCTTCGAGGAACAGGCCGATGCGCTGTTCCAGAATTACCTGGACCACACCGAAGCCTACGTGAACAAGACCCGCGTCAAGGACCGCAACACCGGCGAGGAACTGCAGCCGGACGAGGCCTTCCTGCGCTCGGTGGAGGAGCAGATCGCCATCGTGGGCTCGGCGGCCCAGGGCTTCCGCCAGGAGATCATGGCCTACCTGTGGGCCAAGAGCCGGCGCGGCGAGAAGGTCAGCTACACCTCCTACGAACCTCTGAAGGAGGCGGTGGAGAAAAAGCTGATGAGCTCGGTGCGGGAAATGAGCCGGGTGATCACCAAGGCCCGCACCCGCGACGAGGACCAGCGCAAGAAGTACACCGACCTGGTGGACGCACTGCTGGAGCGCGGTTACGACGAGCACTCGGCCGAGGTGGTCCTGAAGTATGCCGCCAACAACCTCTGGAAGGATTGAGGCAGCCGGTGGAGGCAAAGCAGCATGACAGATTCGGTTTTCCGGCCGTACTCGCAGTCCGACGCGCTGCGATCGGACCGCAGCGCGGGAGATCGCCTGCGCCACCGGCAGAAGGTGCGCCAGGCGATCCGCGACAACATTTCAGACGTCATATCCGAAGAATCCATCATCGGGCAGAACCGGGACAAGATCATCAAGGTGCCCATTCGCGGCATGCGCGAGTACCGGTTCATCTACGGGGACAACTCACCGGGGGTGGGCACCGGCGACGGACAGACCCAGCCCGGACAGGTGGTGGGCCAGGACGGCGACCAGCAGGGTGACCAGCCGGGCCAGGCCGGCGACCGGCCCGGGGTGGACTACTACGAGACCGACATCACCCTGGAAGAGCTCATCGACATCATGTTCGAGGACCTCGAGCTTCCGGACCTGGAGCGCAAGAAGCTGCGGGAGATCGAGAGCGAGAGCACCCGCAAGCGCAAGGGCTTCCGCAAGGTGGGCGTGCGCGTACACCTGGACAAGAAGCGCACCATGTTGTCGCGCCTGCGCCGCAAGCTGGCCACCGGCAGGAATCTGGCCGGCGCCGAGGGCGAACACCGCTTCCCCTTCCACCGGGACGACCTGACCTACCGCCGGCTGGTGCGGGACGTCAAGCCGCACTCCAATGCGGTGGTCATGTGCCTGATGGATACCTCCGGGTCCATGGATACGCTCAAGAAATACCTGGCGCGCAGCTTCTTCTTTCTGCTCTACCAGTTCGTGCGCACCCGTTACAACAACGTGGAGGTGGTGTTCATCGCCCACGACACCCGCGCCCGGGAAGTGACCGAAGAGGAGTTCTTCACCAAGGGCGAGTCGGGCGGCACCATGATCTCGTCGGCCTACAACAAGACCCTGGAGATCATTCAGGAGCGCTATCACCCGTCGCTGTGGAACGTATATGCCTTTCACTGCTCGGACGGCGACAACTGGCCCCATGACAACGAGCCCACACTGACGGCGGCCGCCGAGCTGTGCCGGGTCTGCAACCTGTTCGGCTACGGGGAGATCAAGCCGCTCAACTCCGGCTATTACGGCGATTCCCTGCTGCAGCTGTTCGGCGAGCTGGACGCGCCCAACTATCACGCCCTGCTGATCGAAGGCAAAGAGGACATCTGGCCCAGTTTCCGGGCCTTCCTGTCCCACGATCCGGTGCAGGATTCAGGCGAGGCGAGCGCATAACCGATCATGGCAAGCAATTGGAGCATAAAGGACCTGGAGTACTGGGACGCGAAGATCCGCGACAAGGTGGCTGAGTTCGGCCTGGACTGTTTTCCCCAGGAGTTCGAGGTCTGCGACCACGAGCAGATGCTGGGCTTCATGGCCTACCACGGCATGCCCTCCCACTATCCCCACTGGTCCTACGGCAAGTCCTTCGAGAAGCTCAAGACGCTGTACGACTACGGGGTGCAGGGCCTGCCCTACGAGATGGTGATCAACTCCAATCCGTCTCTGGCCTATCTGATGCGGGAGAACT